>JAEIGA010002222.1_pt1 | contig 31033 bp, 36 predicted proteins | sample 9270691 | NCBI WGS metagenome assembly JAEIGA01 (sample SAMN17057246, study PRJNA624740) | gut metagenome | biome: biome; isolation source: fecal sample | host: Bos grunniens | place: China: Xizang | collected 2019
AACAATTAATAAAACAGATGGTCTTATCAAAATCTTAAATGAAGCTGATGGAGTTATCAAACCTACAATTGCAACTGGTACTTCTGCTTATGATGCAATTAAAGCGGTTTATATGGCAATTCCTGAAAAGGTTCTTAATAAAGCAGTTATCCTTTGCGGTGCTGATGTATTCCGTTCCTTTATGCAAGAAATCGTTGAGAAGAATTACTATCACTACTCAGCAGATGGTTATCCCGTTGAAGAGTTTATACTTCCTGGTACTAACACAAAAGTAATCGCTCTTAATGGTCTTAATGGCACAAACACAATTGTTGCTGCTGATTTGAACAACTTGTTCTACGGCGTTGATATGGCTAATGATACTGAAATTTTCGATGTTTGGTATTCTAAAGACTTCCGCGAACATCGCATTGCAATCGAATTTAACTTTGGTGTTCAAGTAGCTTTCCCCAATGAAGTTGTGATGGGTACTATTGCTTAATATTTAATAACAAAATAAACTAATGGGGATTGAGGTAGTTAATGCCCTTTCCCCATTATTATCTAAATAATAATATTCTTAAAATAACAAATATATATATGGCTTGTTCGCAAACACTTAACGGTATTACTTTGGATTGTGCAAGTTCAATTGGTGGTATTAAGGAAGTTTATATAACCAATTACGGTGATTATACAGCAGAACTTGACCCCGTTAGCGGTATGATAACTGGTTTGACAAATGTTAATGAAAGTACAACTGCAAAATTCAAGAAATACGAATTTAGAAAACAAACTGGTTCAATGACTTCAACTTTAAACGTTGATGAAGTTGCTGGTATTAACTATGTTAGCACAGAATTGAGTCTTGTGTTTACAAAAATGGAAACTAATAAACGCTTGGAAATAAGCGCTTTGGCTATTGGTCAATTAGCTGTAATTGTAAAAGATGGTAATAACAAATATTGGTATCTCGGTTACAATGACTATGTAAGCGCAACTGCTGGTAGCGGAAACACTGGCACTGCAAAAGGTGATTCAAACAATTATTCAATCACTTTGAAAGATGAAAGTGATACATTCCCCTATGAAGTGCAAGAGTCTGTTGTTTTAGCAAACATTTTAGACACAGAAGTTTAATAAAAAATTCATTATAATATGAAAGGTGGCAATTAAAGCCACCTTTTTTTTATTAATTATCTTTCTTTTTTATAATCAATTTGATATTTATTAATAAAGAACAATATATATGAATAATACAATAGATTTAAGCAAATTACCAATTTCCCCAAATGAGGATATTAAAAATGTGGTAGCAATTAATAACGATGGTGATGTTATAATTGCAGAAAATTATACTCAAACTGATATTGATTTGAGTGATTATGTAACAGCCGAAGAAATAAATAAAGAGCTTGAAAATTACCCTACATTTACAGACCTTGAAGATGAACTACAAACTTATGTAGAATTTCCCGATTTGGAAGATTATGTAACAGATACAGAGCTTTCAACAACTTTAAACAATTATGTAACTGATTCTGAATTAAGTGGTTATAATTATATTGATGAATCTGAATTAGCCGATGCAGTGCATAATATTGAGGTGCAAATAACACCAATTGTTAAGGTAACACAAGCAGAATATGATTCAATGGTTAAAGATGAAAATACCTTATACATAATAATTTAAAAAATATTATATATGATTAAAATAGGAAATTCAGATATTAAATTATGTTGGGGTTCCAGTGAAGTACAAAAAGCCTATTTGGGAGAAATTGAGATATATTCAATTGCTCAACCAATTGATAAATTAATGAAAATTACAACCAAATTTAACGGTTTAGATACCGACCATTGTATTCTTGGCAGTAAGTCTTATTTTAACTACGACCAATTAGAAAGAGTTGTTATTAATGGTGTTGATTATGATTTTAAGAATAATGGTAGATATGCTTATCTAAATGCTGGAGAAAATACCATTGAATATTACGCATATAGCAGCAAAATAACAGCAATGAGTGATATATTACAAGGTTGCAACGATATGTATTATGTTGATTTTAGCGAATGGGATTTTAGCCATATTACAACAGTCAGAAGCTTGTTTAATGGCTGTTCTTCATTAACTTCAATTGAGGGAATAGAAAATATTAACACAAGTAATATAACAGATTTTGGCTATTTGTTTAACAACTGTACAAGTTTAACAACTCTTGATTTATCAAATTGGAATTTTAGCAATGCTAATAAAATGGATGCAATGTTTACTAGATGTAGTAATCTTACTGAACTAACAATAATGAGTGAAATTAATCTTAATGCTGATTATAGTGGTGGTATGTTTAGCGGAATTTATACAGATGGTACATTTTATTACAATCCTCAATTTGATTATAGTCCCATCATTGCAAAATTACCGTCAAGTTGGACTGCTGTTCCAGTTTACGGAGAGAATGCAATTACATTAACGTATGATATAACAACAGCTTCTGATAGGTCTGTTTATACTCTTTATAGGGACTTTGATTATAGCATATTTAAAGCAATGTACGCTGATGGCAATGAAGTTGCTGTTGCAAGAAGTTACACATTCCCGACAACTGGGGAGCATACAATAAAACTTGTTTTTGATGATACAAAAGAAATAACCTCTTTTGCTAATATGTTCCGAGAAATACAAAGCGCAAACAGAAGCTTGAAAAAGATAGATTTAACCTCTTGCAATTCAAGAACAGTTACAAATTTTAGTTATATGTTTGCTTACTGCTATGGGGTGCAAGAAATAATTGGCATTGATTCAATTCAAACATTAAATGCAATTAATTTAAACAGAATGTTTACTATTTGTGAATCATTAACAAGTCTTGATTTATCAAGATGGAAAGTTTCAAATGTAATGTATATGCAAGAAATGTTTGATGGTTGTAAAAGTTTAACTGATTTAAATATTAGTGGTTGGAACTTGCAAAATGTTAATTCAATACAAGAGTTATTCCAAAATTGCGATTCATTAGCCAATTTAAATGTTACAGATGTTAATGTTACAAACATATCTTCGTTTAGTTCATTATTTAATGGATGTTCTAACTTGCAAGAAATCAATGGCTTAAGCACTTGGAACACCCCAAATGTTTCTAATTTAAATAGTATGTTTAATGGATGTACAAGTTTGCAAGTTATAGATTTATCAAACTTTAATTTAACAAGAGTGTCGGATTACAATTATATGTTTAGAGGTTGCACAAGTTTGCAAAGAGTTAAAATGTTATCTAATTTATATAATGGTTCTTCATCTATAAGTGTAACAAATATGTTTGGTAGCATTACTACAAATGGTGTATTTGTTTATAACTCTAACTTTGATTATACACCAATTATTAATGTATTACCAGCGTCTTGGAGTGCTGAACAACTTGAATTAGATTATATACAAGCAGAATATTATGATGCGGAAAGTATTAATGTAATTAATAGCCAATTTAATGCAAGCCAACTTGAACTTCTTGAGGTGAATGGGGTGTTTACTAGTGTAAAACCAGTTATAAATAACACATTAACAAGCCAAACAAATACAGTAAAATTGTATTATGAAAAAGGTGCATTGACTGATTTAAGTTATATGTTTAAAAATACAAATTTATACTCAATAGATTTGTCAGAGTTTGACGCAGAATTAACGAACATAGTGAGTATGTTTTACGGCAGTAATGTGAATATAGTTGATGTTAGTAATTTGAATATTAGTAATATAACAAGTTTAAACAATCTATTTCACAACTGTTCCAATTTGCACACAATTACTGGTTTAAATACTTGGGTTACAACAAATGTTACGAATATAAGTTATATGTTTAGAGGTTGTGGAAACTTAACCAGTTTAGATTTAACAAATTGGGATACCTCAAATGTTTTGGATATGGGTAATTTATTTGATGGTTGCAGAAGCCTTGAAGTTATTAATGGTTTATATGCATTCAATACAAGTAATGTAATAAATATGTACGCAACTTTCTATGGAGTTCCTTTTGTTAGTTTTGATTTAAGAGGATGGGATTTGCAAAATGTAACCAATATGTATGCATTATTTAATGATTGTGGAAATTTGGAAACTATATATATGGATTCACCGTTAAACGCAGAATTAAATGCAACGCAATTTATTGGTTTTTACACAAAACCTGATGGGGTTTTCTATTACAATCCTCAATATGATTACACAGCAATAACCTCTAATTTTGATAGTTATGGATGGACTGCTGTTCCTATAACAACAGCATAGGCATTTTAATATATAAAATGATAAGAATATCATAAGAATAATTTAATCGCTGGATTTGGCTTTTTAAGGTTATTTCCAGCGATTTTTCAATAATATATAAATAATATATTTTATATAAAATTATGATAAGTATAAATGTTTCAAATATAGATTTTGGGGAATCAGCCAAAGTAATTATTACTGGTGGTACTTCTTGTAGTTTACAAACCAAAACAGTTGATATTACAGAGAACGGCACAACAACAGTATCGCCATCTGCAAACTACGATGGTCTTTCAAGTGTTGTTATAAATGTAAATGTACCTAATACTGGAGGTGGTGGAAGTGGAATTGATTTTTCAATCATTGGATATAATGCTGAACTATCAAATGAATTAAATGCTAAATTTAATGCTGATGTTGAATATAGTAAAACCTTATTGGATGCTTGGAATCCATCCAATACATCTGCTAACGATTTATATGAAGGTGACACTCAACTTGTTTATGCGCCAAACATTGACACAAGTAATTGTGCTTATATGAACAATATGTTTAGTGGTTGTACAAGTTTAACCACAGTTCCAGAATTTGATACAAGTAATTGTACACAAATGAACAATATGTTTAATGGTTGTACAAGTTTAACCACAGTTCCAGAATTTGATACAAGTAATTGTACACATATGTTGTTAATGTTTAATAATTGTACAAGTTTAACCACAGTTCCAGAATTTGATACAAGTAATTGTACATCTATGGCTACAATGTTTGGTAATTGTGAAAAATTAACCACAGTTCCAGAATTTGATACAAGTAATTGTACATCTATGAGTCAATTGTTTAGTGGTTGTAAAAGTTTAACCACAGTTCCACCATTTAATACAAGTAAGGTTGAAAATTTTAGATATGCATTTGCCGATTGTTATGAATTAGAGTCATTACCTTTATTTGATTTTAGTGTGGTAAAGAGTACTAGTATAGAAGTATTTGGAATATCATCAACTAATTTTGAAAAACTAACCACACTAGGAGGATTTAAAGATTTAAAATATGATTGGACTGGTATTTACGGATTAAACCGTTGTCCTAATTTAACTTATGAAAGTGTAATGAATGTAATAAATAACTTGTATGATTTTAGAAGTAACGGCGATTCATCGACAACAAGAACATTGAAATTAAATGCAAATAGTCTTGCATTATTAACTGATGATGATAAAGCAATTGCCACTTCAAAAGGTTGGGTTTTATCATAATAATTATATTTTATATAAAAGTAATATGAATAATATAAATATCAGAAAAACAAAAAGATTCATCGAATTAACCCCAATGAAAGGTTATAAAATAACCTCTTGGAATGAAGATGATGATATAATGAATTTTACCAGTTCAGAATGTATTGTAATGCCATTAAATTATGATTATAGCATATTTAAAACAATTACAGATGAAGAGGTTGAAAAACTTGAAAAACTAATTAAAGAAAAAATAGAAGAAGATGTATAAGGATATTATAAATAGAGATATTTTTCAAATTATTGATGGTAGTGCAGCAGTAACAGTTAATGACGCAACAACAGTGCAATTATACACTAGTGCCGATGGTATTAATTTTACTCCAAAAGGTGAACCAGTTACAACACCCGAAACAATTGTAATAAGTAATGCGCCACAAGGCTTATATTGCTATTTTGATGGATTGATTGATGGAACACATTATAAGCTGCTTTTATAATACGTTTTTTATGTAAATGATACAAATATCATAAAAATAAATTAATGACTGGATATAAGGTTTTAGAGCCTAATCCAGTCAATTTTTATTATAACTTATATGTAACTTTATTATATTTTATATAAAATTATGATAAACATTGATAAAAATGATGAACATTTTAATGTAATATTGATACAAAAACCTCAATTTACAGATGAGGTTAATTTTACATTAATATTACAAAATAATGTTTCGAAAGAAATATATAAATATAATGTAATAAATGTTGCAAATAAAGGAAATATCTATCTCCAGTTTGAGGTGTCTTTTGAAGATTTAATTGATGGAGAATATACAATGTTAATATTGGTTAATTCAACTCATTCTGATGTTCAAATTAAACCAAACAATATAAAAGATTTTAAAGAAGAAAAAAATATTGTTTACATATTAACAAATAAAGATAACATATTGACAAATAAAGATTTTGTGATTGTTCAATCAAAAGATTCTAATGTATATTTATATTCAATGGAACTTGTTAAAGTTGGTGATTATCAAAATCCTAACAAACAATATAATAATGAAAAAAAATTTATAACATATAATGGCTAAAAGTAAAAAACAAGATATACCAAAGGTACTAAACAATAACAATTTAGCTTTTGCAGCGCTTAATCCATATATTGAAAGTAATATTGTTTCCGCAAAAGAAGAAGAAATTAGAGGTAAGGACTTTATTTCTTGGGGCAATAACAACCAATATTCCAATTATCTTTTTGAGTTATATTCCAGCTGTGCTACACTTCAATCAATCATCAACGGAACTGTCGATTTTGTTGTGGGAAATGACGCAAAATGTAATATATTTAATTTCCAAAAACAGCTCAATAAAAAAGGGGAAACGCTTGAAGATATTCTTGGAAGAATTGCAACTGATTATTTAATATATGGAGCATTTGCACTTCAAATATTACGCGATATTCAAGGTAGAATTTCAGAAATTTATTGGATTGATGTTAATAAATTAAGAAGTGATAAAAAAAATGAAGTGTTTTATTATTCAGAAGATTGGGACAAGAGTTATGGACGAGTAAAGTATCTTACTTACCCTAAATTTAATCCTAATGATGTAAACAATGCTTTAAGTATTTACTATTACAAAAACCCTCAAAGTAGGGGTGTTTACGGTCTTCCAGTTTGGAACGCAGCTATAACATCTTGCGAAACTGAAAGAAAAATTTCAAATTTCCATTTGAACGAAATTTCAAACAATTTCTTAACTTCAAAAATCGTAAACTTTAACGGTGGTATTCCCGATGATGAATTGAAAAATGAAATAGAACGCAATATTAATGAAAAGTTTAGTGGCTCTGAAAATGGTGGTAGAGTTATGTTATCTTTTAACCAATCCAAAGAAAATGAAACAACAGTTATAGATTTGGGAACAGATGATTTTGATGAAAGATATACCAATCTTGCAAAAACAACAAAAGAAACTATCTTTACAGCATTTAGAGCAATACCTCAATTGTTCGGTTTAATGTCAGAATCTACTGGATTTAATACACAAGAATTTAATGAATCTTTTAAACTATATAACCGTACAACAGTAAAACCAATACAAAAAGCTATTAGTCGAGCTTTTGATTATATCTTTGGTGTTGATGGCGCTATTACTATCAAGCCTTTTAGTTTAGAAGAATCAGTTGAAGAATCTATTGAATAACAGATAAAAAGTTTATACTATGATTATTAATGAATATTCAAATGTTTTGCTTACTAGCGAAGATTACATAAAAAGTACTACCAACATATCAGAAAATATAAGTGGCAATTACTTACTACCAGCTATTAAATTAGCACAAGATATAAACCTCAATGAAGCGATTGGAACGAATCTCTTAAGATATTTGCAAATGCTTGTTGGTACCAGTAATATCAATAATGAAGAAAATGCTAAATATAAATATCTTCTTGATGTCTATATCCAACCATATTTGTCTTATCTCTCAATTGCTAATCTTGCACCAACGTTAGCTTTTAAATTAAACAACTTTGGAGTTATGAGAAGTGAAGATGAAAAAGCGTACAACGCAACAGCAAATGAAATTGATAAAGTTGCATATCATTATAAACATCTTGCAGATTCTTATTTATACCAAATGCAACGTTTTTTAATAGCTAATTACAACTATTACCCACAACTAATGCAATACAAAACCCTTGCAGATTTAAGGGTTAATCTATATAGCGCTGCTTCTTGCAACTTATTTCTTGGTGGTGCAAGAGGAAAACGCATCTTTAATTCTTCTTACTTGGATTATGGTTATAACTTTCCAAATTCAGATATTGATATAAATCTCTAAAACCTCTGGATTAGGCTCTAAAAGCGTTTTTAAGACACTTTCTGTTAAAAGATGAGTGTTGTATCATCTAACACCTTAAAAGTCGCTTAAAAAGCGAATCCTGAACTTGGAGTGTTTTATGTTATATTTTTCTTATTTTATTTAAATAATTGGAGCAACCTTTTTGATGGGTTGCTCCTTTCATTATCATTAAAGATAAAAATAAAATATATAATTATATAAAAATTAATTTATGGCTCAAGTTAATTAAAAAAGCAAGTTGAATAAATGTTGGTAGAGAGAGGTGGTAATGAACATTTCTCCAACTTGCTCTTCTTTAAAGTGTGAATTTTTAAAGAATAATATGATATTTATAAAAAAACATTTTTCATTTTTATGATTGGGATAAGGTTATTTGTCCTTATCCCAATTTACATATTTAGATTTACTTCCTAACAAGATTATTATTTTTAATCTTATTAAAATCCAAATTTCTTAAAGTTTTAAAAAATCCAACTGATTGCAGAATATTGGTAAGTTTCATCAGTGGATGAAAATATACAGTATTACAAGTTTTTTTTCATTTTAAACATTCTCCAAAGGGATTTTATTTGTCTCAATTGGAGAATGTTCTTTAAAAAAAGAAATTAATTAAAAAAATAAAATTAAAATATTAAGAAAATATCCAATTTTAGTTATTAAAATAATAAATTTAATAGAAGAGAGAATTGTTATTTTTAACATTGCAAAGATACATATTAATTTTTAAATAACAAAATTTAATATAAAAAAAGTTAATATAATTTTTAAAAAATTGATAAATATTCATTTTATTTTCTTTGTAGGAACGCTCATCGAAAGCGTTCCGTTTATGTTTATATTATATTTAATAATATTTATCTAGTATTAATTATATAATATTATTTTATATATTTATTTATTTATTTATTTAGTATTATATTAAATAATTATTATCTAGTATTATATAATATATTTATATATATTTTATTTATCTAGTATTAATTATATAATATTATTTTATATATTTATTTATTTATTTATTTAGTATTATATTAAATAATTATTATCTAGTATTATATAATATATTTATATATATTTTATTTACTAGTATTATTTTTTTTAATATAAATATTATTATATCAATTAAATTTTATTTATTTACTAGTATTATTATTTCAAGTTTTTTATCAAAAACTTTCAATTAATAAATTTAACAAAATTAAATTAATATTTGTTAAATTAAAAAATAATTGGTATCTTTGCTTCAAGAGAGATAAATGTTAAATTTAACAATTAGAAATTAACAATTAGAAAATAATATATTCCAATGGAAAGAGATATTGAAAAAGAAATATACGATGAATGGTGTAAGTTATTAGACAGATATTGCAAATATCTGCATTTACATACCTCAATTGTAGCAACAGATGAAATTATTAGTTTATATAATAAAATGGAAAAAGAGAGAAATAAATATATTATCTCAATACCAAAGAAAAGAAGTGAGCAATATAAAATGTGTTTAACGTATTATGATAGAATAAAAAATAAAGAATATCCAAAAGGATAAAAATAATAATATGAAACAATTTGAATTAGACTTTAAAGATATAGATGAAATAGATGATGAAGCTTACTGGGAACAACAACCGCAAATTGTTATGCCGAATTATAGTGATTATGTAATATTTTCCAAACAAGGATTGATTTGGAGCAAGAAAAGAAATAAATGGATTGGAGCTAAAAATAAGAAAAGTGGGTATTGGTACTGTACACTGTGTTCTGATGATGGGAAAATATGGACTAATTTGTTACATAGAATTATTTGGATAGCTTGCAACGGTGAAATACCAACTGATATGCAAGTGAATCATCGAGATGAGAACTTAGACAACAACAGTGTTAGCAATTTGAATCTATTAACTCAAAAAGAGAACAACAACTGGGGCACAAGGACTGAAAGAGCTGCAAAAGCAATGAAAGGAAAATTTATTAATCGAAAAGACCAATCAAAAGCAGTTGGAATGTATAAGAATGGTGTTCTTATTATGACTTTCCCATCAACAATGGAAGTACAAAGACAATTAGGTTTAAATAATAGTAGTATTTCTCAATGTTGTAACGGAAAACAGCAATCACACAAAGGTTTCCAATGGCAATATATCAATTAAGGTGTAGTGCTTCTTGCTTGCTTGTATCTCTATCAAAAGATAGGTGTAACCAACTATAATTTTTTTCATCAATAAGTTCAACACACATTAGTCCAACTTTCATTAAACTGCGTACAAGTTCAAATAGGTGCTTATTTCTTGCTTTACTACCTTGCGATATATCAACTGCCAAACCTCTCTTATGATAAGAAGTGCTTGAACCTTTCACTGCATTATTTAATTCTTCACTTCTAAATCCACTTGTAATATATATTGGTTGTTTATAAGCATTACGAATGAGCTGTAATTGCTCTGCAACAAATTTGATATTTTCAAGCTGTTCTTCGTTTGGAGTGTTATCAATACCTTTGGTTATTGCAATATCTGATTGTACCATTTCTTCAAGAGTAAAATTCTTTGTAAGTTTCATATTGTTCTTTATAAGAAATATATCTTTTACCCTACAATCGCAGGATTGCTGCTGGATTCGCTCAGGATTCAATTATAATTCAAAAGATGATACAATTATCATCTAACACTTTAAATGTGCTGGAAATAAAGAATCCAGAAATCTCTAGAACTTAATATAAAAAATGGAGTGCCATTCGCCTTGACACTCCCTAACTAACAATCCATTTAATGCGAAATTCCCTAAAATGCAAAACAACGGTGTTATACGTTTTTGATAAAGTTATCGCACAATATCCTATCTTTACAATTTTCTCTAGCGCAGCATTTATATTGTAAAGAGGATATAATCACACTCTTATCATATAGCTTACTATTTAATTTCAATATCTGTTTTCTCAATTTTTCTAGTTCGCTGGAATATCTCTCTAGTTCTTCTTCAAGACTTTGGATTTGATTGAGCAATGTTTCGAAAGTTTGTTTGTAATATTCAGTTTCATTCTGCTTAATAGCATTAAGTTCATCAGTAATATCTAATTGCTCTTTCTTCTTATTACAAACCCACTCATAACACTTTAACAAAAATGGGAATATCCACTTCTGCGCACTAATCCAAGCTAATATTGAAGATAATATAGTTATTATTGTAAAATCATTCATAATTACTCATAGCTACATAAACCAATATTATTTTCAACCTCAAAATCAACTGTGCAGAATACACCACAACAGTTATCTGAAAAACGTTGATTAAAAGATGTAAAACGAATATCACTTGCAATTACAATATCTTCATTCGACTCAACAAATTCATTGATGATATTTAGCAAGCTTTCAACTCCATTACTTTGTACTAGCAATCTATTACTTGCATCATCTAGTAATCTATCAATATAAAATAAATTCAATGAATAGGTAATAACATTTCTTTCTGCATCAACAGTATGATTCCCTTGTGTAATAAAAAATACGCTATAATCAATATTTGGTAGAGAATTTAAAATATAAATATCGCCCTCTCCCACATAATTAATATTAGGTTTAGATATAGCAATTTCTTTTAATATATTAATAATTTCAAAAAGTGTCATAATCAAATAAAAATCTTTATATGAAATATAAAATATATATATAAAAGTGACTGAAAATAACACATATTACCATATTTATAAAAGGGGTTCATAATCCAATATATATATCAAAAAAATATCCCTCATAAAAAATAATTTCATATATGCAAATATTTATATAAAGAAATAACATATTTTAACAAATGGCATTTTGAAATTAAGAATATTTAAGGTATCTTTGCAATGTAAATAAGAAATAATTAATTAAAAAAAAATAAAGTAATATGGAAAATAAAAAAGATGTAATAGAAATAGTATTTTTTAGCTTTGTAGATATAACAGAAGAAGTGAAAGAAGCTATTATAAAAGATTTTAAACGACGTACTCGCGATGCAATAAGTTTAGGCAAAATGGTTTGTTATTTTTTGAATTGTAGAATGGCTAATAAAGAAGGAGAAATATATGATAATATTTGTAAGAGTGTAGCTATAAGAAGCGGTTTAACTAAACTTAATGATAAATATGAAGTAAGTTATAGCTTTGAAGATGAAAGCTGGAAAATGTATGTTACTGTATTTATCCAACATTATGATTAAAAAAAATATGAATAATATGGAAAAGGAATTTGATGGCTATAACTACATTAGTAGTAATGAAGAAAATATTGATGGTTGGAGAGAACTTTGGTTAGAATATTTGGAACAAAACAATACAACAGCAGAAGAATATCCCCTTGAAGAATATGCAAGAGATAACGGATATATTCCAAACGAAGAAAGATAATTAAAAAAAATAATATGAATACTAATCTTGAAATAATAAAAAGCATTGCTAAACTTGCACCGAACTTTAAAAATAACTATCATTACGTTAAAATCCAATTTGATGATAAAAATAATATAATTGGATTTAAGTTTACAAATGAATTAGATAAGAGAGAAGTAAAAAACTTTATATATGTAAAAAATGATATGTTTATAACCAAAGAAGCAAATGAACTTCTTGAAGAAATTAATAAACTGATAGGATAGTAAAAAACAAATTAATTTCATTTTTTTCATTGAATCCAATGTTTGTCATTGATTGACTTGCATTGGATTTTTTTAATAACAACTAAAACTATATTAAAAATGATAGATATAGAAGAAGCTGATTACACATATTGGGAACAACAAGAACACATAACATTACCAAATTATTCTGATTATGTAATATTTCCCAAACAAGGCTTAATATGGTCTTGCAAGAGTAATAAATGGATTGGAGCAAAAAACAACAAAGGATATTGGCAGTGTCACTTAATATCAGATGATAATAAACAATGGAACACAAAGATTCATAGAGTTATTTGGCAATCAATCAATGGGGAAATACCAAAAGGATATGAAGTAAACCATATTGATGAAGATAAGGATAATAATAGTATTACCAACTTAAACCTATTATCTCCAAAGGAAAATACAAACTTCGGTACAGGAATACAAAGAAGAGCTATTAAGCAAAGGGAAACACAAAAACATAAACCAATCGCTGGATATAACAATCTCGGAGAACTAATCTATCTATTCCCATCCACAAGAGAAGCGCAAAGAAATGGATTCAATAGCGGTGCAATATCAAACTGTTGCAATGGTTTAAGACAGTCACACAAAGGATATAAATGGCAATATATATAAAAGATAAAAAAGATTGGTGGTATATTATCTTAAACACCACCAATCAATATAACTATCGTTTAAGGAAAATATTTATATATATATATAAATAAATATTCTTATATATATATATAAGTTTTAAAGTTATATTATGAAAAGAATTGAAGAAATTTTGAAAGATTTATCAGTTATAAAATTAGATAAAGAGAAAGATATTAAAATTAGATTATTGCAGTTTAGAATCAACGAACTATTATTCAAATTCAAAAACAAATATGCTTTCAATCTAACTATCATAAGACTTGTAAACGAATTGAAACAGTTAATACATAACCAAACTATTACTGATGAATTAAAATCAAATATCAAACGTATTGCACAGAGATTACAAGATTACAATGATAACTATAACCCGACCATTGAAGATATAACAAATGCAGTAGATAACAGTTGCAAATACATCTTATTCCAATACGTTAAAAACAAAGATACATACAATATACATCAACTAATTTATCTCAATATCGAAATCAAAGAACTAATTGAAATAATCAACACATATAACATCGAACATACATCAAGAATCAATAACTTTTTAAAGTTGAAAGAACAAGTAAAAGAAAGAATAATATCAATATTATAACCAAATATGCGACCAAATAATTATATATAATATTTAATATATTGAATATAAACAAGTTATAAATTAGGTTCGATTTTCTTATCAACTTTAAGAACATTTTGTATCTTTGTGTTGTTCTAATAGTAACTTAAAATTGCTATTATGACACAAGAAGAACTGCAAGCAACCTTAAACAGAATTGAGGGAATAGAAATTGATTATCATTTAAGAGAGAACGCACAGATAGTAATCCAACTGATAGATGAATCATATAGGGGATGTTGGGATTACTTTTACACTACAAATGCAACTAATCATTACTGGTTAAGAGAGTTTAAGGGTAGTTTAAAAAGGTATTTGAAAGATAATGATAACACAATACTTGATATTATAGTATTGATTGCTTATTATCATTCATTTGCTGATGCAATGCCATACGGTTACTGGGATTGCTTGAATAATGAATATTATTATTGTACTTAAAATATATTGACTATGAAAGAGTTATTGAATGAATTGAAAGAAGAGTTATTAAACAATCCAAATGATTACACTTTGTTGGATATGTTTAATGATAAAGATAAGCAAGCAAAGTATATAAAAGGTGCTAACGGTAAATTAAAGAGAGTTAATCCAACTTATGAAAAATCAATAACATTGTTGGTAAAAGAGATAAAAGATAATCTAAAAGAATATGTAGAATTTAATTGGGATAAGATTGAAGAAAAATATAAGGAAATAATATAATACATAAAAAAGACTGGATTAGGCTCTAAAACCTTGTTTCCAGTCTTTTCATTATTTAGATGATACAAATACTATCCAATCTTTCTAAATGCGTTGAGAACGGTATTATCAAGTAATTTTGCATAGTGCATAGTTTGTCGGAGATTTGTGTGTCCTAATACCTTTGAAACAATCTCCACTGGTAAACCATCATTCAACATATTGGTTGCTGCTGTGTGTCTTGCAATGTGGGTATGCAGTGTTAATTTGATATTGCATATATCTTGTATCTCTTTAAGATATGAGTTATATTTTTGATTGCTTAATATAGGTAATTGATAATCATATTTTTTCAATATATTCATCGCCTTTTCATTCAATACACTAAAGAAAGTAACCTTTGTTTTCTGTCTTGCTTTCTTTATAAAGTACATACCATCAGCAAACTGTATATCATCCTTAATAATGTTTGCCATATCAACGTACGCCATTCCAGTGTATGTTTGGAATAAGAACAAGTCTTTTATTTTATCCAATCTACCAATCATCAGTTTGTTTTCGATTCTTTCAATATCATCTTTTGAAAGTTTCTCAACATCTTTCTGTGGTTTACCTATTGTTATCCCGAAGAACGGATTGAGTTTAAGTTTACCAGTTTTCTCTGCAAATGTGAAAGCTGTTTTAATTTTCTGCAATGTGTGTGCTATGGTTGTATCTTCAAACTGATACTTATCTTTCAACTCAATTTTAAAATCCTCAATCATCTGTGTTGTTATAGCAGTTACTTCAATATCCTTGTTGATGTATGTTGTGAACTTATCTAATGCCAATTCATATTTTCTTACAACATTAGTGGTTGTTCCGTTTACATTGCTTTTTCTTGAATAATACTCAATGAAATCTGCAATCATCATTGAAAGCGTATAACTTTTAACTCCACCATTAACAAAGTATTCTTTGATAGACTGTGCTGTTATGGCAATATCATTCACCATAAGTTCACCAATAATCTTGTTCAGTTTGCAACGTACATTGGAAGTATATTCAAGAATTTCATTATTCTTTTTACTGACAATCATCTTTTTAAACTTATCTGCTGAATACTTCAACCCAAGAGCAACATAAGTTCTTTTGCCATTGATGATAATTGACAACTCAACTGGAGATAAACCGTTTCTGTCTGCCTTTGAACTTCTACACAAAAAACTAAAATCGTACATAACATATTAATTTATAAGGTTAAACATAATGTTATGCGACTGATTTTTACATATTGATAGACTGGTCGCAGATTCTTAAAACATATTTAGATATTAATATTGCTTTCTAAAATGCTTTATTTACTGCTTAAAGTCTGTATAACAACGGAATAACAAAAAAAGCAAGCTACTGTTGTAACCTGCTTTTTATTGATTTGTAGCGCCTACGGAATCTGAACCTTTGCGCTTATATCATTATTTTTCAGTCTGTTACAAACTACCTATATGTAAGAGGTCGCATATTTATAACGCAAAGGTACAGCTTCTTTTTTTATAAAGCAAATATATAAAGCAATAATTTCTATAAAGCAAAGCATTTTTTTTCATATCTATTTAATTTTTTTCTTTCATCCATATATTTATATATATACAAATATGTTAAAATATATGAATTTATTTAACAAAGCTGATGAGTATGGGCAAAATAAAGTATTACCCACAATTAAATTAATGTTCAGTGGCGCAACAGATTTAAACATTGAACAGCATTTTAATGATAACTCTTCAATTGATATTTATATGACTGCAACAACAAAAGATAGTCGAGAGCATTATTATGCAATTGAATGTAAGGATAGAAAAATGGTGCATACAAAATATGCTGATGATGGTTATATAATCGAAGATTGGAAAGTAAAAGAGTTGATGAAAGAATACAAAAAGGGTTATGTACCAATATATTTAAATTCTTTTAGTGATGATTATATCATATGCTGGGACTTAAGCAAGATTGATTTTGATGAATGTGGTGAAACTGGTTCAAAAGCCTTTCATCGCACAACAGTTCTTAAGAACGACAATGACTTATACTTTAAAAATAAGATTACTTTAAAAAACAATCAAGCAGTTTGGATAGGAAAAATGCAATAATAAAAGAGATTTTTGAAAGTGGAATGTTACACACACTTGTACATAATATGTGCGTCCCCGAAGAATATAAGGATGATTTGATTCAAGAACTTTGCATAATATTGTTAGAATATGATGAGGATAAAATAAAGTATATGTATGACAATAAGCAATTAAAGTTCTTTTGTGTTAGGGTTATACAAAGCCAGTTTTATTCAGCACATTCACCCTTTTATAAAAAGTATAAGAAGTATTACACTTTAGTTGATGGTAATGCTTCACTCCAAAATGATGATGAAGATGATACAGATGAGCGAGGATTTGAAGAATGAAATTAGAATGTTAAGCAAAGAATTAGCTAATAATGAAAGTATTTGGAATGAAGAGGATGAATTTATTATATGGCTTAAGAAAGCGTTTAATTCTCTAGAAGAGAGTGAAAGATATATAATATTATTATACAGCCATCTTGCAAGCTTGCGAGAAACTGGGAAAGTGTTAGGCATTAGCCACACCATTATTCGAAAAGAAATAACAAGATTAAGATTAAAAATGTATGCTTACATTAAAGATAATAGCAATAGCGACAATCGTATGTTACTGGATAGATTTAACCGATATTACAACGACAATTAAAAAACTTATATGGAAATGGGTATTTGGAAAAGATAAACCCTATCAAGAATTTGAATTAAAACCGTTTGATTGTGTGCTTTGTATGACGCATCATTTATGTGCAATATATTTATTAATTATAGGTGAATTTACCATATTCAATTATTTATTGGTTTGTATTATAAGTTATTTAACTTCTTCAATATCTTCAATTTTGTTATTAATCAAAGATATTATTGATTTAATTATATATAAAGTAAATAATATATTTTTTAGAAAATGACAAAGGAAGAAATAAATTATTTAAAAAGGTTTGAAAGTAATTTTCAAACTGCAATTAATCATAATTATACCAGAGCAATCCCAAGCACATACTTAAAAGAGATAGTAAAGATATATGAAAAATATAACAGCAAGATTACTGTTTGTTATCATTGTTCAAGCTCAATATTAGGTGCTTTAAAAGTGATTGGTAGATGGTATTATAAAATAACAGAAGAAAAGAATGTTGAAGATGGAAAAACAAGTAAGAATGTCAGAAGAAGAAAAGACAAATAAATACCAATATATTGCAAGCCTTTTTAGAAAAGGTTGGAGCAAATTGACAATTTCAGAACATATTAGTGAATTATGGGGTATTAAAAAGCAAGCAGCAGCGCACTGGATAAAGAAAACATACGAATATATCAATGCTGGTGATGAAAGTTTTATAAAGAATTTACGAAGAATCCAACTTGAAAGATTGGAATTGATGTTAATGAAAGCGATGGAGCAAGAAAACTGGAAAGTTGCAAATAGCATTGCAGAAACGATTAATAAAACTTTCTCTTTATATGAAGTTAAAACAAAAGTTGAAATTACTGATACTACATATAAATTTAAATTTGGTGGTGATGATATGACAAAACCTTATGAAAATATTGATTCCAATTTAACAGATGAAGAAACAGAAATATTGGATGAAGCAAATAACATAAAGATAAATTAATTATGAGTGAGTAAACAAATAACATTAGAGGGTTATCGACCATACATTTGGCAAAGAGTTGTACATAACGGAATAACAAAATATGGCAAAAATTCTGGGCATTTACATATTGTTAAAGCAAAACGACAGATAGGAAAATCATTTATCATTATAAATGAACTTTTAAGGTTTGCAATCAATTATGAATTTACAGTAAGTTGCTGTTTATCTCCAACACTGAACCAAGCAAGAAAGATATACAAACAGATTCTAAAAGTATCAGACCAATTACCCATAATAAGAAAGAAAAATGATTCTCTGCTGGAAATTGAATTTGTAAATGACAGTATAATTGTATTTAAGAGTGCGGAACAAAAAGAATCTCTTCGCGGTTATACATTTAGTGGGATTCTTTGCATAGATGAAGCAGCATATATATCTGATGAAATATTTAGTATTATAAAACCCACAACAGATGTTCATCAAGCACCAGTACTGATGGTATCAACCCCAAAATTCAGACTGGGGTTTTTCTTTGATTATTTCCAAATGGGTTATTTAAAAAGATATAAAGATAAAATAAGCTCTTATGATTTATGTAAATATGATACAAGTGCATTATTACCAAATGAAACGCTTGAATTGTATAGGCAGATGTTACCCAAGAACCAGTTTATTACAGAGTATTTGGGGGAATTTTTAGATTCTGAAAGTATTGTATTCGGTGATTTTAAAGAATGCATTGGGGAGCATATAACAGATTTTAAAGAATTGTACATAGGTATTGACTGGGGAAGTGGTATTGGCAATGATAACACTGTTGTAACAGCACTGAATGAACACAATGAATTAGTATTTCAAATAGCATTTAATAATAAACAAACATTGCAACAGATAGATTACATTGTTCAATATTTAGATGGTTTTGGGGATAAGGTTAAGCACATATTGGCAGAATGTAATGGATTGGGAAAACCTCTTTGTGATAATCTAAAAGCAAAGATAAATAAGAAAATCCCTTTTACTGAATGGAGTACCACCAATCAGAATAAAATTGAATTAATAAATAAGTTGCAAGTTTCTTTTGAACAAAGAAAGATACAGATACCAAATGATGAAGCGTTAATTGCTGAATTAAGCTTGTTTGAAGCAAAAGTTAATGCAAAGGGTACTGTTCAGTATGGTGCGCCATTAGGTGCAAATGATGATAGAGTAATGAGTTTACTGTTTGCTTTACAATCAAAAGAAATGAGAAATAAAAAAGGAAATTATTCTATTTCCTTTGTATAAAAAAAATAATATGGAACTTAAATATAAAAGTTGGGATGATATTACTATCAATATATATAATAAGTTAAAAAATATTAAATTAGATATTGGTGATGAGGTTGATATGTTAGAATATAATGTAGAGTTATTATCAGTTTTATGTGATGTTGATGTACAAGAGATTGAAAATTTGCCATTATCTGAATTTAATAATCTTTTAAAGCAAAGTGAATTTATAAGTAAAGAAATAAAAAGGGGAAGAACAAAATTTATTTATAAAATAAATAATAAAGAATATTTTTTTCAAACTAACCCAAGACTATTGACAACAGCTCAATTCATTGATTTGCAAACTTATATAAAAAATAAGAATGAGATAGAGTACATATTAAGTTGTTGTTTAATCCCTAATGGTAAAAAATACGGTGAATATAACCTTGAAGAAGTTATAAAAGAAATAAGGGAACATTTATCAATTGTTAATGCGTTATCCATACAGTTTTTTTTTATTCAGTTGTACAGAAAATTAAAGATAGCTTTCCAAACTTCTTTGGAAAAACAGATAAAGAAATTGAAGAAGAAGAACAAGAACAAGGAAGTGGAGATAATTTTGGAGCAAGCAATGAATTTAATTCAAAGTGGGGTTGGATAATTTTAGTTGATAATGTTGCAGAAGTCACACATTCAAATTGGGATTCAATTTTTGATAAACCAATTATTGAATTTATCAATATATGCTGTTATATAAAAGATAAAAGAGAATTTGAAAAACAGCAAATTGAATCCTTTCAAAAAGGCTCTGTAAAGCATTATTAATTCAAAGAGATACAAATATCATAAAAATAATTTTATTGCTGGATATAAGGTTTTAGAGCCCAATCCAGCGTTTTTTTATTGATGTATTGTAAAATAGTATATGATATTTTATTAAAAAAATGGATTTTGAAAATCTTATAAAAGTTCTTGATGATTATGCAAGAGATGTAAAAAAACTGTATGAAGATAATTTAAAGTATGATAATGCGGTTGCAAGTGGTGAGTTGCTTAACAGTGTAAAATATTTGTTTGAACAGAATGGTAGCAAATATGAAGTTTACTTGCAACTTGCTGATTACTGGAAATATGTTGAATATGGGCGAAGAAGTGGGAAGTTTCCGCCAGTTGATAAAATATTAAATTGGATAAGAGTTAAACCAGTTATACCAAGACCATTTAACGGGAAACTTCCAACTGAACAGCAACTTGCATTTCTTATATCAAGAAAGATTGCAAGAGAGGGTACAAAGGCAAGGAACATATTAGAATTAACCCTTGAAGAAATTAACCAAGAATACGAAGAGAAGATTGAAGAAGCTTTTTCTAAAGATATTGAAAATGAAGTAAATAAAATTTTAGCATTAAATAAATAATATGGCAGTACAAGATATTACAATACAAGTGGTTAATCCACTACCAGCGGAATTGCCTTACAGTTACAAAGAATATAAAGTACAGTTATATATAAGTGGTACAAATACAACTCCCACTGGATTAACAGCAACTGCAAGCAACACAGCAATGGTTAATATAAAAAATGGTGATACCAATCTAACAAAGTCAAGATTAGTTTTTGAATTAAAAGAAAATACAACATTTTGCGGAAGAACTTGCACAATAACAGTAACAGCAAGTTCATCTGATACTTCAAAAAGCATTACATTGGATTTATATCAAAAGCCATTTGAAGTAACACCCATTTGGAAAGATACGAATTACAGTATAACAACATTCAATGAAAATGTTGAATATGAAGTTCAATCAAATGGTGGTGTTGTGTACAGTGGCAAGGCTTATAAATTGCCTGATGAACAAGAAATTGTTATTATTAACATCAATAAAATATGTTCATCGCATTTATCATCATCAATTGAAAATGCTTTTATGGGTAACACAAAATATCATTATATACCCTCTCACAAAAGGTTTACATTATTTGTAAATGATGAAGTTGCAGAAACATATAATTTTTATAATTCATATTCTTATACTGAATTAAACAGAAATAATAATAATTGTATAAACCTCTCATTTCCAATTAATAATGTGATTGATACAAGACAATATTTTGTTAATTCGTTTTTTTATCCTATTGTTACAAGCACTAATTACCCATATGTTAGATATTCATTAGATGGGAATGGTGGTGATTACAGTAGTGCAATTAACATTGATTCAAACCAACAATGTGTTATAACGGATAAGAATATTAATTATGAGGGTACTTTAACATTATATTATGCTTTATCAAATGCAGATACAATGGTGTATGAGGTTAAGAATACTTGTTGTAAATATTGCTTATATTATGTAAATGCTTATGGTGGTTGGGATTCATTTTTAATTAATGGAAATGATAAAAGAACTGATGAAATAACAAGATATAATTTTATTAAAGCAGTTAATAATACAACAACGAATCATTCCAACGTAAATTATTTAAATACATATAAGCCACAATATAGATTATACACTCATTATTTAACAGATGAAGAAGCAAGTAGAATGTTTCACTTGTTAGAGAGTACGACAGTGTATTTACATAATTTGGAAGAGGATGTAATAATTCCAGTAACAATTAATTCCAATACTGTTGAATATAAAACATTTACCAACAATGGTAAAAAGAAATTCTATTATACAATAGATGTTACTGGAGATATAAGATTAAGAAAGTAAATTCCTAATATATGAAAGATGTTTATAAATTATATATTGATAATAAGTTAGTTGATATTCCGCAAGATTTTGAATTTCCCATTAACTACACTGTTGATGATTTAACTAATCCAACGGCTGTAAAAAATGAATATTCAAAATCAATTACAATTGATGGTACTGATAATAATAATAAGATATTTGGTGAAATTTATAATTTGGATAGAGAACAATTATATTCAATAAATTCATTCACTGGTGCCAATTTCAACCCCACCAAGCGCACACCATTTATTTTATATCGAAATGGAGAGATAAACCAAAGCGGATATATTCAATTAAATGATATTACAATTGTTAATAAAACAGTTAAATATACATTCACATTATATGGTGGTTTAGGTGATTTTTTTTATTCGTTGATGAATGATAATGAGGGAAATAAATTAACCCTTGCAGATTTGCGTTATAACATTGAAGATGAAAATGGTAATGTATTACCATCTGATAAAGAAATGGATATTACCATTTCAAAAGAACTTGTAAACAGATGTTTTGATAATGCTGGACTTGATGGTAATAAGTTTGAGAATGTTATTTCGTTCATTCCCTCTTATAATGGTAATTATGATGATTTTGATACCAATACAGTTTTAATTAATACAACGAATAGCAGTGCATTTCCCATTTCTAGTGTCACAGAGAATAATATAACATACAAACCTTATGAGGGTTATGTATTAGCAAAGCTAGATAAGAATTACAATGAATGGGAAATGAGGGATTTGCGAAGTTATATGCAAAGACCAGCAATAAGAGTAAAAAAGCTTGTTGAAGCAATATGCAATCCAATTAATAACGGGGGTTATAATGTTGAATTATCTGAAACTTTTTTTAATGATGGTAATCCTTATTATTCCAAAGCTTATATTGTATTACCCTTGCTAACATCATTGAAAGAATCAACCTCAACAGATGTAAAAGAAAGTACACTTATTACAGATGTAAATAATAGCTGGGTTGGAGAAAAGGATGGTATAATAAGAACCCAACAAGCTGTTCCCATTGATTTAACTGGTGGTACAATCACAACGACTGATTACAATAATGTAAAAATTATTGATATGTCAAACATTGAAGTGGATGCAAAACTCTCATTGGCAATGGCATTTCAATTGCAGTTTACACCAAACACATTACCTCAAATTGTCACTAGTAACGATGAATTGTATTTAACATATCACTGGCAAGAATATAATACAAAAACATTTAGGGTTACAAATTATGCTAAATATAAGTCTATCCTTATACAAGCATATCTTCAAGACGCAGATACATATGAAAATCTATGGCAAAGTGAAGTTTTAAATTTTTCAAACGCTATAACAATAGATGACAAACTTTTATTCTCAACCCCTAGATTTTGGCAAAACTACACTCCATTGCAAGGTAATATGAAAAATATGAATGGTCGATTTGTTAAGAGTGGTGATAAATATATTTTTAAACATTACAATGCAAATGAAAGCACATTCCAAATTAACATTGATGAAGTGCCTAGAAGAAGCAGATTAAAATTAAGTTATATTGTTAAGGTTGTTGCAAGTGACTTTCAAAGTACTGTAACCCCAATGTCTTTGTATTCTAAAGATTACGTTTTTGTACAAGATGGTAAAGACTGGACTACAAAAGCAACATTTGATATTAATAAATATATTAGCAAAGGATATTTTACAACCCCATTAAACAGTAATGCTTCAAAATTGCGAGCATTGAGAGAAGAAGCAACTTTAAAGAGTGGTACACAATTCACCAAACAACAGTTTTTGAAAACGGAATTTAGTCCAGCAGATTTTTTGCTTGATTATACAAAGTTATTTGGGTTAATGTACATTAAAGATATAAATGAAAAGACTATTAAAATAATATCAAGAAACACATATTATACAGATAATGTAATCAATTTGAATGATAAAATTGATTGGGGTAAAGAGGTTAAAATTACACCAACGTTGATTGAAACAAAGTATTTAACAATGTCTTATAAAGAGGGTAAAACCCAATTTGATGAAAAATACAAAACAGATTACAATGTTAATTTCGGACAAAAAAGAGTGGATACAAGTTATAATTTTAATGTTGAAAGTAAAAATATGTATGAGGGTACAAATTTTGATAATGCTGTTACAATATTGGATTCATCGCCATATTACAGAAGATTTAAGAATAAGAACGGGAAAGAGGTTCCAGTTTGGGTATTAGATAATCCAAAGATTAGTTTATATAACAATGAACTTGAAAGCATTGAAATTGAAACATATAACGCAAGTATTGTTAATTTAAAAAGTATTACGCAGTATAATGCGATTGATGGTTATGATGTATTTCCCAAACTCTGTTGTTTTAAACAAGATTCGAACGGAAAAGCTCTTGAAGATATAAGTACAACATTAGTATTCTTCAATGGACTTGTTGAAACAAAAGATGCAAATGGTAATGAATTACCGTATTGGATTTCAGATGATGTTTATCAAATGATGGATTTGAATGAGGGTGTTTGTTACTTATATACAGAGCAAGAACAAGACTATAATTTTAACAATATTGCAATCAAAAGAACAACATTACCACAGTTCACAAGATATTGTTTTAATAACAATGTTATAACAGATTCATTTGATTTTGGGCAACCAAAAGAGAATTACATTCCAAATGTATATTATGATGAATCCTCAACCCTATATGAAAGATTTTGGAAAAACTATCTATTTGATAAATATGATGTTAATACAAAACTTTTGACTTGTTATGTTAATCTAACTGATATGGTTGTAACAAATGAGTTTGCAAGGAATTTATTTTACTTTAATAACGCATATTGGGTTATACATTCAATTGAAAATTACTTGCCGAACAACTATCAAACAACCAAAGTTCAGTTTGTAAAAGTTAATAATATTACCAATTACAGTAATGGGCAATTAGACTTCTTTTATCCCAATGTTACATTATCTGATTATAAATTGAATGTTGAATATAATAGCACAGCAAACACTATCACATTAACATCAAACAATGATTGGCAAGGAACTGTAACTTCTAATGAGGGAACTATAAACCCCACAAGTGGAGAAGTTGGAACGTATGAGATTGATATACGTTACCCAATAAATAACACTAACAACGAAAAAGTATATACTTATAAATTCTTCGTTGAAAATTATGGAAGCAAAACCCTAACAGTTACACAACCACCCAATCCAAACACAACAATTCTTCTAACTGGTTATGTTTATTACGAATATAAAGCAACACCAATTGTTAATGCAAAACTTATCTGTGGCGATGCAGTTGCTTATACTGATTTTAATGGTTATTATAAAATGTATTTGCCTAAAGGACAACAATTAGATGTTGAAGTTTATATAAATGATGAATTACAATTAGTGCAATTTATTAGTACTTCTGTAAGTCAAGAGAAGAATTTTATTATTGAAGATTAATACAAATATCATCTTATTAAATTAATGACTGGAAACAAGGTTTTAGAGCCTATTTCCAGTCAATTTTTTTTTGATTATCTGAATAAACATAATTGATATTTTTTAAAAATATTTGTTATGTCAAAAACTGAAATACAAAAGGTTTTAACCGTTGATACTAAAAATAGTCAAGCAACTGTTAAAGCATTAAAAGACGAAATATTAAAACTAAACGCTGAACTTCAAAATGCTAATACAAATAGTAGCAAGTTACAAACAAGCACATCCCAATTAGGCGATGCACTTGATAATTCTGCTGGTGATGCAAAACAGCTTGACACTTCCTATAATTCATTGGTAAACACAATGAAAAATCTTAAAAAGGAATGGAGAGCAACAACTGATGAGATGGAAAGAAATAATCTTGGTGGTAAGATTATTGAAGTTAATAGTAAGCTGAAAGAAATGGATGCTACTATTGGCAATTTCCAAAGAAATGTTGGTAACTATCCAAAGACTTTTGGGCAACAGATGAGTGAGGTGGGTGAAGCAATACAACCAACAGTTTCCAGATTTGATGCAATACAAAAAACAGCAGCTGGTCTTACAAGTGGTATTGCTGCTCTTACTGGTACAATGGCTTTGTTAGGGATTGAAAACGAAGATGTACAAAAATCATTATTGAAAGTACAGTCAGCAATGGCTATTGCACAAGGTGTTGGAGGTTTAAAAGATTTGGTTGAGGGACTTGCAAAAGGAAAAGCTGCATTTGGTGGTCTTACAAGTGGTATTGGCACATCAATAAAATCACTTGGAATGTTTAAAATTGTTTTAGCTGGACTTGGCATTAGTGCTGGTATAGCTGCACTTGGAGCTTTAGGATATGCATTTGCACAAATGTTTAATGCAACTGAAAATGCAAAAAAAGGTATTGAGGGTGCAAATAAACAAATGGAAGAAATGTTAAAAACATTTGGTTTAACATCCCAAAATGGTACTTTACAAGCATTGCAAGAATATATTATAAAATTAAATGAAGCTTATGGTTCACAAGATAAATTAAACAAGGCTGTAAAATGGTATAACGATGAACAAAAAAGATTAGCGAAAGAAACATTGCAAAATGAAATTTTTGCGTTAGATACAAGAAAACAAAGCCTTGATACACAACTTTTAGATGCACAAGAGAGATTAAGAAAGTCACAAAAAACTCAAACAGAATTAAATAATTCATCTTTTGGTGGCAGAGAATCAAGAATGAGTGGTGGTATTACTAATTTAGTACAAAGTAAAGTCGTTGAAACTAATAATGAAGCAATTAAAAAATTGCAAGATGAACTTCAAACAGTTGATGGTTTACTAAAAGATAAACAAATTAAACTCAAAGAGTTAGAAGCTGAAACAATTAAAAGTGATATTGAGGGTAATTTAAAAACAATTGAAACTATTAAAACTGCACAAGATGATAAATATACATCCTATATTGAAAAATTAAAAGAAGCAATTGAACTTAAAGAAAAAGAACTTGCTTTACAAGAAGAAGAACGCAAAAAAGCACTTGCAAAAGACAAAGAAAAATTAACTTCAATTGATAATGTTGAATCTCAAAACTTATACGATAGTAATATTAGTTTTCAAGCAAAAGAACTTTATGCAAATGAGTTTGATTTAATTAATTTAAAAATTGATGCATTAAACGAAGAAAGAAGAATCAGACAACAAGCACATTTGGAAAGAATGATGCAATATGATGAAATTTTAGAAAAAGAAACATTAACGGTAGAAGAATCAATTGCGCTTGAAAAAGAAAAAGAAAAGGTTGCTTTTGAATTTTATAATGAAGAAAAAAAATTATCAGTCCAAACATTAAAATTACAACAACAACAATCAGCGCAAGAAATTGCACTTAAAGAATTAACAGAGGAAGCAAAACTTGATATTGCAAATATGTTCTTCGCTGCTGGTGAAAAATTCGCTGCTGAAAACTGGTACATATCAAGAGGATTTGCATCTGCACAAGCAATTGTAGACACATATAAAGCAGCTAACGCAGCTTACGCAGCTATGGCGGGAATACCAGTTGTGGGTCCAGCACTCGGTGCTGCTGCAAGTGCTGCTGCAATTGCAATGGGACTTGCAAATGTTCATCAAATATGGCAAGTAGATGAGAGTGGAAAAGAACCAACAACAACATCATCAACAATGGCAGCAGCAACCCCATCATTTAATCTTGCTGATTCTTTACCAGTACAATATTCAAGAAACATATTGACAGATAGAGAACTTGATGAAATTAATAAACCAACCAAAGTATATTTGGTTGAATCAGAACTGCGAGATTTTCAAAATCGCGTTGAAATACGAGAATCAAACTCAACATTCTAATAATAATATTTAATATAAAATGAATATGGATTTTCCTATATATATAGCAACAGTAACTGATAATTCAGAGGGTATAAACTGCATAAGCTTTGTAACGGAACCAGCAGTTGAAAGTAATTTCTTACAATTTGCAAAACAAAAAGAGGTGTTTAAATTTAATATTCTTGATTCCAATAATCGAAAAGTGATTGCACCGATAATGCGCTGTGATTTCCCAATCTATCGAAAGGATGAAAGTGGTTATCAATATTACGTTAAATACACCAAAGAAGCAATTGAGGTAATGGCAAGAAAAATGCTTGCTGATAATGTTACAAACAAGATAAATCAACAACATAATCCCAATAATCCGATGTATGGTGTTTATCTTGAAGAATTGTTTATTAAAGATACAAGCAAAGGTATTAACCCCAAAGGCTTTGAAAACATTGAAGAATATAGCTTATTTGGAGTTTATACAATTGAAAATGATAATGTTTGGCAAGATATACAAAGCGGTGTGTTTAAAGGTATCTCATTAGAGGGTGTATTTACATTAGAATTAGCACCACAAGAAGAAACAGAAAAAGAACTTTTGAATGATATTCTTTCTTTATTAAAAGAAATTGAATCAATCAATTAAAATAATATATTTAATATAAAATACATATGAATTTACAAGAAATAAAACTTGAATTAAAAAAATATTTATTGAAATATGCTAGTATCAAAACTGACAACGGCATACTTGAATATGATGGCGATAATTTGGTTGCTGGTATGGATGTTTATTCAACAAATGAAAATGGTGAAATAAAACCCGTTGCAGATGGTGATTATACAGTTGAAGATGGAAAGGTAATTGTCGTTAAAGACGGAAAAGTTGCTGAAATTATAGACCCATTAGCGGAAGTTGATGGTGAAGATTCAATTGATGCAGCAGAAGAAACAGCAACTGTTGAAGAAGAAGTAACAGAAGAAGTTGTTGATACTCCAACAGAAGAAAAGGTTGAAGAAACTGTAAAATTGGAAGATGTAAACGATGCGATTGCCAATTTAAGAAAAGAAGTTAATGAACTCTATAAATTAGTTGATAGTATTCTTGAAAAAATTGGTGAAAGCAGAAAAGAAGCTGATGAACGTTTGAAAAAATTAGAATGTGCATCTTTGGCAAAGGAAGCAAGCATCGCATTTGAAGAAGCAGTTGTAAAATCATCTGCCAATACTGGCAATAAACATTTAGATAATATAATCAATTCTTTGAAAAAGTAATATAATAATAATAAATATGAAAGGGTGCTGTAAATAGCACCCTTTTTTAATTTAGATATTGCCATTGGAAACCTTTATAAGTGTTGTTACCTTGTCTATTGTAACAATTTCTGCAACAAGCAGAAATATGCCCACTATTATATCCTTGCCTCTGCGCCTCCTTTGTTGATGGAAAAACCATCATTAAAGTACCATCCTTAAACGCACCAACTGATTTTGACTGGTCTTTGCGATTAGTTAATGCTTTTGAAATATTAGGTTGTTTTTTCCCTTTTCTTGCTTTTGAAACTCTTTCATTATGACTACCCCAATTTATATTTTCTTGATGGGTTAATAGATTGAGATTGCTAATACTATTATTGCTTTTATTTTCATCAATATGGTTTACTTCATATCCTTTTGGTATTTCACCATTTACAGCAGTCCATACAACTCTGTGAACTTTAGTGTTCCAAACAGTGCCATCATCATCATATAATGCGCAATACCAATAATCATCTTTTTTATTCTTTGCACCAATCCATCTATTACTTTTATAACTAAAAATTTTGCCCTCATTAGGGAAAATCTCATAATTTAAATAATTCTTTATCTGCATATTCGTTTTTGTGCAAACGTACTAATTATTTTCTTAACTTCAAAATATAACATCTTAATGCACAGGGGTTTACGTTTGCTATGGCTGTAATATTTTTTTAAAAAACTGAAAATAATTTTTATTAAAATATTTACAAAAATGGCATACAACATTCAATCATTACCCTTATATGTTGAGCAACGCAGACTTCCTTTAATCGCAGAGGCTGTTTTGAAAGCAAAATCAGCAAGTCTTTTTAATCTTCAAACTGATATTAAACGTTCAGCAGCTATTAATTTAGTTAGCACAGACCCCGTTTTTCAAACTGGTGGTTGTGGCTGGAATGCTCAAGGCGATGTAACTTTCACACAACGCATTATTAATACTGGACTTATCAAGATAAATATGGCATTTTGCGAAAAAGATTTGCTTAAAACTTGGATGGGTTATGAAGTTAAAGCTGGTCTTTCAGATGAAGCTCTTCCTTTCGAAGAATACTTTATGAATAATATAATTGAAAAAGTTCAAGCTGGTGTTGAAAAAGGCATCTGGCAAGGCAATACAGCAAGTGGTGATGAAACAATTAATAAAACAGATGGTCTTATCAAAATCTTAAATGAAGCTGATGGAGTTATCAAACCTACAATTGCAACTGGTACTTCTGCTTATGATGCAATTAAAGCGGTTTATATGGCAATTCCTGAAAAGGTTCTTAATAA
>JAEIGA010002223.1_pt1 | contig 31031 bp, 39 predicted proteins | sample 9270691 | NCBI WGS metagenome assembly JAEIGA01 (sample SAMN17057246, study PRJNA624740) | gut metagenome | biome: biome; isolation source: fecal sample | host: Bos grunniens | place: China: Xizang | collected 2019
CTTCTATAACGAGATATGGTACACTTTCTTTCAAAGGTAATGTGTGACCATAGTAACCTGCCAAGTCAATATTACCATCAATTTTTGTGAATCCATATACAGTAGAATTGTTGTTGACGAAATGTTCATCAACATCTGTACCCGTGAACCATTCTACACCACCAGCATTTACATCTATTGTAAATGTCTTAGTGTTAGTCTGAACATCAGTTGAAGATTGAACGTCTATAGTTCCATTTGGAGAAGTGATTTCTACATTAGGAACTTCAGGTGGTAAGTCTATATCATCATAAGTTACTGTTATTATACCATTTGCGTCTTGTGAAATGTTAGTAACAGTCTTAGTAGCTGCACCAGTGAAAGTCAATGCAGTCTGCTTATCTTTCTTATCATCTAATTTATCATTTATTTCATTTTCAAGGTCAGATACATCTTCCTTTGTAGCAATAATGTCAGTATTAACAGAAAGGTCATACTGAACGCCATTTGGAAGTTCAGTTCTATCAACTAATACAGTTCCATCAGTTCCAATAACAACTACATCTTCGGCGGTTGAAATTGCGTCATGAAGTGTAATGTCTTGAGAGAATAACTCTTTACCGTAGTAGTCACATACTACGATAGTGTAAGAATAAATCGGATCAGCAAAAGCAGTTGCTCGACCATTATTATCAAGAAGAACAGGATTGCTGTTCACAACAGTCCCGTCTTCGTCATGATATGTAGTAGCAAGAGCAGTTCTACCTTGGTAATAAATGTAAATCTTACCACTTGTTAAGTTAGAACCATTCTTATTCTGAAATTGCTGGGTGACATCCCATAATGCTCTTAATGCCATATATTATATCCTCATAATTATTTATTACCAGAAATAGTACATATAACTTGTATTGAATGCATCTGCAGCAAGGCCTCTACAACGCATGAAGTAGTCATTTACATTTTCTGGTGTGTAACCGTGTGCATCTCGCCAAGCAAGAAAGTCAGAATCTAAAGAGTCTGCTATCATTTCAGAAAGATTGATTAACGGTGTAGTGGCCAAGTTAGTATCAGTTCCAAGCAACATACCAAAGCCCCAGTCATCTGCTCTAGTAAATGACGGTGCAGCATATGCATAGGCATTTTCAACCAAGAAGAATCTTTGGAATGCGGCTGAACCATAGTATACCTTGTAGCTGACAGAAGGGTTAGACTTACCTCTCATCCAAGATGGATTCCAGTTAGCCCATGCAGTCAAGCCACAGTCAATTTGACCAGTGAATCTATCTTTAGGACAGTTACCTCTATTACCAGCATAGTCTACAAAATGCATAACTCCAGACGAAGCGTATGGTGCGATTGTTCTCTTAGCAGTAGTAACATCAACCCAATAAGGACAAGTTAGACCCTGTGAACCATTGAATGTGTTGTTAGTAATCTTTACATTCCAGTAAATGTCATATAAATCACCAGGTACAAATGCTATGTCACTGTCAAATACAGAATTTTCAGCAACAATTTGGAAAGCATAGTGGCTAGATGGAGATGCAATAGTCAATGGATATACATTTATGTGAGCACCACTTGTAACATGAGAATTATAGAATGCTACATTTCTAGTATTTACTGTTGAAGAAATAATAGAATTATTGAATGTCAATACAACATCGTAAGTAGTGTCCATAGACCAAGTAGAATCTACGCAGCTTACTGCACCTCTGTTAAGTGTCCAGCCATTTCTTACAGTAGAATTATCAGATACATAGAGGCTATTCAAATTAGCGAATGAATTTAGACGTACACTAGAATTTACAATGCTAAGTAACTGACCATTAAATGTAAATGTATTGCTGATGTATACATTCTTAAGTTCATACTGTGAAGATACAGAACTTTTACCCATTGTCAATGAATTAACTGTACCATTCTTGACTGAGGTATATTCAGTTGCATCAATCGTGTCTGCGCTATGGCCTTTGAGGTCAAGCACAGTAACACCACCTTTGTAAGCAGTATCTGCTAAGTTAGACAAATCTTCAAATTCATCTGCATCAAATATACATTCATAACCAGAAGTAGTACCAAAATCAATGTTGCTAGGATAAATTGCATGATTCAAGTAGTATTTGTCAGTGAACTTCATGTTGATGAATCTGCACTTAGAATCACGCTGTAAGAATGGACTTTCACCAACTACAGTACAGTTATTGAAAATCAAAATGTTGTCTTCTGAAGTAGTAGTGTTGAGTGTAGCAGCACCGATAGTGTAGAATGTTACACTAGTGTTAGTCATAGTTGCTATAATTTCATTATTTGTCCAGTTACGACCATCGCAATACTTATGACGAGATGCACAACCCCAGAAAGCCCTTGCATTCTTATACCAGCTCGAATGGACAGGACAGCTAGAATCAGTTGGCATAAGGTCACCAATCCATGTAGTAGGCTTACCCTTAACATCTATCCAAGAACATTCAAGACTATAATCAAATTGAGTATTAGAAGCAATAAGAATACGCTTTGATGTAGACCACCAAGAAGTATTTTCGTAATGTCCTGGAACAAAATATACACCAGGAGCAGTCTTAATCTGGTCACTACCAACAGTGTCTACATAAGTAAGTAGAGCATTTACGTTAGCAATCTTGCCAGGATATACACCGTAATAAGTTGAAGGAATGTAAGGTCCATCAAATTTAAGAATCCAACGACCATTGTCAATGTTATCGTTCTTGACGATATAACCGTTATCAGGTGTCTGATTGCAGTTAGGGTCCCAGACATAAGTTCTGGCTTCACAGTCATATTCGTTCCAGTAACCAACTACATTTACAGCACCGAGTTCTGTATTAGCTTCTTTTAGTCCAGACAAGCCAATTACGATTGTGTCATTCTTAACTTCATTTTCAGCAAAGGCACCATTCCATTCACGAATGAACTTCCAGTTATTTGTATCGTCATCAACCCTTGGGTCAGAGAAATTACCAATGTACTTATAAAGTCTGCAAAGAACAAGTCTATCTGCAAAATAAGTATGTTCAGGACGAGACTGCAAATTGAGATATACTGGGTTAGTTGCTACAGTATATCTTTCATTTGAACCGTCATAAGTATAAATGTCAACATGATTGTTAGATACTGGGTCATAGACTTCAATCTTCGCACCAGGAATGATTTGACGATTGTTATCTAAAATCAAGTCTTCTTGATTAAGAAATGGAATATACATCTTAGATTACTCCTTGATTCATTGCTTTAATTTGTTCTTTACGAAGTGAAATAGCTTCTTTTTCCACACTCATCTGTGCTTTATCTATTTCAGCCTGTGTCTTAGCCATTTCAGCAGGATTGCCAGCAGCAATTTGAGCATCAAGTAATTTCATTTCCTTTTCATGTTCAAATTTCTGGTTATTCAAGAGAAGCTGTTGTTCAGTCGAATATGCCTGTAACTGTTGCTGAAGCTGCAGGTCATTGAGCTGCTTCTGAAGTTCAAGAATCTGAGCATCTCTATTCTTAATTTCAGTATTAGCTTGCTGCAACATCTGCTGAGCCTGAATTTCACCTTGTGTAGGTTGAGGCTGAAGGCTATTCTTGAACTTATTGATATATTCGTTATCAGATTCAATTTCACATTCTGCCAAAAGTAATTTACGCTTATCTTCATCAGAAGTAATAAGATTTGCATAAGTAGACAACTGAACACGTGCTTCCTGCTTACTCATAGCATCATCAGGACCAGCAACAACCGTTACCTTAATTTTACCATAAAGTGGCTGCTTATAGATTTCTTCTGCGAATAGCAAGCCAATCAACTGCATAGAATACTTCAAGTGATAAATGTAATTACGAACATTGTTATTGAAGGTCTTCTGGTTAGTCAATACTTCAGTTGCAGTTCTTTCAATCTGAGATTCAAGACCAATAGCAGGAATACCAACGATAGAGTTAGTCATCTGAAGCGATTTATCCATAAGTGCAGATACATCGTCAAATACTATCTCATTGTCTTCACGATGTGGCGGTTCAAGCTTATTTCCTTTATCGTCAAATTCATTGTAGATACGAATTGGGTTAAGATTTCGTTCAGAATTTCTCCAATAAGATTCTCTACCACGAAGAGCTTCATTACCACCTACCCAAGTATTTTTTGGGACCTTAGATGCACGAATGATAATCTGACGATAAGCATAGTTAATCATTCTCTGAATAGGACGCATGATAGTAGTAATACCTGTCCAAGACTGCTTAGAAGCAGCTGACCAATCAGATTCACCGAATACCGGTACAACAGGAATGTAAGAATAAGGGAGAACTTGTGGTTCTTCTAACAACTGATCTCCAGCAAGCTTATAACAGATTACTTGATTATTTTCTTTTTCGTAATATGTTACAAGAGGCATCATAGTCTTTCTGTCATAATCTTCAGAAATGTCGATGAGTGGCTTATAGTATTCATTTAGGTATTCAAGTCCATAGTTAGTCTTGAACCATTCTTTTGACTTGATTTCTACAATAGCAGCCTTAGTAGCATCTGCAAAGTTAAGACGAGATGCATTTGGGTCAAGACGAACATTAGTTACATCTGGAATAGAATAAAGAACTGGCTTGATAGAACCGTCAATGTCATAATCATTTGAAAATACCAGAACACCGAGTGCTGTACCAACCGCATTAGATAATGCTTCAACTGTTGCAGTAGAATTATCTACATCAGACAAGAATTGGTCAGCTAACTGATTTAGACGGTCATCTGAGTATTGCCATTTATATGTGTTGGGCAAGTAGGTATTGACTACGGTACGAATTGCGTTCTTGACTACGTTAAGTGACATAAGAGGAACGCCTTCACCAATACTAGCATCAGTAAGAGTATGGTCAAGTGTATCTACCTGGTCACCTGAAATGAATTTTCTGTCTAACTTGATTTGTTCAAATAAATCTTTGAACTTTGTGTAAGAAGCAGATTCAAATTTCTTGAATCGCTGAATAAGGTCATTGTTGTCGATTTCTTCTGTCATATCGTGTATCCTATAAAAAGATTTATGTGAGAATGTGGCTGTTAATCAGCTATATTTAATTCTACATTATTATTTATATTGTTATATTTGTCCATCAGTTCGCATTGTTCTTGCAGGTTGGCTAGTATCATCTTCCAATCTTTCTTATGTCTTTCGTCACCGTAAATCCAATGTAAGACTTCATGTGTCTGTCTATTAAGAAGAACAAATCTGTCATCTTCTAGTATATGATACTGATTGACGTCTAGGCACCTATGATGAAGATTAGCACCTTTCTGTATCTTTTTACCAGTAACTGGGTCATTCTTCTGTTCTTCTAGCTTCTTTGCTCTGAACTCTTTCCATTCTCTTGTCTTTCTGACTTTATCTTTTATTGCTGAATTCTTTGACATCTATAACTCCATATTGACTAGTTGAAGTGTAATAAAGAAAGTCTGTCCATTTCTGCTCTTCCATATTGGTTACTGTAGATTTGATTTGACGTTCTTTACTTGTATCTATGACACCGCAACCATAGTCAGTATCAACTACATATACTTCATAATTAAGTCCTTTAAATGCTTTATAATAGGCTTTCCAAGTATCACCTGTCCATTCTTCATGTTGATGTGACTTATTATCCCATAACTGCATCTTTTCATTCTTTGGCATGCAGTCATGCATAACGATAACTCCATTAGGATTTAAATGTTCAAGTGAGTTGCAGATGTCTCTGTAGACTTGATTATGTTCATGTAAGCCGTCAATGAATATAATGTCAAATTTATCTTTACTGTTCTTGAAATAATCGTCAGATGTCATTTGCCAAGTAGCATTACATTCTGAGTCAGGGTCAATAGATTCCTTATGGTCAATCTTGATGTGGTTAAATGTATCACCTTTAAATGTACCAATTTCTAGGAATGTCTTATAATTACGTTCATTTATGAATTTCTGTATTATATCATATCTTGTCATTTATATACCTCTCTATATCATATTTATTTAATAATTATATTATATAACAATAGTATACATCTTCGCGAAATGACAAAAAATGACAAGGCAACTTTTATAAATATAATATCAGGAAGAGGAAAATAACATGAAAAGATACAAATTTATTACAATAGACATTGAAGGTGACATTAGTTCAAGAATCTGTAGAGATAATTTTACAGAAGATACACTCTATAGAGACCCTAACACTATCACTTGGCTATGTTCATTTTATAACGGTAAAAATCATAAGACTATGGGCATTAGATTGCCACATGAACCTAGAAAGTTCAGAAGTCCAAGAAAAGGAACTATTGAAAGCACTGTATTTGGTTGGCATAATACTACTAATCAGTTCAATTATGGAATAACTGACTATGGAACATCTGAAAATACCGCAGAATACAGAAATTTCTTAGAGGCTATTGCCAATGTAATTAACTATTGCTATCATCACAAAATAATCGTATTTTTCAAGGGATTTAAGATGAATGGCAAGAATGACGCTTACGATAGAGAACAGATAGATAGATTGATGAAAAAGTTCGGTATTGAATGTAATACAAAGTGCATGATTGACATTAACAAAATGATACCAAATTTTTACATGGCACCTACACACGCTCAAAAAGGTCAAAAGACTGACAATCAGACCTATATGGATAACGCAATTTTACATAATTTGGAAGATTCTAAGAATTTATGGCTAGAAATTGACAAGAAAATGGAACAAAAAGTTCCGGTAATAAAAAAATAATAAGATTGTAATAAAAAAATTACATAAAATGGGTTGACAAAAAGCAAAAAATTTATTATATTTTATATAAATATATTAAGATGGTTGGAATAGTGGACGATTACAATTATCTGCGAAAGAATTTTAACCGAGAGGTTAGTATACAACGTCCACAATTTTCGTATACTAACCTCTCATTTTAATTTAGATGGAGTGGACGCCAAATGAATTACAACGTAGTTAACAAAATTATAGAAATCAACTTCAACAATAAAGACAAAAAGTATGATGAAGTCAAAGAATTGGCTAAGAATGAAAGAACAGAATATAGTCAATCTGACTTTAGAAATGACATAACAGATGAAGAATCATTCAAGACTGTATGTGGTAGACAATGGAAAAAGAATCTTGCAACATTGATTCCTTTCGTAGATATGTTCAAGCACATTTCTGGTAGAGAACACATTTATGAAATTCCTATTCCAACCACAGGTGAACTTTGTGAAATCTATAACGGTCAAGTCAATGTTACAAGAATGTTACAGTTGGCAAAGAAAGTTGACTTATTGAAAGTTATCAATGACACTTATCAGTATAATGCTTGGAATGAGGAAGACAATCATTGTAAGACTTATATTCTAAATAAGAATGTTCAAGATTTAATTATTGAATTATGTAATAAGTATTCTATTACTCATAAGACATTTATTCATAATTTAAAAAATAATAATGAATATAATAACAATAGTATACATCTTCGTGATTTAGCAGAATTTAACATAAAAATCAACTCTGGACTCAATCTAAGAATTCCAGTAGCAACTGACGAACAGATTATTGACTATATTAAAGAAATATATCCACAGATTGAAGACTATCAGAAGTTGGCAGATGAAATCAATGAAAAGTATTACACTAATGACAAATACAAGTTCGGTATCAAATTCCAACCAAAGGTTACAAGAAATAAAGGTGGACTAATTAGATCTATCTCGATAAGAGCAACTAACGGTATCTGCTCGTATAAAGAACATGACAATGGAAAGAATACTAGCAGAATTTGGCGTAAAGATGTATTAGATGAATACTTTGGCAAAGATAACTATATGGAATATGACGTTAAGTCTTCTATCTATAGAATAACTCATTTCTTGAACTTCAAGGTATGGTTAGACAATTCCATTGACTTATACGAAGAAATGTATGGTCAGCCATTTGAGAATGAAGAACAAAGAAAGCAATATAAGTTATTTGCTATGAAATTATACTTTGACAAATCTATCGGAAAGCTTTATACACACACAGTCAGATTTGCCAAAGAAGACTACAATAAAGAAAAAATTGACGAAATCACTTTAAAGATGGAACTAATCAATATGAGGTCAAAGATGACTGACATTATTGGTCAACCATTTGATTCTGAAATCTTCTTACATGAGTCTTGCATTTACATGCAGTTAGTTGATGAACTGTTCAAATTAGGATTTGATGTAATTCAAGTATATGATGGATTCTATGTAAGAAATAGAAATGATGTTAATCAAGAACATTTCAATGATATAGTTAATGATTTATTAGATTCTATAACATTAAATTATATTAAATCATATAAAATTTAAATTTAATTATTATTATAATAACAATAGTATACATCTTCGTAAAATAAGGAAAATAACATGACTACAAAAGACATAAAGACTTCAATCAAAAGACACTTGAAAAGAGGCACGTTCATCAGTGTATTTGTAACAAAGGCACAGTTGACTGCTACTTACAAAGCCTTGAATGTTAACAATCCATTTACATACATTGAAAAGCATAAAAATGGAATGTTGGTATTAGATACAGTCAAGAATAGACTGACAGTATATACACTTAAATAATTGCATTCTAGGATGGTTCTGGGACATTATTTTAGTTGACCGATAAATTATATTGGTTATACTAAAAAGTGTCCCAGAATTCATTCTGGAGCAATCTGGAGACAATAAAAAGAAAGCGAATTACCTCTACGATGAATTATAAATATATTAACGATAATTAAAATAGAGAGGTATATAAAATGGAAAATAAAAATTTTGATGCACAGTCTAAGGCAATGCGTGAACTATGGAATGACGAAAATCGCAGGAAAGAAGTCATTGAACACATGAAAGAATCTGGTAAGAAAAGACGCAAGCATAAAGATATATTTGTTAGTCAAGGTGAAGATTATCGCACTTATCAGAGGGAATATCAACGTAAGTATCGTCTTGCCCACCCAGACTATTACAAGAACAGAGCTAAAAAGAAGTTGTTCAAAGAACTATTGGAAAAAGCAGCAGAAGAACATAAAGCTGCACTAGACTATCTGAAAGACAAATAAAATTGAACGATTATAAATATATTAACAAGAGAGGTTACAGATGAAAATCACATTATATTATACAAAGTTAAAAGAAATTCCTTACTATCATGCTATCGCTAAAAATGAAGATGATGATATAGTATGGACAAGTGACCAGACTATTGAATCAGATGACCCGGTAATGGACTTTGATTTAGAAGATTGGGCAGAAGAATTCTTACAGTATGCAGTTGAAGACCCAAGGAGATTGATTGTGCCAGTATTACCATTAGATATGAATGGAAATTCACTTGATTTAGACAATCTTAGATTCTTTGATGAATTTGATGCGGGTAAAATAATGTTGTTAAATAAGAAGTTATATGACCGTGTAGATGAAGAAATCGAAGATGCTGCAACAGGCGTAAAATATAAGACAGGCAACTTTCATTATGAATTGAAAAAGCCAGTAGAATTACCAGAAGAATATGAAATTAACGGAGGGTTATAATATGACAGATTATGAAATTGATATCAGAGAAATCAAAGAGACATTGAAGAAAATGCAGGAAGATATAAAGAGAATTGAAAGCAACATTCCTTTCTATCCAACTACATATCAGTATAGCCCAGAATGCTTTGACACTTGGACAGTACCTTCAACACAGGCTTGCTCAGAAGAAGAGCTTTTACGACAACTAAAAAATAATTATAATAAATAATAAGTAATTCATTGTTATTCTCCTAATAAATCAATCGCTTCCTGAGATAACCTCAACGGAAGCATTTTTATTGTCAGAAGCGAAGATGTATACTATTGTTATTATAATAAATTTTTTATATAGATAATTACTATGAATAATAGAAATTACTTAATATCATTAACAAGATTGTTAAATAATAGACATTGGAATAGTTCTATATTATGGAAAATGATAGAACTTATTATTAACGATTTGCTAGAAAGAGAAAATAACGAGTTGACTTATAAAGTATTCAAGGATATATATCGTTATGCCAAGAAATGCAAGACTCTAACCGAATTCGAAGATTATTTAGATAAATTTGCGTACTAGGGTATTTACAAGTTGGTATAAATTTATTATATTATAAATATAAAAATTAAGGAGAATCAAAAATGATGACTAAAATTATGAACAAGCTTTATCCAGGCAAAGAAAATTATAAGAAGCGTAATGCTGTCTATCGTAAGGTTAGAAGTATTACAGGTGGAATTAAATACATTGTCAAATGTGCTTTGATTGTTGGACTTTTTATTCCTACTGTTGGTGGTATTTTATATTCTATCTTAGGAGCATAATTATGAATAAGAAAGATCAGCATGTTGAAGTCATCTGTAAGAAATTTGACTTATACAAATCTGAAATGGAAAAAGAATTTTCAGGTGATGACTATCCTTACTGCAATTTGACACCTTGGACTAACTATTATGTTGAAGATGAACAGATTGCTCAGGAAGATTTAGATTTTGAAAAGTGGTTCGATACAAAGTGGGCACCTGAGAAAATGATAGATGAGTCAATAGAAGCAGATATGAATACAAAAAGATACTTTGGAAGTACACTGCTTGAATGGTTGATGGGTATAATTTGCTTGATTTTTATTGTTGGTATAATGATGTTATAAATAATTATGTTCGGGACCACATGTTCCAAGGCTGGCGACCGTCCTTTGCAAGGATAGTGGAAGAGTTCGATTCTCTTTGGCTCCATTTATTTTTTGATTCCTCCTCCAAAAAGAAAAGAGTGATTGCTTAACGCTTTCACTCTTTTTATTTTATTTCAAATTACCGTATACACTTTGTAAAGTTGGTAATCTTTTTCTTGATTGTTCTATTGCCTCTTGACGTTCTTTATCAGCACGATAATCTTTAACATACTGATTTACATCTATAGGTAAAAGACTTAGACCAGGAATGTTAATTGTCTTATCAGCATAAGTAAAGTTACCAAATTGGTTAGTCAAATAATTCTTAATAGCATCTTCACCAGTCAATTCCCTACCTGACTTCAAGAACATAGAAGTAGCATAAGGACTATTCTGATAATTTTTAACAAATTCAGGATCGAGAGCAGCTTTAATGTCTTTCATATCCGGTACTTGCTTTCTTTGTCCATGCCACAAATAAGTCTTTTCTTTATTCTTCATTGCTTTAACTAATGTAGTCCATTCAGCAGGTGAATACTTATCCACATTAGTCAATTCTGAATTATACTTTACATTACCTGTCTTCTTGTATATGGTAAGGTGCTCATTATTCAAAATAGAAGGGTCTTTAATGGCAGCGTTAAGTGCTTGCTGATTTGGAGTAGTAACGCCTTGTTCATTTGACAATGATTTCATTAGCTGATTTTCTTTTGCAGTAGTAAGTTCACCAGCATTAGCTGCTTCTTTATAATAAGCAGGAGTCAAATCACCAGCAGTACCAGGTTGTGTTACTCTACCACGATTTCGTCCTATTCTATTTCTGACTGCTTCAGCTTCATCAATAACTTGATTTGCAGATTTGCCTTCACCGAGTTCACCCCATATTTTAGTTATTTTTGGCGAATTGGTTACACGACCTATGCCTTGACCAACACGTCTAATACCATAAGGAGCTACAAGATTAACGCCAGTACCAACTAATGCATCAGCTTCACTATATTCACTTCTAGGATTATTCTTATCGTCATATACTGCAGCGTCATATACTTCAGAAATATGAGGAACTAGTGCAGCTGTGCCAAGACCATAACCTGCTTTAGCAAGAGTAGAAATTGGCTGAGCAATTCTACCAAGTGGTGCCATATAAAGTGCTTGTTCACCAATGTCACCAATATAGTCTTCTTCTGAAGGGTCTTCACCACGAGCAATAGCTTCTTGCTGTCTACGACCAAATGTTGACAAAGCAAGACCACCAAGTTCATTTATCAAATTAGCTGGAATTCCAGTGATTTCTTTATGGATAAAAGGAATTGTAGCAGTAGCATCTTTTCTCCATCTACCATGAGCTATATCTTCTCTGTCTTTAGCAACTTTTGCATCAGACATATCCTTTAAAAGTTCTTTACCACTCATACCATTCTTACGAGCAACATAATCAATGTCTCTAAAAGACAATTCATTAAGCTTGTCGAGAATGTCTGGGTCATTGAACATCTTAGCATAGTTAGTGTTCTTGACACCATAAGTAGGTTGAACTATCATGTATTCTTGTAAGTCAGGAATAGACTCAATAGCTTTTCCAGGCAACATCTGATTTAGATACTGCCTTTGATTGTAGATGTATTCTTTTACATCCGTGTCAGACATATCCTTGATTTGTTCAGTCATGCCCTTTAGTAATGGAACATCTTTATAACCAGAAGACTTAATTTGTTCACTCAATTTAGAAGAAAGAAGAGCATCAGTAGGCTTATCAAATTTGTCTACTGATTCTCTAAATGTTCTAAAAGATTTCTTTTCATCATCAGTCAAGACATCAGTACCATTTAATCTTTCATCAGAATAACGACTCTGAATGTCTTTCTTAATTCTGTCAAAAGCTGCATCTTGCTGTTCTATAGAGAATTTTTCATCTTTGTTGTTAATAGCCTGCAAATCTTCAAGAGCAATATAGCCTTTATCTAACATGTCCATTAACATGTCTTTATTAGCTTTTGCCCATTCTTTATTTTTCGTATTTGTTGCCATAATAGCTCCTTAGAATCCTGCATCTTTTTGTGCAGCTTTTCTTCTATTTGCTTTTGCTTTAGCAGCTTCATTCTTCTTAAGTTCATCAATTTTCTGTTCAAGAGTAGAAAGTTGATTAGATTTCAAATCAGGATGGTCTTTCCTGAATTGTTCAAGTTCAGCAGAAGTCTTTGCATTCTTTAATGCAGTCTCTAAAAGACCAGCCAATTGTTCTGATTCAGAACCAACACCATAGTTAACTGAACTATTACTATTGTTACCGTAAGTCTTCTTTTCCCAATCTGCTTTAAGTGTAAGTAAATCAGATACATCAGTGCCAGCATTTCTACCGTCACGAATTGCAGCATTAAGATTAGAAATCATTTGTTCTCTTGCAGCAGTACCTTCTGGAAGTCTAGTATTCTTCCACATATCGACTGTATTAGCGAACTGTTCAGCAGCCTTAGACTTAACATTAGCATTTGCTGCTAGAGTATCTAATCTACCTTGGTTCCAGCGCCAAAGCATAGTTGGATCAGATTGAGCAGGTTGACGATTTAATCTAACACCAATTTTGTCCATTTCTAATGTTGCTAATTTCTTATTAGCATCTTCATAAGATTTACCATATAAAGCACGGCTATTTCTAGCAATACGTTCTTTAATCATAGCAATCTGAGATTCTAACTTAGCAATCTTTTCGGCATTTGCATCATAACCAAAAGAAGGATTATAATTCTGTTCCATTGGTTCAGCTTGTGCTTGAAGATTTTTACCATAATTAGTCATATTATAAGCGTTAGAAGGTGCTACCTGTTGACCAGGCTGATAACCTTGCATAGAGATAGCTGCTTTCATTTGCTGATATTTTCTATCATCAATCATACCATCAGCTTTAAGCTGTTCTAATTCTTCTAGTGTCATTATTCTGCACCTCCGCTTACATTAGCCCAATTCCACTTCATACCGTTCTTGTCAATGTTATTCAGTAAGTTAAGAGATTCCTGCATGGTAGGTGCTACATTCTGTGACATCATTTGCTGACCGCTACGAACATCTGCATCTTTACCTTCTTTCAAATCTGCTAACTCTTTTTCTAACTTAGCAAGCAATATTTTATCATTTTGAATGTTCTCTTTCAAAAATTCTTGTCTTTCATTTTCTTTATTAAGAACATCTCTCTGCTTAGATTTAACAGCTTCATTCTGCAAATCCATAGCAAAGTCAAAAGCACCTCTAAATGCCTTTGCTCCGTTCTCAGACATATAGTTCAACTGTGGAACAAAGTCTCTTACTTGATATACGCCTGTTACGGTTGGTGCTTGTGGCATATTTGTTAAAGCCATATTTATACCTCTTTATTATTTATTGTTAAATCCGAACAGTGATGCGATTCTTCCGAACAGACCACCAGAATTTGTAGTTGTATTGACAGGAGCAGATACAAATGAAGGTTGAATTCTAGCAGCAGTCTTATTCATAGAAGTAGACCTGTCATGCTTAATTCTATTCATTTCTCTACCAAGTGAACCACTAGTTAAGAACTTCTGAAATTGGTCAGGTGTTGCTGAATAAGTATACCATTGTCCACCCATCTTCAACCATGCAAGATTCTTATCTTTGTTAAAGGCCATGTCTTGAACTACAGAAGAACGAGCACCTAGCTTCTTACGAGTAGTTGCATCTTTATCTGTATAACGCGGATCTCTTTCTTCAACTTTCTGACCCATTTCTTTCCAGTTCTTCATGTTCTTTCTGTCTGGATAGAAAGTGTTCAAAAGTCTATTGTGTTCGTCTTGTGTCTGTGCAGTTACATAAGGAATGTCAGTTGGTGACATGCCCCAGTAAGCTGGTTGCTGAGTTGCTTGAACTGGAATTTCAATAGCAGAGAATGAACCAAGCTTGTCATCAACCATTGGTTCATCTTCTCTATTATTAAGCAATCCACCTAGCACTCTTGAAAATAATGCCATACTTACCTCATATTACTGTTGGAACAACTTTTTCTTCTTTTCATCGTCTAAGTAGTTACCATAGATAGACGAAAATGTAGAAAAAGCATTTCCGAGTCCATTACCAGAATTTCCAGTCATATCAATGTTATTCATAGGTTGACCATTTGGATTGTATTGCTGGTTCCTATTGAATGTATCAATCTGATTATTCTGATTATCTGCTACTTGCTTTACGCCTTGTGCAATCATTAACCATAATGGAATCATATTAAATCTCCTTATCCGAACAATCTACCAAGAATACCCTTCTTGCTATTTTCATTAGCAGCTTGCTGCTGAATCATATTAGCATAGTTCTGAGTATCAACATTGTTCTGATTTGCCATGTTGTTAATATAGTTACCGTAAGCATTCATCAGGTTATCCTGTGCACCTTGAGCAATACCAAGCAAATCTTTATTCTGATTATACTGATTAGTGTAAGCCTGTTGACCAGCATTTGCGTTCATCTGCCATTCATTTGCTGTCTGGCTTCTGTCTCTCATGTAACGGTCATAAGCCTTATCCCATTCTTCAGAAGCCATAGCCTGTTGCTTAGCTGCCATAGCGTCTTGATAGTCAGAACTGAATAAATCAGAACTTTCACGCAAATTATTCATTGCGTTCTTAACACGCAAATCAGCTGCCTTAGAATAGAAGTCATTTACATCGCCAGTGTATTCAAATGAACCTGGGTCATAAGCTTCCATTCCTTCAAGATTCTTCAGATAATCATCTACCTTAGCAGCAGTATCACCATAAGTGCTCTGTGTCTTATTGTAGAACTGATTATAAAGTTCTTTGTTAGCAGCAGATGCAGCATCAGCTTTATCTTGTGCTTTCTGAATAGCAGAATTGGCATTGCTTACACGTCTGTCTTGCTGAAATCCAAGAACATCACCTGGGTCAAATATATCATACCATGCCATAATTTAGTCCTCTCTTAATTTTTCGTTAATATCAATGACTTTGCCAATAATGTCATTTAAAGCACGTCTATAAGCAGCATCTTCTTTATTTTCTTTAATATCTGCACTAATGTTAGATTTATCGTCTAAATACTTTCTAGTGTGCTTTTGCCATTCATCAGCATCTTTCATAATGCTGAGCGGTCTGTAGATTTTCTCACGCTTAGCATCAATGTCTTTAGCTGTGTCAATGTAAAGTTCTTTGACCTGTCGAAGACCTTCTTTATCTACTTTGTGTTCTGGTTCACGATTAGCTTTCTGAGAAGATTTAAAATCAAGAAAGTCCATATAGTCCATGAATCTTTCCATCATTTCTTCATCTCTGCCCTTTGGCTTATGAATTTCAATCGTGTCCAATACGATTTTATTTTTATCCATATATTTACCTCAATGTTAAAATTGTATAATTAGTACAAGTCCGTTCGCAGTTATTGCTGTATCTTGTAATGTAATCACCCCACCTTCAACTGAATCTTTATGAAAGACCAGATAAGGTGTAATTTCTGTTCTACGTTCGATGAAATTATTAGGAAGTGGAGAATGCTCATCTACCAACTTCTTAAAAATTCTCATCTTACCAAGTTCAAGACATTTCCAATCATCATTGACAGAAATATCCCATGTACCAGAAATAGCTTGAAGAATTTCACCAACTGTACTTCTATCGTTAATCTGCATAATTACCTCTAATTAAATAGGAAAGTTAAGTGGTTGTACTCTCATTGAACTATCACTAATAACAAAATCAGTTGGTTCAGAATACGAAATACGAATGACTGCTTGTCGATTCATACCAAGATTCAACCAACGAAGACGAACCATGTATTCACCTCGTCTACCACAAGATGCTTCAATTACGTTACCATAAGTATAACCACCGTCTCTTGAAATCTGTAACAATGCTTTTGCAGGTCTACCATAAGTATTCATAGCACCTGTGTTACATTCAGCAGTCAACTCTTGAAGAATGAAAGGCTTATAATCTGCAGTAATAACTGGAGTCTGTCTCATTCTTAAAAGTGGTAACTTATTTGTATCATCGAAATCTTCATAGTAGTAATTTTCGTCAAGTTCATACAAATTACCAGATTCAGAACTACCTGTAATAATCTTATTATTCCACCATGCAGCAAATAATGGCATGTAATTCTTCTGCTTACCAGTATAGAAGTTACGAGAACTACGAATGTGCCATTGACGAGTTGTTACGTCGTATACATAGCATTCATTCTTGATAGAGAACAGATAGAAGCTATGGTTATTCTTAGAATATGACCAACCTTTAACCGACTTAACATCGTTATCTGCAAGAATTCTGTCTAACCAAAGTGGAGAAATCTTTTGAACATTAGTGTCGTTAATCATCAATACACACTTAGCATTAGCCTTACCTGTACCAATACAGAACTGAGAATGGTTAACTGTTGCGAGTGAATAAGGTGCCTCTAGACCCTGTTCTTTGTTAATTGTGTAAGAAGTTCTCTGCCATGACTGATAAGATTCTGCATTACCTTTCTGCCAGAATTCAATAGAAGAAGGACCATACATTGTAAGTAAAGGACCAACTGAAGTCAATGCTACACACTTATCAGAAGAAGTAGAACCATTGAAATACTTCTGAACACCGTAATCATCTAAGAAGCAGTATTCACCAGAATTTACTTCCATAGTATCAACAGTAATACCGTCATTCTTATACTGGACTTGACCGTCTATAATCTTAAATACATTTCTCTTTGCAGTATTCAAAGGGAACTTGATAGAATAATATGTGTATGAACTACCTTTATCGTTCAATACGATTGTACCGTCAACTACTGCAATGTGAGTTGGCTGAATATATGAATTTTCTTGGTCAATTCTTTTTGGCAAAGTAATATCTACAGAAGTACCATCTTTAAGATTATAACCGTGAATGTCATTACCATCTACCCAAAGAAGAATAGCACGTTCACCGCCAGATTCAGCAAATTGAACTGTATTGCCAAGTGCGTAATTACCAATTACTTCGTCATTCAAAGCATTATCAATTCTGTGAATGTTACCTTTATATGCGACAAATAGACATTGTTCATAGTCCATATTAGCTAGACCAGTAGAAGGAACATACAAGCCATCACAGTTATCACCATTACCTAAAGAAAGCGTGTATTTAATTCCTGGACAACTTTGAAGAAATGTGCGTGTATCTTTTCCAGCTTCACCTTCTGTATTAGCTTCAGTGAACATATTACGAGATACAGCTGAACCTTCAATGTTAGGCGCAGCCATAGCAAAATCAGTACCACCTGTAAGGTCGTAAGTTATTCTATTTGCCATTATTTACCCCCAGAATTTGCCAGAATAAAGATTCCAATAGTTAGAATTATAATCGTTAGCTCCATAACCTTGATAAAGCATTGGACGATTAGAACTGTTAATACGGCTAATCATTCTCTTTGCACTTTCAAAATCATTAGTAAAGTCTTCTTTCATTTCAAGATACTTATAACGCTGACAAAGCTTTACACAAAGTCCATCTTCAATCATTGACTGATACTTACTAGAAATCTGTAATTTATCTTCTGCGTTATAAATTTTAATTCCTTTTAGAATAGTAATACGAAAATTAGAAGATACATTACTGTCAAATTCTATAATGAAATATTCAACAGTTGTAGGCTTATAATTTGGGTCTTCTGGGTCATGCAAATGTTCAACTTCAACCCATTCAGTCTCAATTGCATAAAGTTCAGCAAGATGACCTTTTGTCTGAGCATCAAGCATCATTTTGTCAGCTGGAATCAACTGCTTATAAGTATTACCAACTTTACGAGCAACACCGATGCATCTATCAGGAATTGCATCAACGAAGAATGTTGGCCAGTATTCTGTCATGTAAGCATTGAAAGCGGGATTTGTATCTTTACGCATTATCTGGTTGATAGAATCCCAACGAATTGTGTAAAATTCATTTTTATCTTTAATCTTGTATACATCACCGACTTCAGTCTGGTCATTCTGAATTTTAATGTCAATCAATGCTGGACTTTCAATTTCGAACCAGTGTTCAGGCTTAACTGCAAATTTAATTTTCTTAGATACATAGGCATCGTAAGTCACATAATTTTCAAGAATATAGTCGTTAGTATTAAGTTCAGAAATAAGTGACTGAAGGTCAGCTACACCTGCCATAGCTTGTGTAGGAGTTGGTACTTCACCATCACCACAGATTCCGACGCGCTGAAATGCATTCTGTATCAAATCATTTACATTTATCATTATTTTACCTCTACATTATTATTTATATCACTAAAAAAGGTACCGAAGGAGTTAACCAACGATACCTTTGAGAGAGATACAGAGTATCTTATTTAATTACATTTCGATGTAAGCAACGACAGATTCACGAGGATCAGGAAGACCGACAGCGAACGGAACAACGATACGAACACCAGAAGTGAATGTGTCAATGTTACCACCTTCGTAGCACTGGACTTCGATAGCAGAATCTTCGAACTTATCAGAAGTCATCTTTGTACCTGGAAGTTCAGCGAACTTATAGGAATCAAATGCGACTGCACCTTCAATACGAACCTGAGTAACTGCGTACTTCTTACCATCTTCGAGCAATGGAACGAGAGTTAAAGAATCAGTTCCTTCTGCAACCCATGCATTTGCATTGTTGCAAGATTTGCCTTCGATTTCGATACGAAGTTCAGCAATCTTTCCATTATCACCAACAATGATAACGTAGTCAGCATCAGTCTGAACACCGTTCTTGTCAACGAGCTTAAGACCTTCAACCTTGAATGCATCACCCTTCTTAGCAGTACCAGTAACGCTCTTGATAGGTTCAAATCCAACAACTTCACCGTCAGTAGTTACTGCAGTAAGAGTAACAGATGCGGTACGAGCGCTAGAACCAACAACTACCGGCATATAAGATTCAGTAACGATGGTAGATGCACCATACTTACCGAGCCAGTTATCACGGTAAAGGTCCTTAGCAATGTCTGGGTTATTGAAAGCGCCAAGTGCCTTAGCAGCAATACGTGTACCAACAGTAGGATTGATGAAGGTAACCTTATTACCAACTGCACCAGTCATGTCCAAAGCACCCTGTGCTTCAGAAAGAATTTCAAGACCAGCAGTACCAACAACAGCCTGAGATGCCTGGAATACAGTCTTATCAATAGCAGCCTTTTCTACGCCACGAGCAACGGAACGACCATGAGGAAGAGCAATCTGATTCTTGAAAGATTCAATATCACCGAACTTATTCCAAAGAGTCAATTCGCAGTCGTTAAGAGCTGCATCACAGATAATTTCGTATTCGATTTCGTTAATTGCGTCATACTGAGCAGCAAGACCTGCCTTACCTTCAGTAGCAGAAGCAATACGAGTCTTACCCGGATCTGGAATATAGACAGAATACTTATTACCATACTTACGATTTTCCATCTGATCCATAGGAACATAGGAATGTGCTTTCTTAAGATAAGGGCAATTTGCATATACTGCAGTTGCAATCATCTTAACTTTCTTGTTATTACTAAATGTCTGATCATTTGTAGCCATAATTTTTTATCCTTATATAATGAATTGTTAATACATCATGTCCAACAAAGCTTTAGGGTCACTGAAAATGTCTTTTTTTACCTCTTTGTTGATTCCAGGTCTTCCGATAGGCTTTACTGGTTGAACATTTGTTCTATTGTTATTTATATCAGTTCTCGATAACCTTTCAGCCAACTCTTCCATTTTACGCATCCTATCACCAGGAGAACGAGGAATTGCATGACCATCAGGTGTGATACCGATAGTGAAAATATCTTGTACTGTCTTTTTGTTAGTAGCAAGTTCGTACATAATCTTAGGTCCAATTGGAGAGAAGATAATGTAATTTGACAAATCCTGGTCACTATCAATCATAGCACCTAGACCAGCTTTCATGCCTTCACCGACCTTTGCTCGCCAATCTGCTTCCGATTCCGGTGTATTGTAGATTGACTTAACACTCTGGTCTAACATATTTCTGTATTCTGCATCAACCTGAGCCTGACGCTGTTCTTCTTCCTGTTGCTTCTGATATTCAGCAATTTTTGCTTCAAGAGCTGCATTGACTTGTTCATTTGCGAGATACTTAACGTATTCATCGTCATACTGGAAGTCTGCACGTGTCTTAGGAGCATATTTTGCAGGATTCTTAACTTTGTCAATTTCTTCAGCTAGTCGCTTGTCAAATTCTGCTCTAAGATTAGCAATTTCCTGCTCATGCTTAGCTTTCTGTCTTGCGAACTGCTTATGAAAAGAATACTGCGCCTTTTCTAAGTCTGTGTATTGACGTTGATTATTATTTGCCTTCTCGATGTTGCTGTTCACATCTGTATTTTCTACTTCATTAGATACTTCACTAGGATTATTGTCAGCTACAATACCTGCTTCTTCTGATGGTTCGACAGCTGTTGATTCGGTTGAAGCAGCTGATTCTTCTACTGTATCAACATTCATATTATTAAGGATTTCTTCATCCATATTTTTATATACCTCTCATACGCTGATTTTGCTGAATGTAAGTGGCAGCGTTCCGTCCTACATTATTATTTATATATGATGAAAAATATTTTTTTACAACATGTACCTATTCTGCATTTCTCTATCTGCTTCAATTAGTCCAAGTGGAACAATGTCCTGTGTATATGTCAAAGCAAGAGCGTCTGCAAAGTCAGGTGACCTGCCAATGTTCAATTTGATTTCGTCCTTGGGTATAAGTTGAATTTTATTGTTATTATTGAGTATGTATTTGGTTGCGTGTAATTCTCTTGACAATTCGTCAGTTATACCTTTTAGACCATATTCTTCTATGCCTTTCTTCATGTTGATATACATTTCTGCACGCTGATTGGCATAAGCAGAATTCTTTGCTCTACCGCCAAATGGAACTAATACTGCATTTATGCCGGCTTCTTTTAGCCTTTCATGTAAATCTATTCCATAAGCTTCGTCTATAGCAACATGCGATAAATTTCTTTTACCATGTGTCATTATTAGGCCTCTTACAGTTGAGCAAAGTTCAGCATTAGAAGCAACCTTCTTTTCAACTATGTCTAAGATTTCATTCTGATTTCTTACTATGATTACATTGCTATCTTTACCTAGACCAGAACAGTCAATTCCTATCGCATAACCTTCATTATTTCTTTGTAAAAATTTAGGTGCAGATGTCAAAAGTCTAGAAGTGAACAATACACCAGTTGAGTTATCTTCAACTAATTCACCATAAAGCTCTTGTCGTAGCAAATTATCATCTAAGCAAGTAGCTTTAACCAGGTCAAGTGTTCCTTGTGTGATAATTTCTTTATCAAGCAAGGACATCATGTTACCTCTGATAATTTCAATCTTTTCAGGATCAGCCTTTCTTACAAAGTCATTCCACCATGAACCAACACGAGGCGTAGTCATACAGTAGATTTTAGGTGAAAGACCTTTACCACGCATACAGAATGCCATAGTACCAAAGAAATTAGCTGGTGCTAGAGCAACCTCATCACAGATAGCTATACTGATTTCAGTAAATCCACGACAAGCTTCTATATTTTCGTAAGATAGACCATAAATGACACCACTTTTACCACATGTAATTACATGAGTATTGAAATTACGGTGATAATTGACATGCATTTCCTCTAGTCGCTTAGCAATTTCATTTAACAAGTTCAGTTCTAGTCTACTATAGTCTTGTGCCCATACGAATAGTCTTTTACCTTCTTTTACTCTTAAAGCGGCAATCAAAGACGCAATGAAAGACTTACCTGATGAGCGTCCACAGTTCAATACTACTGTAGGCTTATCAGACAGTAAGAATTTCTTTTGATGTTCAACCAATTTATAATGCTTTTCCATTATGCGTCTTCTATGATTACCTTTAATTCTGTATCTTGAACAGTAGCATCAACTTGCTGTTCAGTTCTTTCTGACCAATCGTCCTTGAATCGTCTCTTCAATGTCTCAAGGTGATTTACTCTACCGTCTCTGAAATAACGACTAGCAATATAGTCCTCAATCTTGGTCTTCATCTTGAATAGCCAGTCACACATATCATTTAGCAATTCCTGTGTATCTTCTGCTATGATTTGTGTATCATTTTGCTGGAATGAACGGTGCGACCATAGTCTATAAGGATTCTGCTTAGTTCTAAGTGACTTTGGCAAATAGTCCTGAATACTTGCCATAAAGTTAGCTACACTGCCCCAAGATGGCAAAGTATTTGAACTATGAGCACCATTTCCAAAGCCTTGTGAATTCAGAATACGATATGTAATACCTGCTGTGTTCAAATCTTCGTCATTTTCATCAACTGACTTAGTATCAATTAACGCAAAATTAGGTTCTCTCATGTTATCCATAAGATACTTCATTTGCTTCTGACGAGTCTTGCAGTTAGCCAGCAAGTTATTACCAATAATTCTTTTTCCAGTCTCATCTAATTTAGGTGCAGCCATGTGAACCTCCTTAAATGAATCTTTCCTTCAACTTTGTCAATAGTTGAATTACTTGTTCGTTCTGATTAACTATCTGCTTTAGCAAGTCAATCATTTCATTTTCTCTTTTTGACTGACCGCCATCACATTCTGGGAATTCTACTTCTGCTAACTGCTTTTCAAATTTTTTTTCTTCTTCAATTTTCTTTTTCTTTGCCATATTAAATACCTACTACCTTTTCATCAAAGAGATTAACATACTTGCTAATGTTATTTTCCAACCACATTTCATTCATATACTCATACTGGTTAGTTAGAATTTCATTATAAGTGTCCTTTTCACACAATTTCCAGAACATTTTCTCAATGTGCTTAGAATTCATTGTCTTCTGAATTTTGCATCTTTCGTCAATACAGTTATATGGACTATCTTCAAATGTGCTACCAATCATAACTGCACCAACTGCACAAGATTCTAAGTATTTCAGATTAGACTTGCACTTGTTAAATACATTTTCTTTCAAAGGAGCAATAATGAAATCTGCATTGATACTATGTAGAAGATTTGGATATGCTAAGATGTTAATTGGTTCAAAGCAAAGAATCTTATCTGCAATGTCACTAAAGAAGAATGGAATTTTACCAATAATGACGAAGTTAATCTTATCAATGTTATTCTTGATAAAGTCAATTAGTGCCTTATTGAAGTCACCTGTATCTTTATTGCTATAATGAGTTGAAGAACCTGCATATAATACAGTAGGCTTAACTATGTTGTCAGTCAATAGTTCTTTTCTATCAAAATGATAAATCCATCTTGGCAGATAGTTAGGAATAACTTCTACACGATTAAAATTGAATGTGTCTGTAAATACATTCTTCAAGTACTCAGTTGATACAGTTACTTTACTTACTATATCAAGATTATCTTTTATACATTTTGTAGTTGCTTCAATGTCTATGTCATCTTTAGCATGATTATAACTAGGAATGCCTTCATTATAACCTTTGAAGAGCAAATCGTCAAAATCTAAGATTACATCTGACTTACATTTTCTCATAATGTCAAAGATAGGTTGCTCAGCACACCTTTGAATGTAAATCTTATCTAATGGAAATCCAGCATAAAGTGTTCGTGTATTTAAAATTTGAACACCCATAGACTGTAATAGTTGTGCAGGCCAATTTACTCTAATTTGACCACAAGCACCATAATCTGCACTAATCATTTCAATCATCTTATACCTCTCACATTGTTAAGGTCAATGTTACCATTCATTTGTAATATATTTATATCATTTAAATTTATATAATAACAATAGTATACATCTTCGTGGTTGACTGAAATAATTATTTACAGAAATACGGGTTAACAAGTGTCGTTAAATTAGTTATATTATACACATAACAATTAACAAAGAGGACACAATGAATAAGATTTCTATCACTTCCAAGTATAACAAGAACATGATTCCCTGCATCATTTTCGGTGAATATGGCTGGAATTTCATCTTCGTAGATACAAAGAACAACCAGTGCATCAAGGACGAAGATGTAACTATGGCATGGTTAAAGAGAAATAACATTACAGCCTATGAATTTACTAACCATTGCTGGAATGAATATGACTGCATGAAAGACCATTGTGTAACTTGTGGATTGATTTCATATTTCGATAAAGATGATGCTACTGTATTTAACTATTCTAATAACATTGATGTAACTAATAGTTATAATGATATATTTAATTTCTAATAATAAAATTTATATTATATAACAATAGTATACATCTTCGCAAAATGTCAGAATTGTTACTAAATGTAAATAACAATTTACAGTATTACCTATTTACTAAGATGTATAATATTGTTATATTTAACACATAATTTAAAGGGATACTGATATGATTAAGCAATATATCGAAATGGCTGGATTTACTGAAGAAGATGTCAAAGTATATTCTATGCTCAAAGACGATGCTTCTAAGTTCAATTGGGCTAAGAACAACATCAGCCGCATGTCTAATGACTTTATGCAGGCTACTAAAGGCATCATGTCTAAAGAAAGAGGTTCTTCTTCTTCCAAGCGTAGCAAGGCGTATAGCATGCTCAGTATGCTCTTCTGGGTCAGTTGTATGGAGGAATTATAATGGAAGCATTAGTAGAGTTATTTATAGTATTTGTAGGTTGTGGACTAGTTCTTATACCGCTTGCTCTTATATTCTACGTAGCTGGTGAAATTGACCATAAGATAGGTAACTGGTTAACAGACAGAGCATTACGTAAGAAATTTGGTGATAAATGGGACCAATAAAATGTCTTCTGAGTGCCCTAGAATGACTTCTGGGGCATTTTTTACTGTTGGTAATATATTTTATTACCCTTAAAAATAACGTCTTAGAGAGTCATTTCTGAGCCATCATCGAACTTTATAGTCAGTGGCTTATAATACTTACTGGACTTATAATGACTGCGCCAGAATCTCCAGAGGTTAGTAGTATCGTAGCAACTGCATTTGTAATGACCGCCAGAAAGACGTTCTATTTCTTTCCAGTAATGATATTCGTAAATGACACCGCAGAAGCAGATGATGAAGAACACGAGGATAATTGCAAGCATAATCATATTTAATTCCTTTAACTTAATGATTATAATATAGTTAATTTCTACCTAAATGTAAATAGTGAAATATGTAATATATTATTTACACTGGTTCTACAGACACATATTCAGAAATACCGAAATCGTCATTCTTCCTACCGTAGTGTAAGCCAGCTAGATACTGCACTGCATATTTAGCAACCTTAGCCTTTGACTTTGATATTCCAGCCATAACCAATCCTTGATAGAACAGTTCATCTGCTATATCTTTGGCTAGCAATTCACTACCGTATGCTCCATCGTGGCAAATTCCGGCGATATTATAAAGAACATTACTGTCGTTCCAAGCTGGCAGATACCATTGGAATATCTTTGGAACAGACAATCCGTCAGTCAGACCGCCTTTATCTACTTTGATTCTGAACTTTGTATTATTATGTTCAAAGTCAATCCATACGTCATTCTTTAGAACATACAGGCTGTTAACTATTTCGTAGTCACATATCCTGCACCAGTTAATAATCTTCATAAATCTCCTTTGTAAATAATAAATTACCAAATTATTCAATTCTGAACTTTCAAATTGAAATTTCTTATTTATATTATATATTGTCGGAAGATGACAATCTATACTATAAATTATTACATAAATAATAATCTTTATAATATTATTAAATACTTTATATTATTATTCTTAATAATTTCAATCAATACATTCAAAGTATTCACAGAATTTATCAAGTTACTTCCAGATTTCTGACCTACCAGAATACATCCTTTCGAATCCTTTAGAGAATTGCCAGCATGCAATCTCAGACCGCGAGATGCTGGAAATTTCTCGTTATATACTAAAGGTAAATCTCTGTTGAACTTTGGACTGTGGTTGATTTCTAGGTTATACAATCCTTTAGTCAATAGACCTGGATCCAAAGTATCACAGATCTTTACGTCATTTATGTATAGTGCGTTATCCTTCTTTACTAGAATCATGCTTAACCCTGTCTTTAAGTTCTGCTCTTTTACCGTCATTCCATCTTGACACATCACCGACTAAATAGCCAGTTATTCGTCTCAATCTCTGAAATCCAACGCCTTCACCCAATTGTGCAGGAGTCAGATCTGACTGAGTTAGACATTCCTTTATATGTTCGCATTCACTATTACAATTATCACATGATTCCATTATTTACCTGACCAATCGTTATTGTCAAAGAACCAAGCACCAATAGCCAATACCATAACAATGAATAATAGTGTCATCATTTTCCGTATTTTAATTTCTTCCAATACTGATATGCTTTAGCACGTTCATTGATTGGATGGACATACTCGAGAGGATGTTCTGAGATAGAGTCAAGATAATTGAAGTATGTTCTTTCTGTGCCAGGCCATTGTCTTTCACCATATAAAGGTCCAATTTGTGAAGGTACTATGAATCCTTCATAAAGATAGTCCCTTCTGTCATAAGGACCATCTTCTTCATCTTCCCATCGCTCTTCTTCCTGATTTACTAGATAATGCAATGAGTCATCAACAAATTCATCTCTCTTTGCTTTTTCAACTGCTTTAAGAATTTCAGACCAAGAAGTACCATAACGATTTAGATTCCATGCAGACTTAACTGCAATCTGCTCATCATTATCTGTACTATCAATATATGCCAAATCATCAGGTGTTCTATTTCCTCTGAACATATTACTTTTCCTTCTTCATTTGTGCAAGCATTATTTCATTCTGCTTTTCTAATGCAGATGCCAAGTGTTCAACTTGAATGTTCAACTTTACGAGTTCTTGATTAACTAAGCCAAGTTGCTTATCTATACTTTCTAATTTATCTTTATGTAGATTAACTATTCCTTGAAGATTAGTTACATCAAATTTCAATTTGAGTATATCGTCATGAATAGCTTGACTATCTGCATCACGATTTACTTTGGTAGTATTTCTGTCTTGTTCCATTCCTTTAAATTTGAAATAGAAGTAAATAGCAGCAACTACCACTATTACTAATGGTAATGCTGCTGGTGATAAAGCACCAATTATTGTTGTGACTAACTGTTCCATTATAATGTACTACCTGCCTTTCCAACTTCAATAGAAGTAAATGAAATCTTTATATCACCATTATCTTGCCAAATAGCAATCTGTGTATTAGATGTTGGACCTATTTGAGCAAGACCTTGATAAATGATAGCTTTGTGTATAGTTGGATTGAACACAGTTGACATATTACCACCAAATCTCTGCGTAGGTGTGTAATAACTGCTTTCACTAATATATGCAGCTGGGTTAATTGTCAAGTTGTTGTTAATACCAATTACAGATTCAGTACCAATGAATGTAATAGTACTAGTAGAACCAGAAGCAGTATAGACAATAGCAATTTCATAAGTATCATTTGGATTATGTCTACATGCTAACATATAAGCACCTGCAAATTTAGCACCTGTCAATCTCGTAAAGTCATTAGACATAGTAATTGGTGCATCGTAGATACCTCCAGGGAAATTAGTCTGAATAGCATTATTCTGATTGATATGCAAGTTACGTCCAACTGTATAATCCCAACTTACTTCAGTATCGCCCATAGCATCTACGTGCATTCTGATACCATCACCAGCATAATAACTGGGAACAGGTGCCCATATTGGGTCGCCACTTGAATTTATAAATAACGCCTGACCTACAGTAGAAGCAGTATAAGGTGGTAATTCAGTTGCTGGATTTGCCCATACAGGTACACCACTATCATTGACAGTCAATACTTTGCTTTTATCGGTAGAATTGCTATCTGGAACATAGTTCTTCTTCTCTAGCAAGAAATAAGCTCTGTTATCACGATAATATGCAACTGGAATTTTACCTTCATCTGAACTCAAAGAAGGCGCAGGAACAGTTGAACCGAAATTAGTTGCTCCAGACTTGAGGACAGAAGTGCTAGCACCTTGCCTATCAAGTAACAGAGTAGATAAATCGTATTCTGTGCCGCCGCTATAGGTATCTTTACGAATTATAGACGGTATATCACTAGGTATATCTGATGCGGCAGCTGCACCAATGTTAGCTCTTGCTTGTGCTTTCTGTTCATCTGTAAAGTCTTGTTCTAAATTAACTGCCACTTTATTCTGTTGTGCCATATATTAAATCTCCTTAGATAACGTAATGATTATTCTGGTTATCATACAACTTATTATACATACCAGCATGGTGGTCATCTCTTGTCAAATTACTAATGTCAATATACCAACCATTATTACCGAAGTATATGACGTTCGTAGGGTCAAGCCATACTTTGAAATATGGTGAACCATCAGTACATCCACAGAGGAATCTGTAAGTAGTTCCAGCTGTCAATGTAAGTGGTGTAGTAAATGTGATTCTATGAGCATAACCAGGATTAGAACCAGTGACTACTTGTCCTAAATCTACAACAGAGTTAGACACACCAGATAGGTTATTCGCAAATCCAGAATCATATACACAGTTAGCTGCAGCCCAACCAGCAGCATTCTGCATACCATCAATCCACTCAAATGCGGTAATAGTTACATTCAATAGAGGTGTAACATCTCTAAATGCTGAGTTAGATTGAGAAGGAGTAAATGACGGAATATCAGTCTGCGTTAATGTACCTCTTGGAAGAGCATCACCTAAATCGTTGAAAGGTGTAGTAGGAACAACTGGAACATTGAACTCACCATTACGAATCTGCATATAAAATCTTGGAGCAGTCCATCTTTCATTATAACCAGAGTTCCAAGGTCCGATATAATACTGATAGTATGTTGGTTCACCAGGAATGATTACTTCCTGATAATGGTTCAATGTGGTTGTTGGGTCACTCATATCAAGTTCACTACCATCCCATGTGATGTTATCTACGCCACATGTCAATCTTGGTTCAGCAGGAATAGAAGCATTACCGTAGTTAGGTGCACCAGCAAGCAATAGTCCATTGACTAATGCAGTAGATGGAAGATAAAGAGTAGCATAATAGACCTTATCACTTCTCAATTCTGTAATACTTGGATTTCTATTCTTCAATGGATATTCATTTACACCTTGAACTACAGTTACAGGACCAGTGTCACCGACATAGGTTGAACTACCATGTTCTTCACCTTCTGCTGCATAAGTGTATTCGTAAAGAGCAAGCATAATCTTATGAGCAAAGTTCTGCTGGGCATAGATTCCTAACAGTGTAGGCGTGTCAGCATCATCTGTTACTGTACGAATTTCATGGTTGATAGGAATAGTAAATGCTTGACATAGCATGCAAGCGCCATTTGCCATAGTTGACACAGATGGATTAGCAAAGTCATATGCTTGACTGATGTTAGGCATATCAAAGTTGACTGTGATTTGAGTATCAAGGTCATCCTTCAACTTCTCAACTGTCTCGACGACTTCTTCTGTTACACTGTCTAGCTTGATGACGTTATTATCTTCGTCAATTTCTAGTCCATTACCTACCTTTACATCAATAGTCTTTGCTTTGACTCCTGATGGAAGCGTGCTGTCAGTTAACTCTACACCATCACCAGCTAATATAGTAGGTAATTTGACATTCAACCATGTAACAGTATTCAATAGTTCATTATCTGAATTTATAGAAAGTTCACTATCAGCAATACCGAAAGAACCACCAAAGTCAACGAAATAATTACCTTGGTTATCGTTATAGTTATTATACTTTACTGAAATAGTGTTATTAGTAATGTCAATAGCATCACCAGCAGTGTATGTAGAACTTGGAATAGTCACAGATAACGGACTATCTTCAGTTCCATCACCACTTAGTGTAGTATCATGATATACCTTATCTAATCCACCACCTCCTGCTATCAAGCCTGCTAGCTTATAGACTGCAATTTTGTTGACTTTGAACTTTACAGAACGAAGATTGCCTGGAATGTCGCTACCAACGAACTTATTAGCAACTGCTGCATAAGCTTCGTGATAATAGTCTTCAGAATAACCAGTAGGACCGCCGAATAGAATACCTGCGATTGTTACAGTCTGTGTATAATTATTTGTGTTATCAAGGCGGACCGTAGCAGACACTTCTGATGTGTGCGATATACCCATGTTGAACATGGTCACTTTCACATCCCTGTATTCATTGAATGTATCAATGGTAGTCAAATCAACTTCTTCTATAACGAGATATGGTACACTTTCTTTCAAAGGTAATGTGTGACCATAGTAACCTGCCAAGTCAATATTACCATCAATTTTTGTGAATCCATATACAGTAGAATTGTTGTTGACGAAATGTTCATCAACATCTGTAC
>JAEIGA010002224.1_pt1 | contig 31030 bp, 22 predicted proteins | sample 9270691 | NCBI WGS metagenome assembly JAEIGA01 (sample SAMN17057246, study PRJNA624740) | gut metagenome | biome: biome; isolation source: fecal sample | host: Bos grunniens | place: China: Xizang | collected 2019
AATGTCCTACAAGTAAAAAAAATGCTTGATTATATTGGTCCAGAAGATTTATATGATGTTTTATGGACGAGTGATAAACGTCCAGATGCGTTAGTGTTTGTATGGGCTAAAAATGACAGAACAAGAGAAGCAAAACAAAAGTGGGACAACCATCTTTTGTGATTAAGTGGAGGAATAGTTATATGATAGGGATATATAAAATATCTAATATCATAAACAATAAAGTTTATATTGGACAAAGTATAGATATTCAAAGAAGGTTTTCTGTGCATATGCGCGAACTTAATAATAATTGTCATTATAATAAACATCTTCAGGCATCGTACAATAAGTACGGAAAAGAAGCTTTTTTGTATGAGATTTTATGTATATGTGAAATTACAGAACTTGATGATATGGAAGTATTTTTTATCGATTATTATGATTCAATGAACCCAGAGTATGGATATAATAAAGAGTCGGGTGGCAGTATTAATAAAATTATTTCAGAGGAGACCCGTGAAAAATACCGAATAAACAATAGCGGCTCAAGGAATCCTTTCTACGGTAAAAAACACACAAAAGAACACCGAGAAAAAATAAGAGAATTAAGTAGTTTACACAGGCATTCTGAGGCAACCAAACAGAAAATTAGTGACAATCATGCAGATGTTTCTGGTCCAAATAATCCTATGTCTCGACCAATATATTGTCCAGAATTGAACGAATATTTTTGGGGAGCCAAAGAGGTAGAAGATAAGTATGGGATAAGCAGAAATAATATTTGTAGTTGTTTAAAAAATAGATTGCAATCTGCAGGGAAACACCCGATTACAAAAGAAAAGCTAACTTGGGTATATATAAATGAAACACAACAAAATGATTAAAAAAATTAAAAAAGGAGGTATTATGGATGTGCAAATAATAAAAATGTATGTAAAAGGCCCCAGATTAATTAGATTTACCTCCGGAGTAATAACAGAGGGGTCTGGTGGATATTTAAAATTCGAATTTGTTTTCAAAACAGAAGATTGGAATGCTGCAACAACCAAGACAGCAGTATTCAGTTATAAAGGCAAAAATTACGAATCACAACTTGACGAATACAATCAATGTACCGTTCCAAAAGAAGCAATTCACGACCCTTGTTTTAAAGTGTCGTTGTATGGTGGTGGGCTCATCACAAACACGGTAAAAATTCCCGTAGAACCCAATGATAATGGTGGTTGTGATTGCGATGGTACGTCTGGAGTTGTATATGTTCCGTCTGTTAATGAAGACAAAATTTTAACATGGACTGTTCAAAAGGTAGCAGACGGTTTAGTAGAAATACCGCCTACAGACCTTAATCCACACGACGACTGGACAGAAGATGGCGATGTAAATAGTGAGTATGAGTGGGAGGAAGAGTGATGGCTAATGTAAGATTTATTAAGACGACAAAACAAAAATATTTGAATCGTGATGTATATGATTCTACCGCTCTCTATTTCTGCGAAGACACCGGTGAAATGTTTAAGGGTGAAGTTTTATTTACAGATGGTATTCGTGTAGTTGCTACTCGTGCCGATTTGCCAGAATGTAAATGTGCAGCGGACGGCGTTGTATATTATATTACGGAAACACGTAATGGCTATACGTTGTCTCCAGATAGAACGGAGTGGTTACAAACTATTTATGCACCAGTAACGGATGCTTATACCGTTCCTGAGAGCGAGGTGTACAATACTGTTACAACCGTAGGCGCAGTGCGTGACATCGAAAATGCTATTTATGCATATGTAGACCAGGAGATTGCAGACATCGAAGCTGGCGATGGAGTTGAGTATATCAGTTTTGCTGGTGTCACAATGACAGAGGAAAATGGTGTATTCAGTATCGACAAAGAAGCTGCAAGACAAGCTTTGGGCATTTATACCGATAGTGAGTCCGTGCCTGATGGCGAAGAGGAAAATGTGGTTGCAACGGTTGCTACTGTTAATGCAATGTCTGAAGAGCTTAAGGCATACGTAGATGAACAGGTTGCCACTGGTGGCAGTGGATCAATTGATTATGGGGAGATTTAAGATATGAGTGACAAAATATTGCAATTAAAGCGTGGTACCGCGGAGAGGTGGTACACAGTCAACCCCACACTTGCCATCGGTGAACCGGGTTTTGTTTATGATAGCAACAAATTAAAAATAGGTGACGGCGTTACTCCATGGAACGAGCTTCCATATATTGAAGGTACTGCTGTAAGTCTAACACCTGTTGATGGCTCGCTTATCATCACAGATAACACTATTGATGTAGGTATCTCAGCAGAGCCTGGCAATGCCCTTACCAAGAAGGCTGACGGTTTATATGTAGGCACAAGCACTTCTGGTAATTATGCGGCTGGACTCGGTTTACAGATGGTTGATGGAACATTCTCAATTAAGCTTGCGCCCGATACGCATGGATTAACTGCGGTTGACGGGGCTTTGACAATCAATCTTGCTACAGCAGATTCTGATGGCGCAATGTCCAAGGAAGATAAAGTGTTCCTTGACGCACTTAAAGAACTTAATATTTCGGCTACATATGCGACGAAAGATGAGGTGCAGACGCTTAGAGAGTCTGTTGCACAAATCGCTCAATCGTATATGTGGGAAGAAATATAAAATAGTATATTTTAAAAGGAGAAGAAATTATGTCTTGTATTTATGTAACTTATGACATTAATATGCGTAGACACTTAAACGAAAAGGGTTTTAGATATATTCTGTGCGGGTTGAATCCAAACAATAATGATATGTTTTGGGTTTTTGAACGCACAGATGCGCTAAACAAGATTGTTAGACAATGGTTTGACAATGCAAAATGATTAAAATTTGAAGAGGTAGTATATATGAAAGAAAGAAAAGTAAAATATTCATTCGCTGAATGGTGTAGAGATAATGACCATCAAGATTGGTTAGATAGATGGGATTATGAGTTGAATGAGATTGGACCGGAAGATGTAGCATATAGGTCTGGCAAAAAGTATTGGTTTAAATGTCCAAGAGGTCTTCACAACAGTACATATCGTTGTGTTGCCAACTTAACGGTTAATGAAAATAGTGTTTTGATTTGTAAACAATGCAATTCATTCGGACAATATTTATTAGATACGTTTGGTGAGTTTGGAGTTCGTCAATACTGGTCTATTCAGAATACAACCGACCCTTTTGATATATCCGTAGGAGATTCTACGACAACAATCTGGATAAAGTGTCAAAACGATGAACATCCAGATTATTCAACAATACCAAATGTTTTTGCGATTATGGGTTGTAGATGCCCTGTTTGCGTAAATAAAAAAATTATTCCTGGAGTTAACGATATTGCAACAACTCGTCCCGATTTAGCATCTTATTTTTTATACGAAGAGGATACTCATAAATATGCGGCTTGTAGTGGAAAGTTTGTTTGGATGAGATGTCCCATTTGCAGGTCTGTACAATTTAAACAGATTTCTCATGTGTATGTGCGCGGTTTTTCTTGTGACAGATGTTCTAGGGGTAAATCGTATCCAGAGCAATTTATGTATAATGTATTAGACCAGATAAAACAAAAATATAATATGAAAATATATACTAGTCATGCTTTTGATTGGTCTCAGCATATTGTCGCAAATAGCGATGCTTTATCCGGTAAAAAAATATATGACTTCTACATCGTTTGTGATAAAGAAATTATCATAGAAACCCACGGCAAACAACATTATATGGAATGTGCATTTACTAAACGTACATTGGCTGAAGAACAAGAAAATGACAGAATTAAAATGAATGAGGCAATGCGTCGTGGGTTTTGTGTAGATACCTATGTTGTCATAGATTGTCAACAGTCTAATAAAAAATATATTCAAAAATCAATTATGCGTAGTATTTTACCAAAGCTTCTTCAATTTGATGAGGATGATATTGATTGGGAACAAGCGCACAAACAAGCTTCGATCAATATTACACAGTGGATTTGTGATTTATGGAATGAGTGTATGGAAAATGACAAGGTAAATGCAATAACCGAGATTACTGGGTTATCTTTTCAGACAGTATATAAATATTTGCAAATTGGAGCAAAATTAGGCTTATGTAAGCATGGACAAAATCGTAATAGACCAATTTACTGCATTGAATACAATTGCTATTTTGCTTGTGCAAAAGTATGTGCGGAGTATTTGTCTAACATTTTGAATCGCAAAATTACTATGCTAAACATTAACCGTTCGGCTCGCAACGACGGAACAACTTCTGCATACGGATTGCATTTTAAATACATTCCGCACGATGATTTTCAAAAAATATATGATACTCAGACACTAATGGCGATAGATGAATATAATGAGAATAATTTACAAGATTTATACAAATATATTAAAAGCAATAATTAAAATTTAGGAGGAAATTCAAATGGCACTTTTAAAATTTTTGAAAGGCAATTATTCGAGCTTAAATAATGCCGCTATTAACGAAGGTCAAATTCTTATTTGCGGTGATACTGGCGAAATGTTTATCGATGTTGCTGCCGACAAGAGAGTTAAAATTGGGGATTTTACTGTAATCAGAACTCTCGCTGAGCTTGAGGCACTTGATGCTACAAAGGTTCCTACTTCCAGGCTTTACTACATTGAAGAGGGGAACATATTGGCCCGTAGTACGGGGACGACATGGATTCAAATTAACAAACAACCCGATGCCGAATCCCTCAAAACTCTTCTTGGCTTAGGTTCTCTTGCATACCTTTCCGAAGTATCCGAAGACAACCTTAATGCTGCACTTAAAGAAAAAGTTAATGCTGCTGCTGAAGGAAACCACGCTCACCTTAATAAGGGCGAACTCGATAAAATCGTTGACGGCGATGTAGCAAAGTGGGGCGAAGCTTACGCTCACTCTCAAACTGCACACGCTCCCGCTGATGCACAAGCTAACGTTATCGAATCCGTGAAGGTAAATGGCGAAGCTCTTGAAATCAAGGACAAGGCTGTTGACATTATTATTCCCGAGAGCACCAAGGTTGAGAAGTCTGAAACTAACGGCAACATCAAGGTTGATGGCGAAGAGGTTGTGGTATATACACATAAGGACAAACACACTATCGCTGAGGTAGACGGTCTTGAGACTGCACTTGCTAGCAAGGCTGACGACGACCACAAGCACGTAAAGGCTGACATTACTGACTTTGCACACAACCACGAAATGTCCGAAGTAGACGGTCTTGAAGACGCGCTCGCTGGTAAGCAAGATGTTATTGCTGAAAACACATATGATGCATACGGTTCGGCAGCACAAGCTCTTGTAGACGCAAAAGCATATGTTGATGAAGAAGATATCTTTGTTACCGATATGAAGACAATTAATGCTCTTGGTGGTATTGCAGCAGGATCTGATCTTAATAATTTAACCACTCATGAAGTTCTTAAGAAGCTTCTTTATCCATATGTAGACGCAACCGTAGGTAATGCTACTGCAACCCCTAACGGTGGTACCTATGAAAAGGGCGCTACAAAAACAATTACGCAAGTTAGCATTTCTATCACGAAGAAATCCGAACCCATCACTAGTGTTGCTCTTTATAATGGTTCTACCCTTATTGAAGAAAAGACTGGCGATGCGGTTAAGAATGGTGGCACTATTACTTTCACAGGTCTTAGCGTAGAAGTTCCTACAGACGGCAACCAACTTACTGTTAAAGTTACATATCCTGATGCAAACGGCAATGCTAAGACAGTAGAAAAGAAGACTACTGCTATGACATTCGTATATCCTTATTATATGGGTACTTGCGCTGCTGGCACTGCTATTGACGAAACTCTCGTTGAAAGCCTTACCAAGAAGATTGAAAGCAAGGGCAACAAGTCCAACTCCTTCACAGTAAGTGATGGTCATATGGTATTTGCTTATCCTAAGGCTCACGGCGTTCTTAAGAGTATTCTTGACCCCAACAACTTCGAAACTATCGGTAACTACACACGTAGCGAAGTTAGCGTTACAGGTTTGGATGGCACAGCTCAAACCTATTATGTTTACGTAAGTGGTGCTACTACAGTTAGTGGCTTCGTTGTAAACTTCAAGTATTAATTCAGGAGGATTTGAAAAATGGCTATTGAAAAAACTTATCTTTTAGGTAAAAATATTACTTTGGGTTGTGGTTTTGACCTTCAGGCCAAAGCTCCCCTTGATTCTAGACAAGTTGTTCCTGAATATGCTGGCTTGCAAGCCTTGATTGACGGGAATGCAGCTTACGAGGGTATGATCGTCTATGACGAAGGTACCAAGAAGACTTACCAAGCTCAAATTATTGACGGTGTTCTCGCATTCAGAGAATTCGGTCTTACAGAAGCTGAGCTTAAAGACCTTATTGCATCCGAAACTACGGCTGCAATGGAATTCAAAGGCGCTGCAACAGCACTCCCTGAGAATCCTGCAAAGGGCGACTTCTATAAGGTAACTGCTGAATTTGCAGTTGGTGAAGATACCGCTAAAGTTGGTGACTCCATCGTATATGATGGCGCAGCTTGGTGTATTATTCCTTCCGGTGATGACATCGAAGACACATGGAGACCTGTAACCGATGTCAACAACGATGCTACTCTTACTTTCGTTGCTGGCGACAAGCTCGAAAAGACTGTTGCTGCTGATGGCACGATTACTTACAAGCACGTAGCAGTAGATGCGCCTGAATTGCTTGCTGAAAATGAACAGACTCGTACATATATCACAGAAGTAGAAACTGATGGTTTCGGTCACATTACTGGTTATAAGACTGCTACTGAAAACGTCGTAGATACCAACACTACATATGAATTCGAAGGCCAGGCAGAAGAATCCAGCGTATACTTTACGGCAACTTCTAGCGAAGAAAACGCTGATCCAGTAACAGTATACCTTGATGCTTATAGCAAGAATGAAGCTGATGGTAAGTTTGTTGCAAAAGAAACCGGCAAATCTCTTGTTGCTGACGATGAAATTGCTAGACTTGCAAATGTTGATAACTATGATGACGAGGAAGTTCGTGGTCTTATCGGCGACAACGCTCAAGAAATTGAAGACCTTGCTGATTATGTAGGTACAATTCCTACCGATGACAAGTATAAAGACCTTTCCGTAGTTGCCTATATCAACAAGAAAGCAGAAGAAACTCTTGCTGCTGCGCAAGGTGGCTCGTCTGAAACTGCTGCCTCTGTTAAGCAACAGTTGGATAACTACAAGTCTGAGAACGACACAAGAGTTAAGGCTGTAGAAGATGACATTAAGGCTATCAACGATTCTGAAAATGGCATCTTAAAACAGGCTCAAAATTATGCAGACGGTCTTGCAGGCAATTATGACGAAAATGGTGCGGCTGCTGGCGTTAAGGATGAACTTAATATTGAAATCAACAAGAAAGTTGATAAAGTAGAAGGCAAAGACCTTATTTCTACATCCGAAATCGAAAGATTGGCTACATTGGCTAACTATGACGATACTCAAGTTAAGGCTGACATTGCTAAGAAGGCGGATGCTGAAGCAATGACGACAGAACTTGGCAAGAAAGTAGATAAGGTTGATGGTAAAGACCTTATTGCTACGTCCGAAATTGAAAGACTTGCTACTCTTAAGAACTACGATGATACAGCTCTTGCTGGTCGTATGACAACAGCAGAAGGCAAAATCACTGCTCTTGAAACAGAATCTGCTAAGCACGCTCTTAAGACTGAACTTGAAGCAGTTGACGCTAAGTTTGCTAATTATAAGACAGCAGAAGCTCAAAAGGCTATCGACGATGAACAAGACAGAAGGTTGGGCGTAATCGAAGGTGACTACCTTAAAGCTGCTGATATCGCTAACTTCGAAACCAAAGAAAACGTTAAGAAAGTAAGCGACGACCTTGCTGCATACATCGAATCCAACGACGCTGCAGTTGCTAACAGATATACCAAAGACGAAGCAGATGGCAAATTTGCACTTAAGGGCGCAGATGCTTATAATGATGCAGAACTTCGTGGCTTGATTTCCGGCAACGCTGACGCCATTGCTACAAAGGTTGCTCAATCTGATTATGACGTAAAAGTTAAAGCATTGGAAGATGCAATTGCTACTAAGCAAGATATTATTCCTGCAGAAACTTATGACGCTTTTGGCTCCGCAGCTACAGCTGAAAGCAATGCAAAGAGTTATGTTGATGGCAAATTTGAAGAAGCAAATCTCGCTCAATATACAACCGAACAAGAAGTTAAGGATATCGTAGACGGCGTTATTGCTGGCGCGGTTGATGGTGATACAATCACCGGTCTTGCTAACTTGGTTGAGTATTTGAACACTCATGGTTCTGAAGCTAAAGACATGGGCGCTGCTATCGACGTGCTTGAAGGTAAGGTAGAAACCATCGAAGGCAAGCCTGCTTATGGCATTCTTTCTACAGATATTGCTGCTTGGAATGGCGAAATCGGCGCAAAGGCTCTTGCTGAGACTAAGCTTGACGCTAGCGATTTTGATGAATATTCCAATGCACATGCTTCCGACTATACTAATACTCAAATTGATACGGCGATTTCTACCGCTATTGATGGTCTTGGTAGTATGTCTACTAAGGATGCAGAAGATTATTATACTGCGGAAGAAGTGCACGGGGTATTGGGTAGCTTTGCGGCAGATAATCTTGTCAACGATTTTGGGTATGTAAAGCTTGATACAATTGCAGACAGCTTAGAAAAAGCAGATAGTGCTGTGCAAGAAAATACCGTTGTAACATTTACTTCTGTTCACGCAACAGAAATGGTTAATGCTCCTGTAGTCAGTCTAGCTGGTGGTAAGATTGTGTTAGATGGGGAGGAACAGATTATTACTCTCGATAAAGGACTTGTTAGTGATGAAGGAAAGCCTCTTTTAAGAACATTTTCTTTCCCTACCGAGAGTGGAGTTTTAGCAACTGCTAGTGAAGTAAGTACCGCTAAACAAGAAGCAATTGCTGCTGCGAAGACAGAAACTGAAAATCAGATTAAGGCTCTTGCTGGCGAAGGCAATACTTCTACGGTGAAGAAGAACGCAGACGACATTGCAGACATTATGGCAATGCTTACATGGGGATCTTTCTGAGACTCATAACTAACTAAACTGGATTGGCTAGCGGGGCAACTCGCTAGCCTGTTTTAAATAATAAAAACAATCGCTTAAAATGCGGATTTTATATCCCATTTGCAATTTAGCAAAATATTAAAAAATCAATAGGCTAGTGGGGAAACCCACTAGCCTTTCTAAAAACTTTTAACTTTGAAAACACTAATTGAGCTTTAGGAACGGTCAGAGACGCTAATCGCTTCAATTTTAAGATAAAGCTCAATATTAAAATCTAGGAGGTTTTAATATGTTATTTAAAATTTTACACGGAGATAAGGCTCGTATCTCCACTGACATTACACCATATCATGAGGGATATTGTTATGTAACTTATGATGGTGATTTCTATGTTGATATGAATAATAAACGAGTCAAACTTAACGCAAAAGACGCGGAAACGCTTAACAATCATTCTGCCGATGAATTTCTTTTAGAAACAGACATCGACACAGTTCTTGCTCAAGCAAAAGCTTCTGGAGAATTTGACGGCGAAGACGGATACACTCCAGTTCGTGGAACTGACTATTGGACTGCAGCTGATAAGGCAGAAATTAAATCCTACGTAGACGAAGCTATTCTTGGAGGTGAGTGGTAATGAGCGTAAATTCTAAAATGACGGCATTGGCCGATGAAATCAGAGAGCTTAGCGGGACCACCACCAAAAAGGGGATTGATGCTATGACTGCTGATGTAAATGCTGCAAATACAGAAATCAGTGAACAAGCAGATTTGATTGAACAACTTGCTACCATGGTTGAGAACTTACCAAGTGCAGGCGGCAGTGAGCCAGTTTTGCAAGATAAAACGGTTACACCGACCACATCAATTCAAACCGTTACCGCAGATGAAGGTTATGATGGTTTAGATACAGTTACAGTTAATGCTATCGCAACTGTAGCTCAAGCCACGCCTTCAATTAGTGTTAGCAGTAATGGCCTTATTACAGCATCTTCAACACAGTCAACTGGGTATGTTAGTGGAGCAACAAAAACTGCCACTAAGCAGCTTACAACTGAGTCTGCTAAAACTTATACGCCTACCACATCAAACCAAACGATTTCAAGTGGCACATATTTAACTGGCGTACAGACAATTAAAGGTGATAGTAACTTGGTTGCAGGTAATATTAAATCTGGTGTTAGTATTTTTGGCGTCAATGGTACTTATGAAGGAAGCGGCGGTTCTGGCGGAGGTAGCTCTACCGTGCAGACCTGTACTGTTTATATTGATACAGATGAACAGAGTGCAGTGTTAGGAATCCAATATGTAAATAATAAAATCGAACCTATCTATCGAGCATATAATTCTTCCATGGGGATGACGACTTTATGCGGTTCTACCGTTGTTATTGGATATCCTCTTAATTATCAATATGATGTCTATAATGCTACTTTTTTAGGAGAAACATCCCCGTATGACGCAAGTGGTATTTATGCAGATGCAATGGAAGTTGTAAATCGATTATTGCTATTTAAAATAAATGATACTGTTTCTGGTGGCGTTGCTACAATATCAGTTTATGAAAAGTATTAATGGAGGTATAATATGTCGAATTTATTAAATAATACAACAAGTCTCCAAAATGTTTTAGATGCTTTACAAAATAAGGCGGCTGGCGGCAATGGTTTAGACACTAGCGATGCAACTGCAACTGCCGCAGATATTTTAAATGGCAAAACTGCTTATGTAAAAGGTGCAAAAATAACTGGTCAGATTATTTCACAAGCAGCAAATACTATTACTCCTGGTACTGCTGATCAGGTTGCCATTTCTGCTGGTAAATATGCGAGCGGAGATATTACAGTTAAAGGCGATAGTAATTTAATTGCTAGCAATATTGTTAGTGGGAAGACTATTTTCGGGGTAACGGGAACTGCTACAAGTGGTGGCGGTGGAAATTCAAAGTTGGCCGCATATGTAGATGGGACCTTAACTGAAATTACTGCGGATGATTTGGTTGGTTGTATACAGGTTAGGTCGGAGACATTCTATGGTTTTTATGATTTGACGAGCGTAGCTCTTCCTGATAGCGTAACGAGTATCGGCAGTAGTGCCTTCTATTCATGTGAAAACTTAAAAAATGTAGTGATTCCTGGTAGCGTTAGTGAAATTGGGACATATGCATTTCGTTATTGTAGTAGCTTGGCGAATATAACAATTGGGGATGGCGTTGTTAAAATTGGCGAACGAGCATTTGAAGGGTGCAATTTTATAAATATAACAATTCCTAATAGCGTCTCATCAATTGGCGGTAACGCATTCGTTTCGTGCTCGCAATTAAAACGGGTAGATTGCTCAACTAGTACAAGTATACCAAGGTTGAGCAATACAGGGGTATTTAGCGGCACCTCTGCAAACCTGCAAATCAAAGTTCCTGCAAATCTAATCGACGAATGGAAAGCCGCAACAAACTGGAGCACCTATGCAAATCGCATCGTAACAGAATTTACAAATTAAGGAGGCAAGTTAAATGATAGTTAAAGAATTTTATAAAACAAGATTTGATGGCGTAAATCTCTATCGAACTTATTCAGGCAACGGTTATTTAATTAAAAAAATAGGCACCGAAGAGGTATACAGTGAAGCTGTTGATATTGAAGATGCACCATACACTTATGAAGAAACTGACCAACTTGCATATGAAAATTCGGAGTTTACCGATGCAGAATTTAGAAAGATGATTGAGGAGGCAGTAGAATGAATAGAGTAGAGACACAGACATTTATTAATGCATTTCTTAAAATGCGTGAGTTGCTGACAGACCAGCAAGCATCTATCGTTGTTGACTTATATCCTACACTTAAGGATAATAGTGAGTTAATTAAAGCTGGAACTAGAATTGATTGGAAAGGCGAAGTTAAAAAGGCTGCAGTTGATTTATGGGATATGGTAGAAAATAATCCAGATAATGCGCCCTCTTTGTGGGAGTCGTTAGATTATAAGGATGGTTATCGTACGATTCCTGCGACAATTACTGTCACCACGGCATTTGCCATCAATGAATGTGGATGGTGGAATGGAGTCTTGTACAAATCACTTATTGCCAATAACGTGTGGACACCAGACGTATATCCCGCTGGATGGGAATTGGTTGGCTAAACAAATGGCTTGCCCCAACTACGGGGCGAGCCTTAACTTTGAAAATAACGGGCAAGTCCCGACTATATAAACAAGATTAAAAGGAGGGAATATACTATGAAGAGATATGTGTTCCAACTTAGACGTGGTTGGAAAACAACAGATGCGGAAGGAAGCATCATCCGAGACGACTGGGCAACATATGAAGCACAAGAAGGCCATATGCTTCCGCTCGCTGGTGAGTTGGTGCTTGAATACGACAACGGCATTCCGCGTCTTAAAATTGGCAATGGAGTTGATGAATTTAGTGCATTGCCTTATATGAGTGTTGATAGCTTCATTTTGCCAACACCAGCAACTATTACATTGCTGCCTGATGAATGGCATCCAGTATTAGATGAAGTGACAAATGAGCCAATGGCGAACAGATATTATCAATCTGTTACTGTTAATAATGCCATTGTAACACCTAATAGCAAGATCGACTTGCAGCCAAGCCCAGAACAGTTGACCATTTTCCACGAGAAGGACATTACTTTCACAGCTATTAATGCTGGTGGCAATGTTAGAGTTTGCGTTATTGGCCAAAAGCCTACGCAAGAATATCAAATGCAAGTTACCGTTACGGAGGTGTCTGAAAATGCGTGAAATTATAGGAAATACGACAGCTACGCCTAATCCTCGTCCAGACTGGAATCAGACGGATGCGAGCAAGGCAGATTATATTAAAAATAAACCAGATATTTTAACGGAAGACGGTGTCATACAGCTGATTGAAGAGCATGGTGGTGGCGTAAAAACACAGTCAGATTGGAATCAAGCAGATGATACCAAGGCAGATTATATTAAGAATAAGCCAGATATTGCAAGTTTGCAAAATAGCCTCGAATCATTGGACACGGCGTTGACGAGTTTTAGTGAAACGACATTACCTGCTTTTGAAAATAGAGTAGAAGCCATTGAAACATCTAAAGCAGATAAAGCAACCACCCTTTTTGGATACGGCATTACAGATGCCGCAGGGTTAAATTCTAATAATACTTATACTGCGCATAATGTATTTATGGATACGGTGTATTTTGGTGGCGAAGATGGATGGATTGCGCATGATGATGGCACTCTTGAGATAAAAAATGACATTGGTGCTTTAAGATTATGTAGCGACGAGGGGCAAACGTTAACCATTAGCGATGTAGTCAGCTCGTCCGCAACTGTAGAGGCGCCATTTTTTATTGAGGATGGCGTTTTATTACAAAATAAATATATGCGAAAAACCAAATTGACATTAGCTCAATTGCAATCTGGGTTATCTAAGGGGCTTTATAATGGTTGTTTAATACAACTTTATGCAAAGAATGCGTATTGTAGAGCTTTTGTGCAACATTGTCCAACGGTAGTACCAGATGACAATACTATTAATGCATATGCAAATTGTATTGATTTAAATACAACGAGCGTATTTGAAATAAGACAGTATCATTTAATTATTAGCGGTAACATCGCCGATTTAACAATCACGGCTTATCAGGCAGATTTGGTGAATTCTGAGGTTGTAGCCGGCAGCGAAAACATCGCAAACATTACAGATAGTGAGATGGAGTTTTATTTAATAGCATGATATCCATTATTTTAGAAAAATTATCGGACTTATCGGTAAAAATGATATATCGCGTCGGCAGCACGTCTTGGGGAAGCGGCAATTGGCACGATATAGATGTTGTGGCAGTAGTCGAAGAACCAATCGGATTTCATGTTCGTTGTATTCGTGAGTTGAATTTGGAAGTTTTTGTTTATCCAGAAAAACAATTTCAAGCACTTATCGTTGGTAATGGCACTGCATCATTAAATTGGTATTTTGGTTTGGCAACTGTTCACACAGAGAATTTATTATATGGACACCCAATCGAGTCGTATGATTGGTTTGAATATCAATATAAAACATTGTTGCACGCATATGATCGTGGCATACATACGTATTTAAATGCTGATCTTTTGGCAGAACGCAAAATACAATACTGCTCAAAGACTATGACGCTAGCGTTGTTGATTTATTATACTATTCTCAATCGCTCATTTACAATAACGGACGAGCAACGAGCGATAGTACAGCGTTGCCATGATAAGCAATTGCCACTATCATATGCGGTGGAGCTAAGGGAAAATATGCAAAAAATTTTGCAAGAGAAAAATATTCTATAGATTTATATTAATTAATATTTAGTTAATAAAATGGCAAAACCTCGTTAGAAATAGCGGGGTTTTGTCGCATTACTATGAAAACAACGGGCACAGCCTGATTATATAAAAAGGAGGATACAATATGATAAGAGGTGTAACTGCGCAATTTAAATTTAAGTTGCCATATACCAAATCGGAACTTGCATGGGCCACTATTAAATTTAGTCAAGATAGAAATCATAATTTTGTGCCAATTACAAAAAGATTGCCACACTGTGATGCGCCAGATGATTCTCAGGAATTATTTGTTTCTTTAACACCAGAAGAAACTGCAAGATTTTCAGATAAATATAAGGCAGAGGTTCAACTGAGAGCAAAGTGCGCAACGAACGGCACCATTTTTGGCTGTCGCCAAAGAGTGATTTCAGTGTATCCTATGCGAGATGATATTATAGAGGACGATACAGATATGCCGGCAGCAAACGATGAGGGCTGGATTATTCTCGATGGCAAAACCATTCTTAATGAATGATGGGGGGTGATAATAAATGGATGAAGAATTGATTACATTAGAAAACGAAGATATAACGAAACAAGAAGGCGCCGACCAAAGTATAGAGGTGGAAACTGCAATAGACAGCATAGAGGTGGGTCCCATTGAAGAAATAGATATAGAAATGGAAGACTCAATGGGTTGGGTTGGTGGAGATAGTACTAGACACTATAGTTTAGTAGACAGAGATGAGGCCGATTCACACCCGATTAAAGCTATTACTGGTCTAAGAGAAGAGCTCAATCAGATTGAGGCACTGCAAACAGTGTACTCTGATAAAAAGCAGCAAGCCGATTATTATATGTGGCTACAAGATGCTATACCATCTGACCCTTACGGAGTGTTTGTGTCTATATATCCAAAGACAGATAATATTTATATATGCGATGGCGACCACGATGTATTTGGTGTTACTGTTTCTGAAGCAGCATTTGTCGGCGGTCAAGAGTATGTGCAGGCCGATGGCGGCAGTAAGATTGGAAGAGACGGCAGCTATTGCGCTGTTGTATATTCTGGTATGGTTGCTGTGCGTTGCGAGACCTCTGTGGCAGTCGGAGATTATGTTGTTTCGAACAGTCGTGGCGAAGCAAAGAAGTCGGCAGGAGATTATGGTTATTTAGTTACAGCATTGAGCGATATTAACGGAGCAAATCATGCCATAATTTCGCTTAGTACGCCATCGACATTATGTAAGACGATAGCAGATGGAGTTCAAGATTTGAGTGAACGTATGGTTGCGGCAGAGTATAATATTGCATCTGTGACTAATGTTGCCAATTCGGCATATGCACTTGCGCAAGAAGCCAAGGACAATGCAGAGATGAGTTCTGGCTATATAGAAGGGAAAATTGAAGAAGTGCTAGACAAAATGGATGAAACAGATGGTGTTCTTGGCACATTAAGTGAGTCTGTTACTAATGCAATCGCAAATGCTGCGCTAGCACAAATAACTGCGGAAGGCGCTGTTAGTTCGGCGAATGCAATGAAAGATGAGGCTGTTACGAAGGCCAACGAAGCATTAGGAGCAGCGTATGACACAAGAAAAGAAGTGGAAACGAAAATAAATGAAATAAATACTGAATTAGATACTACGAATCTTGAACTGCAGGCTGCTAAAGAAGGGTTTGATGCAACGATAGATAAACTACTTGATGTCGAGGGTGAAATTGCTGAATTTAAAACAGAGGTCGGAGACAACTATGCCACAACTACGCAGTTGACGGCAGTGAAAACCGAATCTGCTGAGGCTGTTGCAGCTCTTAAGACTGAAGTGTCTGACACATATGCCACTAATGCATCTGTGGCGGCACTTAAAACCGAAACATCTGAAGCTATGTCTGCTTTCGAACAAGAAGTATCGGATACATACGCTACGCAAGCAATGTTGACAGCGTATCAAAATGCTTCGTCTGAGGCGTTGACATCATACAAAACTGAGGTAGCCGAAAATTATGCTACACAAGAAATGGTGTCGACATTAAAAGATGATACAACGAAAGCGTTGACTGCTTATAAGCAAGAAGTAACAGATATTTATGCTACTCAAGACATGGTAAGCAGTTTAAAAACGGAAACTAGTGAAGCATTAAGTACTTATAAGCAAGAAGTGACGGAGACATATGTGTCTCAAACATATATGTCCCAATTTGAAGCAGACCTAGTAGATGCTCTCGTGGTAATGGAAGAAGCAGCCAATGAAACATACGCATCAAAAAGTGATTTAACATCTTTTGAGAGCGAAACCAACACGGCTATGGCTAACTTATCACAAAAGGCAGATGCAAATGGTGCATATATTCAAGGCTTTGTATCAAATATTAACAAATACAGTTATGGCCCATATTCGCAGGCGCATCGTTTTACATATGAAGAGGCGTTAAATATTTTAGAAGAGGGCACGATTTACGTTCCAGATGCCAATCATAGCGTAGATACATATCGTACAGAAAAGTATGAAGGAACTGATGGTTATGATGCAATTGAATGTGGGTTTTTAAAAGGATATTGCTACACATGGGCAAAAGACACGAATGATAATAAAATTAAATGGATTCCTTCACAATCAACGTCTGTTGTATTTTCTAGTCAGCATGTTATTGGAAGTGATAATATGCCATACTGGGTAGCAACAGAAGATATAACAGTTGACGACATCTCTTATGAAAAAGACTGTCTTTACAAGTGGGATGTGCGAACAATCGATGGTGTTGAATATAAACATTGGATAAAAGTTGCCTCATTGCAGGGTAATTTGAGTACTGTAACGACAAGTATACTCAAACAAACTTCTGACAGTATCGAAATGGCTGTAACGGATTTAAATAATGATTACGCAGGAACTAAAGCTTGGGTAGACAATAATAGTGCCAATGTTGAGTCTGTTGTTGCATGGCAGTCAAATGTAAAAGACGATGTTTCTAGTATTGCCACAATTAAGCAAACGGCAGATGCCGCTGGTGCGAGTATTGCACAAGTCGTTGAGGCCGTAGGTGACAATGGCGAAGTTACTTCGGCATCGATTGTTACGGCCATCAACAATGATACGTCCGGTGTTACTATTAAAGCTGATCACATTAATATGGAAGGGTATGTCACATTCGAAAATTTATCAACCGAAGGACAAACAGAAATTGCCGGTGGCAATATTAAAACTGAGAATTTGTCTGCCATTAGTGCGAACCTTGGTACGGTGATCTCTGGATGTATACAAAGCAGCGAGGATTTCACAAGCGGTTTTCAACCGATAGAGTGGGATGAAACAATAGACCTGGATGGTTTTGAATTTATGTTTCATGACGGCAGTTCTGGTAGAACTTTGACAGTGACAAAGGGGCCAAATAAGGAAATAGTAACAATTCCTAAAGAATGTGTTGGCGAGGATGGCGTGGTGTATAAAGTGGTCAGGATTGCAAGGGAAGCATTTGCGGACTTAGATAAATTGCAAACTGTTATTTTACATGATGAGATTATCAGTATTGGCAGTGGTGCGTTTTTAGGAAGTACGTTGCAGTCTATTTCTATACCGTCATCTGTCCAGGACATAGAAGCATTAACGTTTAAGAATTGCCAGAATTTACAAAATGTACAATTGTCAGTTGGAATGACAGCTATTTACGCTAATGCTTTTACAAACTGCACTACTTTACAAACGATTGATATTCCAAAAACAGTGTCTCATATTGGCAGCAATAGTTTTGAAAATTGTATGTCGCTCATGAGTGTAACCATTGCATCAGAAGATGAGGTGACAATTTCTACAAATGCCTTTAAAGACTGCGTTGCTTTGGAAAGCATAATTGCACCAAAAAATATGATTATTCTAAAGAATGCTTTTTATAACTGTAAAAATTTGAAAAATGTCTATAGTATGAGCGATGTAGTCAATACTAGTTGGAAATATAGGGAGTCTTCCTCGGGTAGTAATAAATCAGAATATCAAGGTGATGATGAGTATTTTACAAAGGCAACTAAATATTATTATTCAGATACAGCACCAGCCACTCAAGATAAATATTGGCATTATTCTAGCAATGGTTTTAAGATATCGTGTGACGATGACCTAATGATAGACAGCAGGTACTTTAAGGTGTCATCTGATGGAGAAGTTACCGCAAACAGTGGTTTTATAGGCGGATGCACCATCTCTAGTAACAGCCTTTCAACAGCTAATGGCAAGTTTTCAGTCAATTCGGCTGGTTATTTAACTGCTAAAAGTGGAAAGATTGGTGGATTTTATATAGAAACTAGTGGTATAAGCTCTAATGGTAAAGGGTATGGTTCAGACTTGATAGATGGCGTTTATATAGGTTCAGAAGGCATTGCACTTGGCAAGGGTGTTTTTAAAGTTGATAACACCGGTTCGTTAACAGCAACTAATGCGGATATCAAAGGTACAATTACTGCGACTACGGGCAAAATCGGCAGCTTATCAATTTCGAATAGCGTTATTACTGGTAGTTATAGTGAAAGTAGCAACACATATGCGTATACAATAAAGCCGGGTTTGATAAAAATGGGCGACATTCAAATAACATCCACCGGCGTTGAAAGTTCAGGATCAATATTGAGGCTTGGAGACTATGCTGAAGGTAGCACAGCGGGGCCAGGCATTGGCATTTCAAAAAATAGCGGTACAATTACATTGCTTGTTGGTAGTGATACAGGGCTGAAGATAAGGCACACGAGTAGCGGCGGTGGCAATAATGCATTGTCCGGCCAAACAAAATCAGTTACCGTTGGCGGCACGACACTTACTTTTACATGTGGTATTTTAACAGGCGTATCATAAAACACAACAAAATGATTGATTAAAAGGAGAAAACTATGGAACAGAAAAACATCATCCTTGAAATGGATGAGGCAAAACAAGAATTAGTACAATGTGTTAACGACGTGTTGCAAAAACACGGACTTAACTGCTATTTGATTGAGCCGATGTTTGCTGAGTTGTATGCACAAGTTAAGGCGAGTGCACGCAATGAGCTGGAGCAAGCAAGAGCTCAAATGGCGGAGCGCAATGCGACGCAAACGGCAAAGGACGGGGCAGAGTAATTCTGCCCCTTTTATGGAGGTAGGGTATGAAGATAGCGGGTGTGGATGCGTCTAGTAATAAAACGGGAATTGCAATCTTTGAGAATGGTCAATACATAGAGCATACACTCATTGATTTGCATAAAATTAAAGACCCCGACCAACGTATTCCTAAAATGATGGTTGAGATATGTAAGTACATTAAGAAGCATATGCCTGACAAGATTATCATGGAGAAGTCGATGATGAAAAACAATATTGATACAGTTCAGAAGTTGTCCAATATTGCTGGCGCAGTAATGCTTTATGCGGCAACAAAGAGCATTGAATTTCAGCACGTCTATCCCAGTGAATGGAGACGCATCGTTGGTATGCAGCAGTCAACGCAGATTAAGCGCGAGTTGCTAAAGGAAGAAGCTGTGCAAGCAGTCAAACAAGAATATGGAATAGATGTTACAGATGATGAGGCAGAATCAATACTCATAGCTCGTTCTGGATTTGATTTGCCGAAGATTGAAATTGAAGTAGATATGATTTAAACAATACAAAATAATTATGGATTAAAAGGAGACTTATTATTATGAAAATTAAAGAATTTATAGAAAAAGCAAATGGAATTAAAAATACACACATTAACCCTACGGCGGTTGAAGAATATGTAGCAAAGAATGTAGAAGTTAAACAATACATTCCGTTTGCAGAAAAACGCGAAATGTGTGCGAGCGTACTTGAAGGTTCTTGCACTACTGTAGGTGGCATTTTAGAAGTGGACAGCGTAAGTCGTTATTTACTTTTCACTATTGCTGTTATTTCTAAATATACAAACTTAGAATTTGAAAATACAGATGACGAAGATGTAATTGACCAGTACGACATGCTTTGTCAGAGAGGTTTGCTTAATCCTATTTTGGATGTTGTTGGTGGTGAATATGAAGTTTGCAACAACATTCTCAATATGATGATGGCAGATATAAACGCTAACAAAAATAACGTTGTGGCCGTGTTTGATAGGGCTTTGCAGCAAGTGTTAGGTCATGTTGATGATTTTGTTACCGTGCTTTCTGATAAAGTGCGAGCAATGGAATTGGATTTGAGTCAGATAGATATAGATAAAATCATGGGGGTAATCAGTAAGTTACCCATCAAGTAATTTAAATTGGAGGAGTTAATATGAAAGATTTCGCTAATGCTTTGGCAGAGTATATTGTAGAGCGCGAATCATCAAGGCTTGATAGTATTATGGGCGAAGTTGCCAAGAATATACAAAACGATATGGTTAAGGTAACATACGGCGTCATCGATGCTTTTTATCAAGATTATATGCCCGAAGATGGTCGTGTATATATTAGAACAGACGAGTTGTCGAACAGAGCTCGTGACAGCAAAGGTAAATTTAAGAAAAAATCAAAGAAGACATCTAAAAAGAACTCTAAAAGGTCTGGAGACGTAAGTTTACAATCCGCGCTCAAAGCATTAGACGAAGGCAACCAACCCGCAATAGGTGTGTGCAAACGAATGGAGGGCGTCCTTGGATATCAAGCTGGCGTCCTTTTCGATGAAGATAAAATTAGTAAACGTATGAAACATACGATTAAGGGCTTTGATGAATGGGATATTGTTGAAGACTTCTTGTGGGGTGTACACGGCAACGACAATATTTTAGTTACAGAGCCTTCTGCGGGTTGGGTATTGTATGAATACATCAATTCATATAAACCAACATTTGATAAGCATTACAAGGCTGCTTGCAAGAAATTTAAGTAAGGAGGAGTTAATAAACTATGACAAATAGTGTTGAATATATTATCAAGCTTGTTGCGGACGACAGCGAGCTTAAAAATAAATTAACCGCTGGAGAGTTATTAAGCAAGTCTGAAATGTCAAAAATCAAAAAATTATTGACTTCGACTATACAATCAGCGGATCGAGATGCGAAGAATTTAGGTAAAGATTTAAAGGATGGGTTGGATGTTGATGCTACTCAGCTTGAAAAGACGTTGCAATTTATTAGCGGCATCTTTAGTGAATTAGAAAAAACTAAAAATCCAATCAAGGATTGGGCAAAAACTGGTAAGGGCGTATATGATGCGTTCGATAAAATGCAAAATTCGGTTGGTGCGTTGGCACAGAATGTTGCTACGTTGCAGACTGGATTAAATACGCTTAACAGTTCATTTAATGAGTTTAAAAACAGTTATCAATCATTCAATCCTTCTCAGTTTGCTGGGATGGCGCAAGGCATTCAATCCGTTGTTCACGGCGCAAAAGAAACGATAAGCGTGATGGTTGATGTTGATGACACGCTCGCTACAATTGCAAAAAGAAGTCAAAATACAAAAGCAAGACTTAAAGAAGTGTTTGGGTTGTTGAATGACGCAGAGTATTCATTTGATTTTAGTGATGATTTGGATGCTGACTTAGAAGATGCATTAAAAGATTTGGAAGATACTAAAAAAGCAATTGCAGATTATTCTGATAAGTTAAAAAAAGACCCGTATAATGTAAATTTGAAACACTCTCTTAAGGAGGCAAAATTAGGGGCTGCTGAATTTTCATTAGTTTTGTTGGATATTGATGAGAAGATGACCTCATTGGGTAAAAAATCAATTTTTGGCAACAAAACAAAATTGAATGCTTCAGTGTTAGAACAAGATATATTATCAATTTTTTCAGATCTTTCAAAGGACGAAACCGTTTTTGCAGATAGGTTGAAACAAGACTTACAAAAAGCCAGTGGTTTGGTAGAGGAATTTAAAGACGAATTACAAAATACGATTAATAAAATGTCTAAAATTCAAATAGATTTAACTCTGCCGGAGTACTCAACGTTTATTCCAAAGGTTAATGACTTTGTTAATAAATTGAATTCTAAGTCTGATTCTTTTGCGAAGGTAGAGCTGAAACCCATACTTGTTGGCGAAGTGCAAACGCCAACGATTCTTCCTGCATCAGAAGAAAAAAAAGAGAAAAAGAAGTCAAAGAAGGCTAATATTGTATTAACTCCTGTTGATAATGTAAAAGCAAAAATAACCGAAGAAATTGCTAAACTTGAAGCGGCGCGTGAAGCACAACAACTAGCATATGATGCATTAGAAGAACAGCATCAAAAAAATAGAGAAGAAAACCCGAGAAATACAACGGCTGGCCGACAAATGAATAAAATCTTGCCGGTCATTCAACAATATGAACAAGCAATTGAGCACTATAAAAAGCTCCAAGAATTAATGAATGACCCAGAATCGGCTCAGACTATTGCTTCCGAGTGGAATAAAAATCAAGTCGGATTATCCACATTGGGAGCCAAACAAGACGCTATATTGGCAAAAACCGAAGAATGGCGCTTAAAGATGATTAACGCTTTGAGTCTTTCTGCAAAAGACCTTACATTTGATTTTACTGGCGCTAACCCAGGGAATCAATTATATAGAGAAATTGAGCAATATTTTGAAGACAATCCTATCAATGTTGCAATTAACGCAAGAGGTTTAGCGGAGCAAATTAAATCTGTTCTTGATACAGAAGGAATCTCTCTTGGTTCTGGTGGTGGTGTAGCAACCATAGACCCTAGAACGCTTGGGCCCATGATAGGTTCGATTGTTAACTCTGTGTTGACTGGGGGCCCTATGCCTACGTTCGGAGGAGAGACTAGCGACGAAGAGGTCGATGAAGTACCAGTAGCAGAAAGTACAGAAGAGGCAGCAGAGAGCACTCGTAAATATGTGAAAACACTGGATGAAATCCCTGCGCATGTTGATGAACTTGTGCAGTCTGTAATGAACTTTGCGAAGATAGCGAAATCGCAAACCAAGGTCAATAATGATGGAACGACGACAACTACGCGCGTACCCAAGGGTGTTAAGAACGCTGCAAAGTGGTTAGAAGGCAAAGGAATTAGAGTGTCTGAGATTAACGAAGATACATCTCCAGAGCAAGTTAAGCAGATGATTCAAGACGCCTTGTTAACACAAGCGAAAGATGGGTATGCAAGCGGTTCGTATTTTACAGATGCCTTAAAACAAGTTATTGAAGACCCTAAGTCTGGTATAGACAAGACAAAAAAGAATGGGCAAGTTATTGAAAGACTTCGACAAGATATAGACGAGCTCCTCAAAATGGGTCAAGTGCAACAAGAAACTTGGGGTCAGTGGGAAAAACGACAAATGGGTATTGGTGTCGCTAATGACGCCATTGGCTCTGGTCGAGCACTTCTCGCTTTAAATAGTGTGCGCGGCAGAAAGAATTCAAAAAATATTCCAAGTATCGAAAATATCCAAAGGACAATTGATACTTTTGTAGAGCAAGGATTAGATACAGAAAATCTGGAGCTCTTAAAAATTGCCCGTGAAGAGCTTGGTGATAGTCAAGATGAACAAGCGATAGCTAAGTTTAGACAATATTATGATGAATTCCGTGAAGAAACTCGTGGCATTCTTGAAACTCTAAATTTACTGTTTGGTGACTTTAAAGGCAGAGTAACTGTTAAGGGTCGCAAATATGATATTGCCGAATTATACGATATTAAGAAATTGCCAAAAGGAGACATTACAGACGCAGAAGTATATAGACATCTTGAAAGTAAGGCAATTGATAGCTCAATGGTTGGTTCTAGTGCTCGTCGTGAGAAAAATTGGCGCAAAGCCTTAAGAGAAGAACAGCGTATGATAATGGGCCAAGCATATTCGTCTGAACGTGCTCCATACTTGAGTACGATGCCAGATAGTTTTAAGGCCAAAAAGACAAGCATTCTCGACCATGATGTAACAGTATCTCCATTTACACCAAAATCAGATATACTGACGCCAGAAGTTGTAGTTAATTTGGAACATAATATAGAACGAGCACAGCAAAGAATAGAAGCAAATCAGGCAGCGTTACAAGAGAACGAGGCGAGGTTGCAACAACTTGATGCTGAAATTGTGAAGCAAAAGGCGATAGTTGAACAAGCAAAACAAGCGTCGGCTTCTGTGTCTGAAACTCGTACACCTATCGACCAGACAAAATTACAACAAGCGTTCGACCAACAATCGTTTCTACAGACTGTTGTTACTCGTGGTGAGGATAATGGTTTATTAAATGTAGTAAATGAATTCCTTGCTTTAAAAGAGAAGGAAAAACAGCTTGAAAAAGAAATTAGTGAGCTGAGAGTGAAAGGTAGGAGTAAAGATACCGTTGAGAAGAAAGAGAAGGAGTTAGCAGCATTACAAAAACAATTGTCTATTTCGGATGTTGGTGCTGCGTATCCAGAAATTGTTGAGCAAGGTAAAAAACTCAATGAGATTATTAAAAAAAGAGAGGAATTACAAGAACAACTTCGTCTTGTAGATGGGCTGACGTTACAAGATGCTAAGAAGAGATTGGCGGCGTGGAAAAAAGACGAAGAAACGGCCAAAAAGTATAAGGAAAATCCAGACGGACTTAAGTTGTTGTCAGAAGCAGAGCAAGCTCGTATTCGCGAACTCGATGAAACAATCGCTAGAAGAGAACCAAATAAGAAATTATATCTGCATTACATTAAAAATCCAGATTTAGTTAAGACAACTCTCAGCGATGAGATTGCGTCTTTAGCAGCGAAAGAGGCTAGCCAAAAAAGTGCATTTGTAGAGTGGGCAAAAGCCGAAGCAACAAAATTACCGGAAGCTACCGCAGAAATCGCAAAGGCTGCCAAACCAGTTGTTGCTCAGTTTAAAGAGCAAATGGATAATTTGTATACCGAGGCGATGAATACCAAGGATCAACTCAAAGATCCAAATTTGTCTGACGATGATAGAAAGACGTTAATGGGTCATTTGCAGAATACTCTTGTATTTTTAAAAGAAGTTGAGGAAGAATATAGCCGCATCGCTAAAAGGATTGGCGGCGAAGAATTCTTGCTTGGCAAAGTTAAGCGACAAAATATTGAACGTTTAACAAAGAAATATATTACAGAGCAACCTTCTGTTGTGGATGAGCGCAAAGAGGCTTTAAGCCGTGCCGAATCGGATTTAGCGTGGACAGAACAGGCTCGCAAGAAAGCTGAAGCTGAGCGTAAGAGTTTAGAGACAGAAAAAGAGGCTCAAAATTTTAGGGTTAAACGTTTTGAAAAACAAAAGGAACTTCAAGTATTAGAAGAGAACGAGAAAAAGATAATTGCTGAAATTCAAGCGTTAGAAAACGAAGGGGCCAACTCGCAGAAGATTGAAAAGAAAAAGAAAGAATTAGAGGGAGTTAAAAATACTTTATCTAATATAAGAGCTGAGCTCGATAGTATAGGCGCTGTTATTAAAGAAAGATATCTTGTTCAGTCTGGTTTTTATGAATTAGAGAAAAGCGAAGCTCGATTAAAAGAGGATATTCAGAAAATACAAGCTGATGGATCTAGTAAAAAAGATTTAGAAAATAAGAATAAAGAGCTTGAAAAAATACAAAAAAAATTGTCTAATATTAAAACACAAGCAGATAGTATTACGGGTATAGTCAATGGACGAGAAGCCAAGCTTACACCCGAAGACCAAATTAAAACACATGCTATTGACAAGGCCAAGGAATATCAGCAAAATATTATCGATTTAACGGCACAAAAATATGCTGCCGACTATAAGCTTAAAGAAATTGATGAGCGTCAGGCTGATATCAAGAAATATAAACTGGGCGCAGGTGAGGGTAAATCCGCTTTAGAAAAAACAAAGAGAAGTTGGACGACTGAGTTCATGCGCAGCGATTATGTTGTTGGAGCAGAACAAGCGCTCAAGGAAAAAACTAAAGCGGCTCTTATTGAGGCAGAACAAGAAAGTAGAAAAATCTTTGATGCAAAAGTTGTAGAGGCAATGCAGCGCCAAGGGCTGAACCCTGCAGACAAAGAGCAAACGCAAAAATTCTTAAAGTCCAAACAAGGTCGGCAATTGTCTGCTAATTTTGCTTCGGAAGTTGATACTAACGCACAAAATATTTGGGCGCAATATGAAACTTACAAAAAAGATTTGCACGATAGATTGTTAAAAGATTTTACGGACAGTTTCAAACTTGATGGTAAGGGTGCTTTAAGCGCCACTTTCAAAACTCAGTCAGAAGACGGAAAATTTGTAGATGACGTTAGAGTTGAAAATGTTCTAAAAGATTTATTGTCCGAGCTTGAAGCAAAAAAGAAGGACATAAAATCTAGATATAAAGTTAAAGAAATAGAAAATAAAATTCAGTTCGCGGAAGAGCAGAAAAAGGCTGCCATGGAATCCGTTGACTTAACTGATGAACAAGTATTAAGTAGTGAAGTTGTTAAAGAGCAAATTGAATATCAGAAGCTGAAATTTGAAGCTGGAGAAAAACTAAAGAAGCAACAAGACGAACTACAAGCATTAGAAGCTGGCGCTCTTAATGGAGATAAGAAAGCAATTAATGCGGCTAAAAAGAAGGTTGCGCAAACTAATGAGGAAATTGCTCGTTATGATATTCTAATTGCTAATAGAGATAAACTCATTGCATTGAACGCCAAGGAAAAAGAAGGAGTTGAACTTTCAGCTGAGGAAAGACGCATCGTTTCTACTGAAAAGCTTGTTAAATTACAAGATAAATTAGAGAAATCGAAGCAAAGAGTTAAAACACTCGAACAGCAATACGACGAAGCCAAAGGCACAGATAAGGCTGCTGTTGCTTTAAGAAATCTTAATAAAGAAAAAGAAAAGCAATTAAATCTTGAAAAAGCAGTAAAAGGCGTTGAAAGAAGCGTAGGTTATTGGACTAAGAAAACCGAAAAACCTGTTGAAAAAGAAGTCTCTAGCGGTGCAGTAGGTACAACTCCTATTACTGGTGGTGTACTTGGTGCGATTACTAATGTTATTAAAGAATCTTTGTCGGGTGTTACAAGTGATGTAAAGATTGATACTTCCCACCTTGCTACCGAAGAAACCTTGAGTGCAATCCTTGCGTTACTTGGAGGAGATGGTGATTGGGAGCCGGAAGATGAGTCTCAAGATATGGGCTTGGGTAGAAACAAAAAAATTGACGCAGAAAAAGTTATTAACAATGTGCGCAATGCAATTGGCGGATTTGATATGCGTTCTGGCGACGCTAAAAAGGCAGAATTCTTCAATTCGCTCAGCGAAGACGTAAAGAACGATGCAAGATTATTAGCGTCCAAAAAGAATTATCCGAAGCTTGATAAGGCTACACAACAGTTAGCCGACAAAATGATTAAGTTGGCAGAGGCTGCAAAGAGGGCAGCGGAAGCTAACGACAAGCAAGCCGAGAGCAAATCAAAGAAGCATGATTATACTTCGCCTAAATTTGTTGTGGAGTTAATGAAGAAAGCTTTGATCGATAATAAACTTGCTGGCAGTATTCCAGATAAGAATATTAACGATTTAGCTCAAGTCTTCATTTCAGACATGAAAGAAGAGGGCGAGTTGGGTAACGCCAAGGCTTATATTGAAGAAGCTATTCAACAAGGATTTATAGCCCCTCTTTTAGCAACGCTTAAAAATGCGGTGGCTGCTGAATTGCCAAAACAAGATGAGGAACTACAAGAACAAGTTGTCGGCGACCAAAATCATGCTCAACATAAGACTGGTGGTAGTACTCCAGCTAGTGGTGGCATAATCGGCCTTATGAACAAGCTTGCTAAGGAAAGTACATTGCAAAAAGTTCTAAACACACTTGGTACAATCGCTAAGAATAATTCCATGTCTGGAAAACCTAACTCTGCGCAGGGTTTACTCGAACAGTTTAGAAGAATGCTTGAAAGTGACGCATGGGAGGGTAGAGAAAGAGTTGCTTATATGGATTTGGCAACAGGTTCAATGTCTAACTCTATTACTGGTGATAACGAAAGTATATCCGCTGAAAGATTAAGAATTCTTCGTGAGGCTTACGCTGGTCGGATGGATATGAACGCCCAAGTGCATACTCACGCGGATGAGGATGATCCTTATTTCTCACCAGAAGATTTAAAGCAAGCCGGCGTTGAGTTTGCGAATGGTATTACAAAACAGATATTGCTTTCTAAGAACAATATGACTGTTTTGGATATGACCGATGTTAAGGATGTCAATGGGCTACTTGAGGCATTAACAAAGACCGAACATAACTTTGAAGCTCTCGCTACAACCGCCGATAAGTTTGGTGCAAAGTACGCAAATAAAGCATTTAGTGACCTTACACCTCAAGGCCTTGTTAAGATGCTCGGCATCAAGGGCGTTGAGTCTAAACTTAACGAAACCGAAACACACGAGGGCGCATTCAAAGGCGTTGCAGAGGAAGAAGCTAAAGAAGCTGCAAAAATGCTCCAAGAATCAACTGGACGTGCTATTAAAACTACAGTTCAGCGAGTTGGCGTTGAGTTGGAAACCTTCGTAGAAAGAACGGATGCTAAAGGCAATAAAACTTTCTCGTCTGAATTAAGCAATAAAGTACAGAAGGCGATGGAGGTAACTAATCAAAATATTGCTAATCAAAATCTTGGCGATGCGTTTGGTTTAGGTACTAATGCTGCAAAAGCGCTTTCTGAATATGAAAATCATTATGCAAAATTGCATGAATTAGTAGAAAAATTTAAAAGTGCTTCAAAAGAAGAAAAACAAGGGCTTCAAACAGAAATTAATGCTTTGTTACCTTTGTTTAATGAAGCAGAAAAGAAATTACTTACTTTAATCGATCGTAAAAATAAATTCATCGGTGACGATGATATTATTACTACGTTTAATGATAAACAACTTAAAAATACTAGAAAGAATCTTGAAGCCGAAGCTCGTAAGAGATATGGTGGAAAACTTAATCCTGGTAGCAACGTTGCATTTGGTGGCTATAAACGCGGTCAAGGCAGTGGACAACTCTATGTCGATGTATTAAAAGATGGAACTATTAGACAATATGTTCTTGAGGTTGATAGAGCGACTGGTCAAGTCAAAGAATATACTGCAGCCGAACATGCTTTAGCAAATTCATTCCAAAATGTTAATAAAGCAATGAAGCAGAATAAAACTGTTCTTGCTGATATTGCTATTGGCGACGGCCCCATAAAACAAGCCGAATGGATGGCGCAAGCTAGCTCACCACGTTTTGATGCATATAAAGAAGCATTTGAAAAAATGCAAAATTATACTGCGCAATTATGGAATAGTGGCAAATCGCCTTCGCAACAACAGCTTGATTATTTGATGCAATTATCCGAACGAGTAATGGCGCTCGGCAAAGAGCTTCAAAAAACTTCTGGTGATTTTAAAGATTTTTGGGATGCAAATCCTGATAATGTAGTCGGAATAGATTTTCACGAAGATGATACCTTAAGAAGTGCTATGGAGCGCTATGCACAAATTAACGCAGGTGCTAACAATTATAAATATGATTTTGAAAGTTTTGATAATGATAAGTTAAATTACAAACTTACTGATGCTGAAGGTCGTATTTATAAAGTATCGTTAGTTTGGGACGAATTGTATAAAAAAGTAGCGATGGTTTCCAACAAATCAGTAGCGGCACTCGATCCTCTCGTTCAAAAGATTGAGGATTACAAGCAAAAGATTATTGATGCTAAAGCGGCAGGTTATTTGCTTGATGACAGTGACCAAGCGTTTAATGATGCAATTCAAGAAATTGCGACACTTGAACAACAAGTAAAAGCTGGTACTGCGTCGTTTGCAGAGCTTGAAGCAGCCCGTAATAAAGCGCTTGGCATTGGTGCTGGTCTTGATAAGGTGATTACCTCTCGGAAGCGTCAAGTTGGTACTAATGCTGTCAACAACGTTAATGCGCAATACGACAAAATTATGGGTTCAATCAGTTCTGATCTTGGAATTAGCAATAACAATCAGATAATCCAAGATTATATTAACAAACGCCAAAAGCTTCTTGATACATACAATAATTATGTAAAAACCAATCAATTGAATAACCCTCAAATCCAAGAACAGTTACGTCAACAAGCTGCTGGCGTACAAAAGCTTGGGCGTGAGTTTCTTAAGTCTGCTAATGAAGCAGATAGATTAAAAGAGGCCGTTGATAATTCTGGCTCATTTGTCAATAAGAAAGGTAAAACCGTTAAGCTTGGTGGTGAGAAGCAGCTTTCGAGTACAGAGCTTGATAATAAAGTTGCCGCAATGAAGGCTTATGCAACGGCAATGTATGGAGCAGAAGCGGCTAGCTTCAAGCTTAATACGAGAACCATGACCTTGGAAGGATCAGTTCGTGAGAATGACCGTGTCGTAAGAGACGTAGCGGTGCAGTATAATAAGGCTACTGAAAGTTTATATGCATATGAGAAGGCCGAACGTGAATCGTTATCTGGAATCCCCGCATTTATGAAGGGTTTGAAAGAAAAGACGAAGGCTATTGCGCAATACCTTATGAGCATGACATCGATTTATAGGGTTATTGGCGAAGTGCGTAAAGGCATTCAGTATATTCGTGACATTGATAAGGCGTTAGTAGAACTGCGCAAGGTAACCGATGAAACAGAAGAAACTTATGATGAATTTTTAAATACAGCAGCGAAAACGGCAGATAGATTAGGTAGTACTATTTCCGCAGTAACAGAGGCGACGGCAACGTTTGCTAAGCTTGGTTATACGATGGAAATGGCAACCGAAATGGCTGAAGCTGCTATTGTATATAAGAACGTTGGTGATAATATTGCGAGCACAGA
>JAEIGA010002225.1_pt1 | contig 31024 bp, 16 predicted proteins | sample 9270691 | NCBI WGS metagenome assembly JAEIGA01 (sample SAMN17057246, study PRJNA624740) | gut metagenome | biome: biome; isolation source: fecal sample | host: Bos grunniens | place: China: Xizang | collected 2019
TGCCACAAAGATATTTTATTGGCAGGAAAACACCAAGAAAAACAGTTCACAAAAAGTTCACATTTTCATTTCCTCAAAAACAGGAGTTCACAAAAAGTTCACAAACTTGTTGCAACACGCTGTCTTTCATCACGCTGCGCTTCTTCCTCCGCTTATCTGATTATCTTGGGCTCAACCTGTATTTTCCCCTTTCTTTATATAGAACGAATGAAGTGAACAAAATTAAACAAGAAAACTCAATTTTTTTTGTTGGATGGGTGATTTTTTTCATCTTGATGTTTCGGTGGCAAAGTTAACGAATTCCAACATTCCGACAAAGGAACAGGTGTGGAAAAGTTACAGTATTCCAAAATGCCTGATAAAACGCTGACAAACAGATATATAAAGGCGTATAGGAAACAAAAGCGGTGGTGGCAGGTGTGGAAAAGTTCATTTTTTTTTGAGTTTTTTCTCGCAAATCGCACAGATTTCACGGATTTTTTGTTGCTGGATGCAACGGGAGGACCCGGCAGAGAGCCGAAAGGCTTATATCTGTAAGATCCGTGATATTTCTGTGAGAGAATAAAAAACACGCTTAATTAATTTTTCTCACGGATTACTCGGATTTTGCTAATCCATCCGCGACGGGATTAGTTTTAACCAGACCGCTTCACGGTCGATTACTGGGATTTGGAGGATGTTTTTTTGATGCATTTTTATTTATCGCCTGGGAGGTGCTTGTTTGGCGTACCCCTCGGGTCCGATGTACCGTACCCGAGGGGTACGGCATGGTGGACCCGAGGGGTACGGTATAGAAAGAGATTGAATTGGCTACGCTGAACAATGTTTCTAAGCATTAAATTTATCGATTTGTTTTTATGTGGATGCTATATATAAATAATGTGTAAATGGGTGTTTTATCATGATAAGAAAAGAAAAAGGTACATTTTTCCATTTTTTTTTCATTTTTTTCGTTTTTTACATTAAACCTTTTCTTTCTTCAAAGGTCTTACTGGCAAAAATGGATAAATAGGTTTACTTAAAAATGATAAGAAAATGAAGAAGATTCTTTTTTCTGCTTTTTTGTTCATGTTTGCAATGGTCACAGTTGTGGCACAAAATAATAGACGTCGATTTGACCCAACCGAAGTGCATAGCCGTATGGCAGAACGTCTTGTGAAGCAAATGAAACTGGATGATGAAAAAGAAGAAACGTTCAAGGTTCTTTATCTGGATTATCAGACAGCGCGTACCAATGCGGCGAATCCTAAAGGGGAGAGTGAGGAAGAAGTTGACTTGAAGAAAATTACAGACGAGCAAGCTCTGGAACTTATTCAGAAACAATTGGCTGCGCAAGAAGCACAATTGAAGGTGGATCGAGAATATTTGCCGAAATTCTTGGAGTTGCTCACTCCTGCTCAGGCTGCTCATATATTTATAGGACGCACGAATGCTCCGAGCGGCAGAGGAATGCAGGGTGGCGGTATGGGACGTCCTGGCGGTTTTATGGGGGGTATGGATATGGGCGGATTTGGAGGCTTCCCAGGTGGAGGCGCTCCTTTCTAAGCTGCAGGACAATCGGATGGAATTAATAATATAAAGATAAAGGATTGATGTTATAAGATAAAAACTGCTGTGGAAGTGGCGACTTTTGTTTAAGCAGTTGGATATATATGTATGAGCGTATAGAATTTTAAGTACCTATATATTATATATTAACTAACTCTGTTTTTTAGTAAGAGGGAGGGATGTGAATCCAGTTCCCTCTTTTTTGTTATCAATAAAAAATCGATGATTTGCACAATAAATGAGAATATTTTGAGTTTATATATATTGATGAAAAATCGCTATCTTTTGATATTTGTTCTCATGCTGGCGTCTGTTCCGGCGGTGAGAGCACAGTGGGATGTGCAGTTTTCGGACTTCACAGCCCTAAAGTCATTTTATAATCCAGCTGTTTCTGGCACAGACGGCATGCTGGATGTGGATGCAGTCTATTCAATGCAGATGGTGGGCTATGACGGGGCGCCTGCAACCATGTATGTGGGCGCGTCTATGCCTGTCTATTTTTTGACACCTCGACATGGAGCAGGACTTAGTTTCTTGAATGATAATATTGGCATTTTTTCTACGACGAAAATCAGCTTGCAATATTCTTATAATGTAAAAGTGAGCACTAAGGGGCGATTGGCTATTGGTGTGCAGGGTGGCTTGATGAGCGAAAAGATAGACCCTTCGGGCATGGAGCTGGAGGATAATAGCGACCCGGCTTTCCCTTCTTCTCAACAGGATGGAAACACGGTGGATATTGGGGCTGGCCTTTATTACTATCATCCCAATTTCTGGGCCGGAATTTCGGGACAGCACTTGCTGGCGCCTACCATTTTGATTGGCGAAACGAATGAAATAGAGATTTCGCGAATGTATTATTTGATGGGTGGATGCAATATTAAAATAAAAAATTCGTTATTTACATTGCAACCCTCATTCCTGATTCAGTCAGATTTGGATACGTGGAGAGAAGACTTGCAGTGTAAAGTCGCCTATGAATCTGAAGGGAGAAAGTTTTATGGTGGCTTAGGCTATAGCCCCAACACCTCTGTAACTTTCCTTGTTGGCGGTGTCTTTCACGGCATAAGTCTTGGGTATAATTACCAGATGTACACGTCGGGGGTGGGCGCCATCAATGGAAGCCATGAATTAGTTGTTGGTTATCAAACGAATCTTGACTTGTTCAAGAAGGGACGAAATAAACACAAAAGTGTGAGGTGGTTGTAAGAAAATATTGATATTTTTTGAAAAATAGAACAGAATAAAAAAATATGAAGAAGAAATTTTTATTTGCTATATGCACAATGGTTCTTGCCTTTGTCGTAGTTTCTTGCTTTTCTGGTAAGGCTGGTATGGGAGCTACTGGTGGCGAAGTGACTGGTGTTGGCGGAACTTCTATGGCAGAACCAGCTCCTTATGGCATGGTGCTTGTAAAACGTGGTAGCCTGAAAATGGGTTCGGAGAAAAATGACAGTCTTTGGGGCAAGGATATGCCAACCAGAGACATCAGTGTGGATGCCTTCTGGATGGACGAAAAGGAAGTTACAAACTCCATGTATCGTCAGTTTGTGTATTGGGTGAGAGACTCTATTATTCGCGAGCGTTTGGCTGACCCCGCTTATGGTGGTGATGAAACTTATAAGATTGAAGAAGACAGATTTGGCGATCCTGTTACTCCGCATTTGAACTGGAATAAGGCTTTGCCTCGTAATCCGGATGAAGACCAGTTGCGCGCAATAGAGAGCGTATATACAGTTCATCCTGTTACGGGTGAGAAGATGCTTGATGCGAGTCAATTGAATTATCGTTATGAGGTGTTCGACCATGTGATGGCAGCCAAGCGTCAGTATCGCCTTAATCCGGAAGAACGAAATCTGAATACAGACTTCCAGGCCGATCCGGAAGAGGTTGTTATGATTAGCAAGGATACTGCATACGTGGATGACGAAGGTGTTATTCATCGCGAAACAATTACCCGACCTCTGAGCAGTATGTGGGACTTTGTGAATACGTATATAGTAAATGTGTATCCTGATACAACTTGCTGGATTAATGACTTCCAGAATGCAGAGAATGAGGTCTATATGAGGCTTTATTTCACACATTCAAACTATAATGAATATCCTGTAGTTGGTGTGAATTGGGAACAGGCCAATGCGTTTTGTAATTGGCGTACTGACTTCTTGATTAAGGGTCTGGGTCCTCAGGCTAAATTTATTCAGCGTTATCGCTTGCCAACAGAAGCTGAATGGGAGTTCGCTGCTCGTGGAAAGGATGGTACGGAACTGCCTTGGATGCAAGAGGGAGTAGCAAGCGACAAGGGATGCTATTATGCTAATTTCAAGCCAGATAGAGGCAACTACACGAAGGACGGCAATTTGATTACTTCCAAGGTGGGTATCTATAGCGCCAATTCTAATGGCTTGTATGATATGGCAGGCAATGTGGCAGAGTGGACCAGCACCGTTTATACAGAAGCTGGAGTCCTTTCTATGAGTGATATGAATCCAACGCTGACTTACAATGCCGCAAAGGAAGATCCTTATGCTCTGAAGAAGAAGAGTGTGCGTGGTGGTTCTTGGAAGGATCCGGAAAGCTTTATTAAGAGTGCATGGCGTTCCTATGAGTATCAGAATGTAGGACGTTCGTTTGTGGGATTCCGTTGTGTGCGTTCACAGGTGGGCACTGCTTCAAGATCAAATAGATAATCGATTTAATAACTTGTAAATTAATTATATATGGCAACAAAATATTCAGGTATTCAGAAGTGGCTCAGAACAAAGAAAGGACAGACTTTTCTGAATTACGCATATAGTTGGGGTGCTGCAGTTGTTATTGCTGGTGCGCTTTTCAAACTTACTCATATTGCTGGTGCAGATTTGATGCTCTTCTTGGGTATGGGAACTGAAGTTATCGTGTTCTTCCTTGCAGGTTTTGAACCTCAAGAAAGTCTTGATGCACAAGAACTTGCAGAAGAAGCTGCAGAAGAGGCGACAGTTCGTGCACAAGTGAATGCTTCTCTTTCAGAGGGTACTGCGGCTGCGCTTGTTAATGCGGTATCGCAAGTTCAAATATCAGGGTCTTCGGGAGGAAACAATCCTGTTGATGCGGGACAATTGGCAGCAGACATATCATCGGCTCCTGTCTTTCATTCAGCTCAGTTCCAAAGCATGGCGCCTGAGATGCAGGAGGCAACTCGTGCTTATGTGGAACAGCTCGCTGAATTGACAGATACGCTGAAGAAGGTGGCAGAGCAGAGTGCTCGACTTACTCGCGATTCTGAGGAGATGGAGAATATGAACCGTACACTTACTGGCATCAATCGTTTCTACGAGATGCAGCTTAAGAGCGTGGGAACTCAGTCGGCTACTATTGACGAGGTGAATGAGCAAACAAGAAAGCTGGCGGCTCAACTTCAGGAACTGAATGATGTGTATTTCAAGATGGTTGAGGCTCTGAAAATGAAAATAGCCTAAAGATTCGTTGTAATAGATTGAATAATAAATTAGTTTCAAATAACTAATTATGATAAGAAAGAAATTAACTCCGCGTCAGAAGATGATTAATCTGATGTATGTAGTGCTGATGGCTATGTTGGCGCTCAATGTATCATCGGATGTGCTTGAAGGCTTCTCGCTGGTGGATGAAAGTTTGAATCGTTCGAAGGAAAATTCTTCCATGCAGAACGAGGCTATATATAAAGAATTGGAGGCAGCAATGAAGCGTAATCCAGAGAAGACTCGTCAGTGGTACGAGAAGGCTCAGCTGGTGCGCAAGATGTCTGATTCGCTGTATCTGTTTGCGGAAGAATTGAAATGGGAGATTGTTCGTGACGTGGATGGTGATGATGCTGATTTGGAGAATATAGAGGGACGCGATAACTTGGAAGCGGCTACTCATGTCATGTTGGCGCCAGGCGTTGGTAAAGGCAGTAAACTGAAGCAGGCCATTGAATCGTATCGTGATGGAATTACCCGGATGATTAATGACCAGCAGCAGAAAGAAATCATCCAATCAAATCTGACGACAGAGGTGCCACGAATGGCAAAAATGCTTGGCAAGAATTGGCAGGAGTATATGTTTGAGAATACGCCTGTTGCAGCTGCTGTTACGTTGCTGACAAAGCTTCAGACCGATGTCCGTTATGCGGAGGGCGAGATGTTGCACCAGTTGGTAGCTAATATTGACGTGAAGGATGTGCGTGTGAACCAAATCAGTGCATTTGTGATTCCAAATTCGCAGACTGTGGTGCGTGGCGGAAAGTTCTCTGCACGAATTATCATGGCTGCAGTGGATAGTACTCAGCGTCCTGAAATCTATGTGGGTAACACATTGCTCAAATCTGATAATGGTTTGTACGAAACTATTTGTAGCTCAACGGGTGATTTCACGTTGAAGGGCTATCTTGTGATGAAGAATGGAAATGGTGAAACCATCCGGCGTGAATTCTCGCAGCCTTATACCGTTGTGGAGCCATCGGCTACTGTTAGTGCTACGATGATGAATATGCTTTATGCTGGTTACGAAAATCCGATAAGCGTGAGTGTGCCAGGTGTTCCTAATAATAGGATAAGTTTGACAATGTCCAATGGAACCTTGACAAAGAAAGAAAATGGGAATTATGTGGCCGTTCCTGCTAATGTGGGCGAGGATGTAACTTTTACGGTTCTGGCGCAGAATGAGGGGCGTCAGCAGGAAATGGGAAAATTCACGTTCCATGTGCGGAAGTTGCCTGATCCAACAGGTTATTTGGAATACAAGGATGCTAATGGAAATGTTACCCGATTCAAGGGAGGTCGCATTGCTAAGCAGGCGATTGTTGCTGCTGGAGGCATAGGTGCAGCTATTGATGACGGACTTCTTGACATATCATTCCGTGTTTTAGGTTTTGAAACCTTGTTTGTCGATAATATGGGAAATGTGGTTCCTGAAGTAAGTAATTCTGCTGCTTTTACTCCGAATCAGTTGGCCCGAATCCGTTCCCTCAGCCGTGGAAAATTGTTTAACATCAGTCGCATCCGTGTAGTGGGTCCTGATGGCATAGAAAGAACTCTTACTTCGCCAGTCGAAGTCATTATAAACTAAACTGATTATGAGAAAGATACTATTCATATTAATGGCATTTGGCATGACGGCTTCTTTGATGGCTCAGCCACAGAAAAGTCGAGTCCAGAGTAATAGGAATGCTACAGCCAAGAAGGCTGAGACTGCAACGGTGGGACGTGCTGCTTTGATGTTCCCGACGGCTGTTGATGTCCCTGAAAACCCTGCTTGGCGTCGTGACATCTACCGTTCGGTTGACCTCACAAAGGATGAAAATGCAGCACTTTATTATCCTGTGGAGCCACAGGGAGGAGACATGAACTTGTTCACTTTGTTGTTCAAGTTGTTGAATACAGGCAAGATTCCTGCTTATGAATATCAGCTGGATGGTATTGAGAAGTTCCAGCAAAGCTACCGTATGCATTTTAAGGATATGCTTGACCGTTATCAGATTCCTTATGAGATTGATGGCAACAGCATCAATGTGAATCCTGTTGATGTTCCTGCTTCAGAGGTGTTGAGCTACTATGTGAAAGAAAGCAGTTACTATGACCAGAATACTGCGACTTACCATAGCCGTATTGTGGCTCTTTGCCCTGTGCTTCATCGTGCAAATGATTTTAGTTTGGATCTTCAGAAATACCCTTTGTTTTGGGTTAACTATGATGATATAAAGACTTATTTGAGTGGTCAGGAGGTGATGACAAGCAACATCAATAATGCAGCCAGAATGTCAATGGACGATTTCTTCTCTACCAATCATTACAAAGGAGACATCTACATGACAACCAATATGCAGAACAAGGCGCTTCAGCAGTATTGTGCTACAGATTCTCTTTTGAAGAAAGAACAGGCTCGTATAGAAAAGGAAATGTCTGATTTTGAAGAGCATATTTGGAGCACTCCTGTGGATTCTGCAGAATTGGCAAAGAGAGATTCTATTGCTGCAGCATCGGCTAAGGGTAAGAAGGTGAAAGCGTCTGACTCGAAATCTTCTTCTGCATCTCGTACGTCTCGCCGGGTATCTTCTGAAAAGTCTTCAGGAAGTTCCGCTTCAAGCAGTTCTGCACCTCGCGTGTCCGTCAGACGCCAGCGCCGATAAGAGCTGAACCTCATATATTATGCACAAGGTGTATATGTACGATGGTAGAAGTCAAATCTGACAGGAACAAATGAAAAGCCTTAAAGTCAAGCCGACTTTAAGGCTTTTTCTTTTGTCATTAATTGAAAATGTCGTAATTTTGCAATAATTTCGTGGGGTGTGCATCATGGCCTGGTTGCAATATGTCATTCAGATGTTGTATATCTGCCTGCATCCATCAGCTTAGCATGCTCTTTTATTATTAATTTTTAACTTTTAATTTTCGTCGTGAAAGTATTAAAGTTTGGCGGGACATCCGTAGGTTCCGTGGAGAGTATTCTCCATCTTAAAAAGATTGTAGAGGCATGTGACGAGCCTGTAGTAGTTGTCGTTTCTGCTCTTGGAGGCATTACAGACAAACTGATTAACACATCTAAACTTGCAGTGGCAGGAGACTCGTCGTATTTGACATCATATCAGGAAATGGTGGAGCGCCATCATCAGATGATTGACGCCATCATCACGGATGAGAAAAAGAAAACAGAGATTACTGCCACAGTGGATGAGCTGCTAGGGCATTTGAAAAGTATTTATCAGGGAATATATCTGATAGGTGACTTGAGTGAAAAGACCGGTAATGCAATCGTTTCGTATGGCGAACGTCTGTCAAGCAATATTGTTGCCACTTTGATAGATGGGGCAAAATGGTATAATTCGCTCGATTTTATCAAGACAAAGAAGAAGCAAGGGCGCAATCTGTATTCGGGTTCGATTAGCGAACAGCTTATCCTTGAGGCTTTTAAGGAATTTAAGGATGGGACGGCAGACCATAAAGTGTGCCTCGTTCCTGGCTTTATTTCAGCAGATAGCCAAACAGGAGAAGTTACTAACTTGGGTCGTGGTGGCAGTGACTATACAGCTGCAATTCTGGCAGCGACACTGGATGCGAAGGTGTTGGAAATCTGGACCGATGTCTCTGGATTTATGACTGCAGATCCACGTGTTATCAACAATGCTTATCCTATTGATAAGCTCTCGTATGTGGAAGCAACAGAATTGTGTAATTTCGGTGCAAAGGTGGTGTATCCTCCAACGATTTACCCCGTGTGCATCAAGAATATACCGATTCTGATTAAGAATACATTCCGCCCAGAAGACAAGGGTACTATCATTACAAACTTGTCAGAAGGAGACGATAATGGACGTGCCATCAAAGGAATTTCTTCTATCAACAACACGAGTCTGATTACAGTGAGTGGCTTGTCGATGGTTGGTGTGATAGGCGTGAATCGCCGTATCTTTACAACTTTGGCAGAAAATGGAGTGAGTGTGTTCATGGTGAGTCAGGCTTCATCAGAGAATAGCACGTCTATTGGTGTGACAGATGATGATGCTGACCGTGCGTGCGAGGTACTGAACCGTGAGTTTGCTAAAGAGATAGAGATGGGTGCGATGTACAAGATGAAACTGGAGCGCGATTTGGCGACGGTGGCAATTGTAGGCGAGAATATGAAGCACACTCCTGGTATTGCAGGTAAGCTGTTTGGCACATTGGGCCGAAATGGTATCAGCGTGATTGCTTGTGCGCAAGGTGCCAGTGAGACGAACATCTCGTTTGTGGTGGAGAGAAAGAGCTTGAGAAAATCTTTAAATGTCATCCATGATAGTTTTTTTCTGTCTGAGTATCAGGTGCTGAATGTGTTCCTGTGTGGTGTCGGAACTGTGGGTGGCAGTCTGTTGGAGCAGATAGCAGGCCAGCGCCAGAAACTGATGAAGGAACGTAATCTTCAAATCAATGTAGTGGGTATTGCAAGCGGACACAATGCGATGTTCGACAGGAACGGCATAGACCTTTTGCAATGGGAAGAGAATGGAAAGCTTTCTGTTGCCAGACTACGTCAGGGATTGAAGGAGGCTGAGGCAAGCAATACTGAACGCTTGAAAGAAGAGGTGATAGGGATGAATATTTTCAACAGCGTGTTTGTTGACTGTACTGCCAGCGTGGATGTTGCAGGACTGTACGAGGGGTTGTTGAGCAATAACATCTCGGTGGTAGCTGCTAATAAGGTAGCTGCTTCAAGCAATTACGACAACTATGCAAAATTGAAGGAGGCTGCGCGCAGACGTGGCGTGAAGTTCTTGTTTGAAACGAATGTTGGTGCAGGCCTTCCTATTATCAATACCATCAACGACCTGATTAATTCTGGTGACAAAATATTGAAACTTGAAGCCGTTTTGAGCGGTACGTTAAACTTCATTTTTAACACCATTTCAGCAGATATACCATTCAGCGAGACTGTTCGCCTTGCTAAAGAAGAAGGTTATGCAGAGCCTGATCCGCGAGTAGACCTGTCGGGCAAAGATGTTATCCGCAAACTGGTCATCCTATCTCGTGAAGCAGGATACAAGATGAATCAGGAAGATGTGGAGAGATCTTTATTCATTCCTCTGTCTTTCTTTGAGGGGACCTTAGATGAATTCTGGAAAAATCTCCCATCTGTTGATGCGCAATTTGAGGCAGAGCGTCAGCAACTTGAAGCAGCCCGACAGCGTTGGCGTTTTGTGGCAAAACTGGAAAATGGAAGGGGCTCGGTTGCTTTGCAGAAAGTGGATGAACGCCATCCGTTCTATGATTTGGAAGGGTCTAACAATATCATTCTTATCACGACTGAGCGTTACAACCAGTATCCTATGCTGATTCAAGGTTATGGAGCTGGCGCATCCGTTACGGCTGCAGGCGTATTTGCCGACATCATGTCAATAGCAAACATCTAAAATGAAGCACATCATCATTTTGGGCGATGGCATGGCCGATTGGCCAATAGAGTCGCTTGGAAATAAAACGTTACTTCAATATGCCAACACACCCTATATGGATATGTTGGCTAAGGAGGGATGTGTGGGTATGCTAAAGACGGTTCAGGATGGATTCCATCCAGGTTCTGAAGTAGCAAATTCCAGCATCTTGGGTTATGACCAGAATGAAGTTTACGAAGGCCGCGGACCGCTTGAGGCTGCCAGTATTGGCGTGGATCTTGCGCCGGACGATATGGCAATACGTTGCAACATCATTTGTATAGATGGAGATTGTATCAAGAATCATTCTTGTGGAAGGCTTGAAACTGAGGAGGGTGATATTTTAATTAAATATCTTCAGGAGAAATTGGCAAATGATGCGGAAATAGTAGAAAAGTATGGGAATATCATCCATTTTTATACAGGAGTTCAGTATCGCCATCTGCTAGTCATTAAGGGGGGAAGTAAATTCTTGCGCTGTACGCCGCCTCATGATGTGCCTTTGAAGCCTTGGCGTCCTTTGCTTGTAAAGCCAGACCTTGAATCAGAAAGTAAAGCAGGCATATTCTCAGCCTTAAGTGCAACAGAAACGGCGGATCTGATAAATATGCTGATTGTGAAATCTCAGGAGCTGTTGTCAAAGCATCCTTTTAACGTTCAGCGTATTGCAGAAGGAAAGGATCCTGCTAATTCCATCTGGCCTTGGGCTGGAGGTTATCGGCCGGACATGAAGCCTCTTACGGAAATTTATCCGCAAATCAAACGAGGAGCAGTCATTACTGCTGTTGACCTGATTAGAGGTATTGGTTCTTTGGCCGGTTTGAGAGTCATAGATGTTCCTGGAGCAACAGGATTGTACGATACGAACTATGAAGGGAAGGCGCAGGCCGCTATTGAGGCTCTCCGGACGGATGATTTTGTGTATCTGCACATAGAAGCTTCAGATGAGGCTGGTCATGACGGAGATCTTGAGCTGAAACTTCAAACGATTGAGAATTTGGATGCCAGAGTTATTGGCCCTATTTATGAGGAAGTGAAGAACTGGGGGAAAAAGGGCATGCCGACAGCGGATTTGGAACCCGTAGCAATTGCTGTGTTGCCTGATCATCCGACACCCGTAGCACATCGTACTCACACGAATGAGCCTGTTCCATTTCTTATTTATGCATCTGGCTTAGAATCGGATGAAGTGGATTCCTTTGATGAATTTTCATGTCAAAAAGGGAAGTATGGCTTATTAGAGAAAGATGGGTTTATCGCCACTTTCATGGCGATAGGTACGTGCAAATGATAATATGTAATTTAAAAATACAAATATGATTTTTTATAGTACAAATGGGCAGGCTCCTACTGCGACACTGGAGAAAGCGGTAGTAAAAGGGCTTGCAGAGGACAAGGGACTTTATATGCCAGAACGCATTAAGGCGCTTCCTCAGGATTTCTTTGACAATATAGAGAACTTGTCTTTTCAGGAAATTGCCTATACGGTTGCTGACGCCTTTTTTGGCGAAGATGTTCCTGCGGCAGATTTGAAAGCTATCGTTTATGATACGTTGGCATTCGATTGTCCTTGTGTGAAAGTGACTGACAATATATATTCGCTCGAACTCTTTCATGGGCCAACCTTAGCTTTCAAGGATGTTGGTGCACGTTTCATGGCGCGACTTCTGCAGTATTTCTTGAAGAAAGAGGGAAGTGAACAGGTCAATGTGTTGGTTGCTACATCGGGTGACACTGGTTCTGCTGTAGCAAATGGTTTTCTTGGTGTTGATGGCATCCATGTGTATGTCCTTTACCCAAAAGGGAAAGTAAGTCCTATTCAGGAATGCCAGTTTACGACACTTGGCAAAAATATTACTGCCGTGGAAGTGGATGGTGTGTTTGATGATTGCCAGGCACTTGTGAAGAATGCCTTTATGGATAAAGAATTGAATGAACACATGAAATTGACTTCTGCCAATTCTATCAATGTGGCCAGATTCTTGCCGCAGTCATTCTATTATTTTTATGCTTATGCCCAGATGAAAAAGCTGGGACTTGCCGATGAATTGGTTGTGTGTGTTCCTTCTGGAAACTTTGGTAATATCTGTTCTGCTCTTTTTGGCAAGAAGATGGGACTTCCAATCAAGCGATTTATCGCAGCAAACAATGCTAACGATATATTCTTTAAGTATTTGCAAACAGGAAAATACGAGCCCAAAGCATCTGTGCAGACAATTGCAAATGCCATGGATGTTGGTGATCCAAGCAATTTCGCACGTGTATATGAACTGTATGGAAAGAGCCATGCTGCTATCTGTGCAGACATCAGTGGCGCGACATATACTGATGGACAAATTGCAGAAACAATCAAAAAGGTAAAGAGCGAGACGGGTTACGTGTGTGATCCACATGGTGCTTGTGGTTTCCAGGCTTTGCAAGATGGTTTGAACGCAGGTGAGGTGGGAGTTTTCCTTGAGACAGCTCATCCAGCCAAGTTCAAAGATACTGTTGATGGGATTCTGAATGCAAGCATTGAGATTCCGGCTAAGCTCCAGGCCTTTATGAAGGGTACAAAACAAAGTGTGCCAATGAGTAAGGATTTTTCAGACTTTAAGAAATTCCTTTTGTCTGAATAACAGAAAAATAACTTAATAGCCATCTCCTAAAGACAAAGAAAATGAAGCAGAACAGACAACAAAGACGCACAAATATATCTCGTCTGTTGATGAAGATAGTTCTGGTGCTTGTATCTACAGCATTAGTCGTTTATTTCATGCCCAGAGGAGATGAATTTGGTTATAAATATGAATTGAACAAGCCTTGGAATTACGGCTTGCTGATAGCTAATACGAAATTCCCTGTGCTGAAGAACGATTCAGTGTTGCAGAAAGAGCAGGAGAAAGCACGGCGTAGTTTCCAACCCTATTATAACTACAATAGGAGTGTGCGCGACAGCATGGTGAATAAACTGTATAGGCAAGTGCTCCATGGGGGGCAAGATGCAAATGCAAATCCCTATGTTCATCATGTGGCAGGCTTGTTAGATTCCGTCTATCAGCGCGGCATTCTTTCTGTTGAAGATTATGCACGTTTGACAGATGAAACAAAACAGAAACGCATACGTATTGTTCGTGGGAATGTGGCGACTTCTGTTCCGCTTAGCAGCATCTATACTTTGAGTTCTGCCTACCGGTATATTATGACTGTTGATACGATAAAGTATCCTCGTCCAATATTGCAGCAGTATAATATCGATGAGTTGATTCAGCAGAACTTGGCTTATGATTTAATGAAGTCTGAAGAGGAATTGGAAGGACGTTTGCAAAGTATATCGAATTACAACGGATTTGTACAGGCTGGGCAAAAGATTATTGACCGCGGAGAAACTGTTACGGATGAACTCTATGATATTCTTCGTTCCTATGAGATTGATTATGAGAAACGTAATATTGATGAAGCGAAGATACCGTACAAGTTTATTGGACAAATTATTTTTGTCCTCATTAACTTTGTTTTGATGACGATATTCCTCTCTTTGTTCCGAGCGGACTATTTCGAGCATATTCGCAATGTCGCATTGATTTATGCTTTGCCTGTGGTATTGTGTGTAATTGCAGCATTCATGGTGTCTCACAAGATGCTGAATGTCTTTATGCTTCCTTGCTGTTTCGTTCCGATAGTCATCCGTGTCTTTATGGACTCTCGCACGGCGTTTATGGTCCACTGTGCCATGGTGATGATTATCTCGATGATTCTGACAAATAATTATGAATTTGTTGTTTTGCAGATAGCTGCAGGAATGACAGCCATACATTCATTGCGTGAATTGTCTCAGCGCTCTCAGATTGTTCGTACTGCTTTCTTGGTCTTCCTCACGTATGTCGTGTTCTACACAGGTTATTCGTTCTATCACGAGAATGGTATCAAGATGGATCAGTGGATGTACATCTGTTTCACTGTCAATGGAGTGCTTTTGCTCTTCACCTATCCGTTATTGTGGATGTTGGAGAAAGTATTTGGATTTACCAGCGATGTAACCCTTGTGGAACTGAACAATGTGCATAATCCACTTTTACAGCGCATGACAGAAGTGGCACCTGGAACATTCCAGCATTCCATGCAGGTGGCAAACCTAAGCGCAGAAGTAGCCAATAAGATTGGTGCTAAGGCGCAGCTGGTGCGTACAGGTGCTCTTTATCACGACATAGGAAAGATGGAACGCCCTGTTTTCTTTACAGAAAATCAAAGTGGCATATCTCCTCATAAGCATCTTACTCCATTGAAAAGCGCTCAGGTCATTATTGCTCATGTGTCCAATGGTGTGGCTCTTGCTGAAAAATATCACATCCCAGAAGATATTAAGCGGTTCATTTTGACGCACCACGGAAATAGTAAAGCCAAATATTTTTATATCACTTACAAAAACGAGCATCCGGACGAGGAAGTGGATGAAGCCCTCTTTACTTATCCGGGGCCTAACCCAAGCACTAAAGAAGAGGCAATTCTTATGATGTGCGATGCGGTAGAGGCTGCATCTCGTTCATTGGCTGAATATACGGAAGAATCCATTAACCAGTTGGTGGATAGGATTATAGATGGACAAATGGCAGATGGTTGTTTCAGCGAATGCTCAATTACATTCAAGGAAATAGCAATAGCAAAACAGGTGTTGCAGGATAAGTTGAAGACTATTTATCATACACGCATATCCTATCCTGAATTGAACGATGAAAATAAGTAAGGTAAAAAGAACAGCATAAGCCTTATTGAAGATGAAGAAGAATCGTGTTTGGCAGTCTTTCTTTCTGGCACTCATTGTGATATCAGGATTGATGGCGCTTTTCTATTTGCCTCGTACTTATTGGGGCGACATGGAACTTCGTCGTGTAAACATTTTGGCGGATATTCAACGACGTGATGAAGGTGGCAATATCCTTGCTGAAATTGTCGCAGATTCTATTGATGGGTATGTGGAAGAAAAGATAGATTCCGCAGCAGTTGCCGTGCAGTCACTTGCTTATACGGATTCTGTTCCGGACGGTATGGTTGCCATAGAAGATTTTGCAGATGTCGAAGGTCTTCATCGTGAAATGGATTATTTCTATGCTGCTTTAGATGAGGCTCACGAACGTCCAGTCCGTATTGCCTATTTCGGTGATTCCTATATAGAAGGAGACATCATTACGATGGATTTGCGTGCCCGTTTGCAGCAGAAATATGGCGGGCATGGTGTCGGATTTGTGGAAATCGCTTGTGTTTCATCTGATTTCAGACGTTCTGTCATCACAAAACGCGAAGGGTGGACTGCTTTTCATGCGAACGAGAAGGGGCAAGGCTTCAGCCAGGATGCGCAGGGATTGGCAGGTAGTTATTTCATTCCGGAAGATTCTGCAACGTTTGAGATACGAGGTACCAAGAAATATTATTCAGGATTATTGGATTCGGCAGAAGTGGCAACGGTGTTTTTTTCGCCGGGCGACACTTTGAATATACATTGTTCATTAAATGGACAGGAATCCCAATTGCTTTTCTCCCAGGCTGTTTCGCGAGAACCTGAAACATGCGAAGAACTGATAGAAATCATAGATTCCGATTCGGTCGCTATTTGTGATACGATAGTTCGCGCCATATTGCCAGAACAAGAATATGCCCCAAAGGTACTTGCCCAGACTGTAAAAGGCAGCATTGGGCGTTTCGGCATGGTTGTTGAGGGGGGATCTGATTCGAGATTTTATGGCGTAGCCTTCGATGCCTCCCGTGGTATATCTCTGGATAATTTCAGCCTGCGTGGAAGTGGTGGTCAGCATATTGGGAAGATTCCATTGGGGATGTTGCAAGATTTTTCTCGTGTCCGTTCTTATGATTTGATTGTGTTGCATTATGGACTCAATGTGGCCAATGAGAATCAGAAGAATTATGCTTCTTACGCCTCTCAGATGAAGAAAGTGATTAAGCATCTCAAAACAGCATTTCCTCATACGAGCATATTGGTGGTAAGTGTGGCAGACCGCGATGCGAAAGGCCCTGATGGTCAGATGCACACAATGGATGGAGTGCGGGAGCTTCTGTCTTACGAGCGTAAGATGGCCAGCGACAGCAAGGTGGCATTCTGGAATCTTTACCAAGCAATGGGAGGTGATGGAAGTATAGCCAAAATGGTGGAAAAGGAACAGGCAAATCTCGATTATACACACATCAACTTTGCAGGCGGCCGTCATCTTGCGGATCTCCTGTTTGAGGTTCTAATGCAAGGAAAGGAGAATTACGACAGTCGTGCGCGTTAAAACTTTACATATCATTAGGCCGATTCTTGCCGTCCTTCTTCTTCTGGCGTTTTCTGTAGTGCGACTTGCAGCCCAGTCGCTCGTTACGCCATTCCCCCCCAGCTTTAAGAATACATTGAGCAACGAATTGCAGGAGGGTGCTTCTCTTCAGCCTGTGTTTAAGGAACTCAAACTTGGACATGCCGTCAAAGTCATGCAGATAGGAGACTCTCATGTGAGGGGTAAGTATTTCCCCAATTCATTGGAGAGCACTCTTCGAGAATATTTCCCAAATATCCAATTTTCGTTCTATGGCATCAACGGAGCTTGGGCGCGACGTTTTTATGAGCAAGACATGGTCAGCCGTGTGGCGGCAGAGCATCCCGATCTCGTTGTCATCTCCTTTGGCACTAACGAAGCCCATGGCTCCACTCTAGATGAACGTGCTCACACAGAGACAATGCGGCTGCTCACCCAGCGCATCCGCGAACGTTGTCCCGATGTTTGTTTTCTTTTCACCACACCTCCAGGTAGTTTTCTCTCTCAGCGCGTAAGCAGGACTTCCGGAAGCCGTAGTCGCCGACGTTATAGCACAGTGAAAGTCCCCAATGCCAACACAGCAGCGGTGGCGCGAAATATTGTACATTTCTGTCAGGAAAACAGCATGGCAGTATGGGATATCTACGCCATAGGAGGCGGAGAGAAGTCTGCTTGCGAAAACTGGCGCAATTCAGGATTGATGAATTCCGATTGTGTCCATTTCCTGACATCAGGCTATGTGCTGCAAGGCAAGCTTTTAGGAGAAGCCGTCCATAAAGCTTACACAGAAACGGTCATGTCTGGCAGCCAGACACGTATGATGCATGAGCCGACACCATTAGAACAGCAACCCTATCAGTCCGTCCGCGGATTCTGAGTTCTTGAAGATGTATTGCAACAGACAACAGGCCGCCCTTCTTAAAAATAAAAAAAATGTTTGATATTGATTATTCACGCCTCATAGAGCAGCTGCTGTATCAGCCAGAATCTCCGATGATTTTCTCATCAGGTGTTTTTCTGTTCCTGTTCCTTGCCTTTACTTTCATCTACAATCTTTTAGGAAAGGCAGACACATTGCGCATTCTCTTCGTTACATTCTTTTCCTACTACTTCTATTACAAAAGCAGTGGAATGTATTTCGTGCTGCTGGCACTGGTGACGACTTGTGACTATTTCATAGCCAGAGCAATAGCAGGCGTGAAAGAGAAAGGCGCGCTGGCGCGAACACTTCTCTTCTTGTCACTCTTCCTCGACCTAGGTTTGCTGATTTTTTTCAAATATACGAATTTCTTAGGCGAAACCATTTGCACGCTGCTCGAAACCAATGGCATAGATGTCCCCTCCTGCATCACGGGAAGCCTTTCCGAAGATGTCTTCTGGCAGCCGCGCGACATCTTCCTTCCAGTTGGCATCTCCTTCTTCACATTCCAGTCGCTCAGCTATACCATCGATGTATATCGTGGCAACATCCGTCCGCTCAACCGTTTGCTCGACTATGCTTTCTATGTCAGCTTCTTCCCGCAGCTCGTGGCTGGTCCCATTGTGCGTGCTCGCGACTTCATCATGCAGATACGCCGCCCGCTGATGGTCACCGACCAGATGTTCGGAACGGGCGTCTTCTACATTATTGCAGGACTCTTCAAGAAGGCTGTCATTAGCGATTACATCTCCATCAACTTTGTCGAACGCATCTTCCAGCAGCCCGACCTCTACAGCGGCTTCGAGAATCTGATGGCAGTTTATGGCTATACGCTCCAGATTTACTGCGACTTCTCAGGCTATTCCGATATGGCCATCGGTATAGCGCTTCTGCTAGGATTCCACTTTCCGCAGAACTTCGACAGCCCATACAAATCAGCTTCCATTACTGAGTTCTGGCGCCGCTGGCACATCAGCCTTTCCTCTTGGCTCAAAGATTATCTATATATATCCCTTGGGGGCAATCGCCATGGCAAGTTCCGCCAGTACTTCAACCTCCTCATGACCATGCTCTTAGGTGGTCTTTGGCATGGTGCGTCTCTTAATTTCATCCTTTGGGGAGGTATTCATGGCCTCCTGCTTTGCCTCGACAAAATCTGGCACAGCATTGCGCCGGCGCTAAGTCCATTGACCTATCTGTCTAGCAAAAGTGCCTCCCGTCCAACAAAAAATAAAATTGTGGTATTCATAGGAGGTGCCCTCACCTTTCACCTGGTTGCTGCCTGCTGGGTTCTGTTCCGCGCTCCTTCTTTTGACATAGCAGAACAGGTCTTCCACCAGATTTTCCACAAGTTTCAGCCACAGATATTCCTCCAGTGGTGCGAGTCCTATAAAGCCGTAGGTATTCTCATGCTCCTGGGTTTCCTACTCCATTGGCTGCCATCTTCACTTTCCGACAAGGCGAAAGCCTTTGTCACCCGTTGCCCGCTCCTTGTCAAGGCAGTTATTCTCATTTCCCTCATCTATTTGGTCATCCAGATTAAATCGTCCGATGTGCAGCCTTTCATCTATTTCCAGTTCTGACAAATCGAATCCACGTTTGGTCTTTACCGCCTGCCTGATATTTAAAACACCGCGTGCATAATATTATGCACGCGGTGTTTTAAATATTATGTACACGGTGAGCACGTGGGAAAAACAAGGAGTACAACAAAACCATCTTGAAGAAGGCCGTGGGCTTTTCATACGGAATAGCAAAAATCTCATCGGAAAACCTTGCCATTCGGAATATAATGCTTAAATTTGCACATTGAAGTCCGCGCCGAAAGCTGACAACCTACTGATGGGTTTGGCAGAGGAAGGGCGGGCGAATATAAATAAGGCGTTTACACGCGCTCTGTTCAAGTGTCCAGAAACTTCGCAACCTTCAGACACACTGCTGAACAAAGCAACGGTAGATGTCCATGGTGTGATTTTATCACATCGATGGTGGCCTGTATGGCTCTTATATATAGGAAATGTATATAAGAAGCCCTGTTTTTGGGTAGCCGGAAGATGTGTATAGTCATATCGGCGTGGGCTCTAGCGTTGTTCGTTCTTAGTGTGTCGGGCAATGCGAAGGCCTCTGGATGCAGAACGAGCAACAGGTGTAGCACCCACGCTTTTATGTCATATTCTTTACCACATTCTAATGATACCAGCAAAGGGCGCGGCTGGTTCAAACCTCGTCAAGCCTATGGACGGACACGAAAAGCCCAAGCTGCCACCTCTGCATATAGGGCAGCGAATCAAGGAAGAGCTCGAGCGGCAGGAACGAACTGTCAGCTGGTTCGCACGCAAGCTCTATTGCGACCGCTCCAATGTTTACAAGCTCTTTAAGCGGTCTGCTATTGACACGGAGTTGCTTCTGCGCATCTCTGTTATCCTCAATCACGATTTTTTTGAGGAGTACGTGGCAAGGATAGCCGATAAAACAACACAAACACAACCTCAAAACTAATTGGTTATGAGTGTTTCTTTTGAAACCGTCTTGGGCCGCATCGCCATGGCGCCTTCCTCCGGGCCCTACTGTGAGGAAGCGCGTCGTGATGCTTTTGAACAGCTTGCTGAAATTAGGGAGCGGCAGAAAGAAGAACCAGAAACCGAAATAGATTCACTTTTGGAGGAATTGGCCCGCTTTTGGGAAGATGACTACAAGTTTGCTGTCATCGATGACAATTTCGTGCATAAGCATGCTTTTGTTGATGCCTACAGCCAGCTCCTTGTATTCATGCAGAAGGTGCAGCTAGATAGGGAGAGCGATAGGCTGACGGCTATGGAAGAGAAAGTCCTGCGCCTCGGAAATGAGGCCAAAGAGGATTTCTTGAATACTATCTCGCCGAATTTCTTCGATCCTCAAGAAAGGTGGAGAAAGGCGGCGGAATCTTTTCTTGCTGAATTTCAGCGAGAAATAGAAGAGTAATCTTTCTCTGAATGTGGAATGAAAAGCAAGATAGGCGCAAAGGGCAACATAAATGTAGACTATCGAGCATCGATAAAAAAGTTTTTCCATTCTCTTTCTTTGTAACTTTGCCACCGAAAAGGTGTAAAGTGTCCGTTTCAGGGCGGGTTTCCTATAGGATGATTATCCTTGAAGGAAACATTTACACATTATTAATATATATATATGAAACACATCATCTATGATAACACTCGAAACTTGGAGGGGAGGGATTCTCTTCAAGGCATAGGTTGTAACATCAAGATGCCAAAATATTTTTTAACATCATATTATTAACAAATTAAAAGACATTCGTATGAAAAAAAGAATCGTTTACTCATTCGTGGCATTGTCTGGTATTCCTGTATTGGCAGAGGCGGCTATCGTTACTGGTGCGTTGCCTGCTAATGGATGGGGTACTGGCGCTGCTGTTCAAGGTGATCAGGTTTCTTCCGACAATGGCGGTATGCTGCAGCAGAAGCTGAGCTTGGTGCCAGGTAAGTACAAACTGATTGTTGATGACATTATCGTTCCGGACGGAGGCAGTGTGACCATCAAGGTTGGAACTGTTTCAAAGGAAATAAAGGAAAATGGCAAGGCAGAGGTAGTGTTCTCATTGTCAGCTGCGTCTGTTGTAGATGTAAGCGTTGAGGGTACAGGCATCTTCACGCTCAAAGGTGTTTCAGTTGACCTTGACTTTGACTTTAATGGTGCAATCGCAACACTTCAGCAGCAGCTGAATGGCCTTTCAGAAGCAATCAAAGGTTATAGTTCAACAGATGAGCAAAAGGCTAATGAGGCTGCCGCAGGTCTGATTCAAGATACTATCAACTTGATTAAGGCTGGTCAGTCGTATGAGAATTACACAAAGTATGCTCTCTATGACCTTGAGAGCAGTTCTATTACTGCTGACATCAAGAAACTGGCAGAGAAAGCTGCTGCAGACGAGACTGAATATATTGGTTCTACTGGCGCTGGAGATTTGACGGCTCAGCTTACGGCTGTGACAATGCAGATTGACAAAGATGACCTTAACAAGGCGTCTTTCGATGCAACAGCAAAGACTATTGAAAGCGCTATTGCAGCATACAAGACAGCTCCAACAGATGAGGCAAAAGCTGCTGTTGAAAAACAAATTGCAGCATTGCAGGAAAATGTTAACAAGTCAAACGCTTCACTTCCAACTTACAAGGCTAATGTGCAGGCTATCGCTGACGCCAAGGCTGCTTACAATAAAGTTCAGAAGGCTGTTTCTGACCTTTTCCTTGATCAGGTTTACAAGAACGGAGACATCAATTATGGAAACATCTATGAGAATCTCTTCGCCAACGCAAAAGCAAAGCTGGCTGATGCTTCCAAGAAGATAGCAGATGCGGAGGCACAGGTAAAGGCTGCTCAGACTGGCTATAAGGTTACAAGTCTCGTTTCTGAGATTAATGCCGCAAGCACAGAGGCTTCTGGTGTGGCAACAGAATACACATCGAAGAAGGGCCAGATTAATGCAAAATATGACATCGTGGCAGGTCTTCAGAAAGCACTGAATGCCATCAAGGCTGCGAGTGGCGCTGAAGATCTTTCATTTGTGAAGCGCACTTCTGCACAGGCTGAAATCGATAAGGTTAAGGCTTTCTATGATGGCAAGAACAATGCAAAAGAAGAAATCCTTAGTGCTACTACATCTTTGGATGCAGCCAATGGCGCAATCAGCACATACGAAAAATATATCGGATATGCTAACAAGTATCTGGATACCAAGGCAGCCATTGCTAAGGCTCAGGACGCACTTGCTAAGGCGTTGAACGGCTTTGGCTATCAGAACTACACTCCTTCAACTCAGTACAAGTCTTATGTTGACGGTATCGCAAAGGCATTGACTGACGCTCAGGCTGATATTGACAAGAAACTTAAGGCTAATCAGGATGCTAAGGAGAAGGCTGCAAATAATCAGTCCGATTTTGCAAGCGCTGGCACCGTTGTTTCAAATAAGAATACTGACATCACTAATCTGACGAATGGCACAAAAGCTGCAAGCAATAAGTACAAGCAGGTATTTGATGATGCAGCTGCTCTCCAGAAAAAACTCAACGAGGCACTCGTTAAGATTGTGAAGGAATCTCCAGACGTGGCATCACAGTATAAGGGTGCTGATATTCAGAAAAATATCACAGGCTGGGAAACTACATACGCTCAGTACAATGCAGACCTCGCTAATGCACAGAAGCCAAGCTATACTGCAGTTAACCACTATACTGATGTTGCTACGCTTGTTTTGGGCGACACTAAGGCAAACATCGAGGCTGCTATCAATAAGCTGGTTGTAGATGCAGCTGCGGCACAGACTGCATTCGGCTACATGGCTCCTTTCAACCTCCGTTCTCAGCTCGAAGGACAAATCGCTACTAAGCTTGGCGAAATCAATAAACTGCAAGCTGAAGTTGCTGAACTGGATGCTGATGATAACTTCGCAAAGAACTTTAACTATGCTGAAGGCACCAAGTTGCATGAGGCTTACACGAAGCTTGCAGCCGCTGTGACAAAGGTAAATACCGATGCCAATGCTGCAATAAATAACACTCCAGTCAGCGGTCAGACAGATGATGCCGCTAAAAAGGCTGCTGTAGAGGCGAACAAGGAAGTGAACGCTAAGCTCGCTACATACATCGAGACTATCGCTAAGCTCACAACTGACCTCAAAGCAAGCCAGACGGCTATCAAGGCTGCTATCGAAGCTGTGAAGGCTAATGAAACGGCAAAAACTGCTTATGACAATCGCAAGGCTGCTATCGACAAGGCTATAGAAGCTGCAAAGGCTGAGGCAGCTAAGTCAACAAGCGCTGACGCTGTGAAGGTGGCAACAGATGAGTTCAAGAAGATTGAAGATGCAGTGAAAGCTATCGACGATGCAGTGACTAAGGCATACGGCAAGCCAAACCAGAACTTGACAGAGAGTGTATGGAAGGACGGTCTTGCTAAGATTGATGCTAAGGACACTGGTTCTATCGCAATAACTCTGAAGGCTGTAGATGCTGCTCAGAAGAATTTCGAGGCATATACAGCTCTGAATGCTACTGCTGCAGACGCAAAGACGACGATTGCAACATACAAGGGTAAGGATGGCCCTACTAAGTACTACGATGGATTGGTTGACGGTTACTTGAAATCTGTGACGGATGAAGAGGCTAAGATCAAGAAGTCATACGAGGCTAAGACTGCTGTTACAAACAAGAAGGCATTTGAAGATGCAATCAAGGCTATTGTTGACAATGCTAAGAAGATTGAAAAAGATGCACCAGCTAACGAAAAGGCTTACAACGGTGATGGCGCTCAGGTGAAGGGCCAGAAGTACGATGTGACTGTTAGTCTTCAGGACTACTACAACAAGATTAGCTTCGAAATCAAGTCTTCTGACGAATCAACCAAGCTTGAGGAGTGGACTAAACAGCTCGACGTTATCCAGTCTAACATTAACAAGCTCGCTGCTGATGTTGACTCTTACTACAACAACGGACAGTCTGTAGCTGAGGCTCAGGACGTGGCAGCTGCTATTACAAACATCAAGAAGGACCTTGACAACCTTTTGGCTTTTCAGAAGGCAGGTTACGACCAGCAGATTGCTGATGATAACGCTGCACGCTACAAGAACTTCACTGACGCACTTGCATCTGCTCAGGCAGCATTCGAGAACGCTGTGGCTACTCAGAACGAGTACAGCAACGTAACAAATCCTGAATTGAAACAGAAGATTGAAGCTGGTACAGAGACCTTAATCAAGGACTTGTACGAATATCCAGTGAAGCTTGCTGACCTCGCAAAGAAGACAGCTGAAGAGTACGGCAAGGTAACAAGCCCTGCTCTCTACGATGAGACTGATGAGGTGGATGACGCTAAGCAATATGCTGAAGCAATCAAGGGTATCCAAGACCAATTGACCGATGCAGCACTGAAGAACGTTTCTTTCACTAGATATGAAGATAGGGTTAACTCTGCTGTTGCAGAGCTGAATGCTAAGGCTGACATCCAGAAGTTCTACACTGTTAAGGAGGACGGTAAAGATGTAGTGAAGACAGCTGCTCAGTTGAAGGATGTTCAGGGTATCATCGATGCTGGTAAGAAGGCTCTTAATGAGAAGAAGATTGCTGGTGTTGATGGAGCGCTCAATGCACTCGCAGACATCGACAACATGATTGCTGCTGACCAGCACAAGGCTGCTAACGCACAGCTCTCAGACCGTGTACAGAAGCTGAAGGATGCTATCGAGGATCACCTCGAGTTCCTCGCAGGACTGGAAGGTCAGGAAGACCTCATCAAGAACTACAAGAAGGCTGTTGATGAGAAGTTCGCAACGGCAGAAAAGGCTCTGGTTGAGGCACAGGCTGAAGGCGAATGCTTCGTCAAATATGATGAATTGGTTGATAATATTGATGCGTTCGAGACTAATTCTGATGTTAGCAAGGCAAAGACAATGTTCGAAACAGCTAATAACTTGCCTGCTGCTCAGAAACTCCTCGATGAGGCAATCGCTGAGGTGAGCCAGTACCATGTAGCTCCTGACTACGCGGAGATTTGGGATAACTTCCAGAATACTCTGGATAGGGCTAAGGCTGATCCTTCTGTAAATATCTCTGGATTGACTAGCAAATATTTTGGCATTCCAGCTAAACGAACAGAGGCATATAACGCAGAGTACAGCTATTTGAAGACTGTAGCAGTGGAACTGCAAGACCAGTACAACCAGCTCGTTGCAGACCAGTTCGCAGGAATGGAGAACGAGACTACTGCTGCATTGAAGAAGGAAATTGAAGCTATCAAGAAGGAAGCTGATGAGTTGACAAATATAAAGATTGGTGACAAGGAAGCTGCAACTCCTGCTGACCTCGTTAAATTCAACGGCAAGGTTGCTGCGCTCTTCACTAAGATTCAGGCTCTCTACGATACTGAAATCGCTGGCGTGACAGCTGACGCTCTCAAGGACGCTTCTGCTGCACTCGCTGAGAAGCTCGCTAAGCTCGACGGCTATGTTGACGTAGTGAAGGCTAATGCAGGTCTTGACGCTGCTAAGGCTGACATCCAGGGCGACATCGATGCTGTGAACGCTGACATCACGAAGTATGATGCCAACATCGTTTACTACAGCGACAAGATCCAGGGTTCTATCGACTACATCGATGGCAAGCTCGATGACGTTATCGCTAACGCTGACAAGGTTCAGAAGAAGTATGATGACAACAAGGTTGTTTACGATGCACGCATCGCTGAGATTGAGGATATTCAAGCACATCTCGACAAGGTTGTTGCTGATTTCGAAGCCCTTGAAATTCTTAGTGATCCAGAACTCATGGATTGGTACACTTATGATGACGACTTGATTCAGTATCAGAAAGACCTTGATAAGCTTGCTGGTGATGTGGAGGCAGATAATGCTACACTCTCTGTAAAAGCAAATTATGGTCAGGCGAACTTGGCTGCAGACATAGAGGTAACTCATGATGAATTCTCTTATGATGAATTGTCTCAACTTTATTCTCAATTGAAATCGACCGTTTCTGGTATTTCTTGGGATAATACTAAGTATTCAAAGACAGTTCGGGAGTCTCTCTCTAAGGAGAAATCTGATATTCAAATAGCAGTAAGAGAATTCAACGAAGCCATCATCGATGATCGAGCTGTTCTGAACGAGGAGACAAATATGTTTGAGTGCCTTTCTGCTGAGAGATTCGCAGAGCGTATGGAAACAGTTACTGCTATCCGAGCACGCATCGATGCACTCAAGAAGATTATTGAGAATGTAACATTGGGTGACATCAACGGTGACGGCAAGGTGAGCGTGAACGACTACACTGCTGTGGTTGACTACATCATCAACGAAGACCTCACTCCTGCTGAAGGAACTCCTGAGTTCGATGTGGCTGACGTGAACGCTGACGGCAAGCTCAACATCGCTGACGCTACTGCACTCATCAACATCATCCTGACAGGTGACAGAGCTGGCGACGACCTTGTGAATGAAGCTCCTGCACGTGTTGCAGGCAGCAGCGAGAGCGTGAATGTTGAGGCTTCTGACATGGGCAATGGCGTGACTCGTCTCGCTATCGCACTCGACAACGCTAGCAACTATGTTTCTTGCCAGATGGACGTGAAGCTTCCTGCAGGCATGAAGCTCGTGGGCGAGTCTGTTGCTAATCGCGCAGACGGTCACGAACTGGCTTCTGGCGACTTCAGCGGAGGCATCCACCGTATCGTGGTAAGCTCAATCACTAACACTGCATTCGCAGGCAACAGCGGCGCTGTGCTCTACATCGACGTGGAGACTGACGACACTTACGCTGGTGGCAAGGTGATTATCAGCGACGTGATCTTCGTCACTCCTTCTGCTCAGGTGAAGGCATTCAGCATTGCTGGCGAGGCTACTGGCATCACAGGCATCGCTACTGACAACTCCGTGAAGGGTAAGATCTACGACCTCAGCGGACGTGTGTTGAACGCAGTGAAGAAGGGCTTCAACATCATCAACGGCAAGAAGGTGTTTGTGAAGTAATCTGACGAACTGAACTCTATCGTGTGCGTGGCATTCCACGTGGATGTCACGCACGCTGCTAATAAAGAATCATTACTAAATTCAAACAAAAGCAGAATATGATTAACATGATTAATAAAATTTCTTCCAAACTGCTGATGCTGCTTGTGCTGCTGGTTGCACAGGTGTCTGTGGCATTCGCTCAGGTGAAAATCACCATGGACGACCTCGACATTTATGCTGGCGAAGAGCAGACTGTGGCTGTTAGCATGGAGAATGCTGGCGAGGAAAAGCTGATTGCACTGCAGTTTGAGCTGACTCTGCCAACAGGATTGACCATTGAAGGCACAGATAAAGATGGTTCTGAGGTTTTGCAAAGAATCCATTTTGTTCAATACCAGAGAAATTGGAATAAGGAAGGCAACGTGTACACGGTTGTCATCGCTTCTTCTAACAATACTGCTTTCAAAACGAATGCAGGAAAGTTCTTCAACCTGAAGGTGAAGGCTGCTGCTGGCTATCTGGGAGCAGGCACTATCGAGATTGCTGGCGTAGAAGGTTCTGACACTAACCGTGAGCCTGTTGCTGGCGAAGGCGGCACTGCTGCTTCTATCGCTGCAACTTTCGGCGCTGAGACTGCTGCATTCGAGACTTACCCAACTCAGGAGTTTGAGGTGAACATCACGCTGGACAACTCAACAGTGTTCCGTGATTTCCAGTTCAACCTCACATTGCCAAAGGGTCTTGAGCTTGTAGAGGGTGAGGATGGCTTCTTCGGATACACTGACCGTATCCCTGCTGATGCTGCGCTCGCTCCACAGCTGAACGGCAACTACTACAAGGTAGCTTGCGTTTCACCAAGCGCTGGTCTTGTAGATGACGGCAAGGGCAAGTTCTTCAGCTTTAAGGTGAAGGCTACTACTGCACTCGCTGCTGAAGATAGCATCGTGCTCGACAACTTTGTTATCTCTGATAGAAACGCTAATGCTTACGAACTTGACGATGAAATCGTAGTGAAGGTGGCCAACCTGAACGAGCCTGCTAAGATTGAGGCTGACTCTGTTGTGGCTGTGCTTCAGGCTGAATACGACTCAACAATGGTGAAGATTGCTGCAGACTGCAAGGATGTAGTTGAATCTGAAGCTGTCGTTGCTGAGGCTGACTCTGTTCAGAAGCTGATTACTGACCTTCAGGCTGCTGTTGATGCGGTTTATGCTGCAGGCACGCTGCCAGAGTTTGACAATGCTGAAGCTGTGAAGGGCATTGCTGACGCTACAAGCAAGATGCTTGAGAACGCTACTGCTGCTCAGAAGGCATTTGATGAGGCTGTAGCTGCTAACGCTGCTCAGTATGTTGCTGACACTTTGGCTGTTGATGCTGCTCAGGCTGCGCTCGATGCCGTGAAGGCTGAAATCGAGGGATATGACGAGAGCGTGAAGGCTGCTGTTGCTGACGCTATCGCTGCTGCTCAGGCTGCTGTTGACGCTGCTCAAGCTGCTGCCGACAAGTCTTTCGCTGCTGGCACTTCTGTGGCTGACGCTGTTGCTAACGCTGAACTCGTTGCTGCTGCTAACGCTGCTGCAGAGAAGCTCGCTGCTGACGCTGCTGCTGCTCAGAAGGAGTTTGAGGACTCTCAGGTTGATCCTAACATGCCTGTTGCTCCTGAATTGACTGCTACTTCTCCTCTTGTGACAGACGGTTCTGTTGCTCAGTATCTCTATAACGTAGAGGCTAAGGCATTCCTCATTGGTGCTAACGACTGGGGAACTCGTGCTTCTTTCTCTGCGACAACAGCATATCCTGTTAAGATGACTCTCAATGAGGACGGTGCTACCTATACATTTGCAGACCAGCTTCCAAACGGTAACTGGAACTCTCTAGACTGCCAGGGTGTTGACCAAATCTGGGTTGACGGCGCTGGTCGTGGCGGCGACAAGATGTGGACTGTCACTATTGCAGAGGACGGCTCATTCACTATTGCCAACAACAACGTTCCTAACGGTAATCTCTCAGTCGTTCCATCTAAGAATGACACTCGTCTCTATATCTCTGACGCAGAAGAGGCTCAGGATGTTTGGGTAGCTCTCTCTGAGGAAGACTACAAGGCTTACATCGAAGCTTACAACAAGTACCTTGCTGAACTCGACGCTTACAACAAGCAGAACTACAAGGTTGGTGATGACATCATCGCCCTCGCTCCCGCTTCATGGGCCGGCCAGACTGGCAACTACGGTGGTCTCGCAAATCCATCTTCTGAACTTTACAACGGCGGTGGTTCTGTCGGTGCTGGCGATGTCATGACCCAGACACTTGAGAATCTCAAGACCGGTATGTATGAGGTAACTATGGGCCTTGCTGCTTCTTACACATCAGGCCGCGGCTTCGAGTGCCCTGTAGGCGAAGGTCTTTCTGTAGGCTTCGTGAATGATCAGGAAACTGGTCTCACAGTTGTTGACAGAGGATGGGTAGGCGAAGGCGAGCAGACTACTGTGAAGCTGACTGCTGCTGTTGTTGACGGCACACTCAAGTATGGTATCAAGAACCTTGTTCCTTCAGGCAACTGGTATGTGGCAAATGTTCTTTCTATCGTATATGTTTCAGACCAGATTTACTCTGACCTCTCCGCTTCAGACTACTATCGCTGGACTGCTGCTGACGCAACAGGCGTTCAGGAGAGAATCGAAAATACATCTCTTTCACTCGGCACTTCTACAGGCCTCGTTTACGGTGACGGCAACGTTTACTACCTCAACTATGCAGACCTCAGCGACGCCAAGACACTCGTTGCCGTAGCAACTGAGGGTGAGCCTCGCTTCCTTTTCAACCGCGTAGAGGACAACGGTAATGTAAACGCAGAGCTCCCACGCGACGCAGCTAAGTACGAGACAGTGGTTGACAATGGTGACGGTTCTAAGACTTACACTATCAACATCGCTGCTATCGTTGAAGAGTTCGGATTTGCACACCTCCACGCTATCAAGGGCGCTAACTGGGCTAACACAACAGTGACAAGCCTCAAGGTAGGTAAGGTAGTTAAGCCAGTGAAGAATTATTCTATCGACGTTGAGCGTTACGCAGGCATGGGTTATGGTCCAACAACCGCTACAGCCGACCTCGCAGAGGCACTTTCATTCCTCGGCGTAGAGGCAGCTACAGCTGAAATGCTCAGCATCGTGAACCCAGACGGAACAGAGATTAGCGACTACGCTACATACGACGGCTGGTTCGCTGCTGACGGTACAGCAAATACTTGGGGTGATAACTCTAAGGTATGCGTTAAGTTCTTCCAGGCTCTTTCAAGTGGCCAATTTGAAATCTGCGACATGAACGGTGCAGACGTTGTAGGTACAACTTACACAGTTAAGTACGCTCTCAAGGCTAACGACAAGACTGCCATCTTCTCTATCAACGTGAAGTTCGTAGAGAAGCCAGTTCTCGCGCTCACTTATGCAGACCTCACAAACAAGAAGGATGTAGCTGTTGAGTTCACTTCTGAACTTGGCAAGTGCTATGAAGGCCTCACAGCTGATGTAGACGTTGCATCTATCCTCGCAGAGCTCGGCGCTGAGTCACTGAACGACGTAGCAGTTTACGCTGTACAGTCAGACGGCACCCTTGATGACAACTACAAGCTCGGCACAACTGACGGCTGGCGCAACGCTGCCGGCGACTGGCAGGGCTGGGGCGACGCTGCTTATTTCTACGTGAAGGCAGATTTCGCTAAGGCATCAGCTCAGATTTACGAAGTAGGTGGTATGCAGGACAAGAACACAACAGAACCTGCTACATACACAGCTACATATGCATTCGTGAACGCTAATGCAGAGGCAGTGACCCTTAAGGTTACTCTCACTTATCCTGCAGCAGAAGAGCCAGAA
>JAEIGA010002226.1_pt1 | contig 31017 bp, 18 predicted proteins | sample 9270691 | NCBI WGS metagenome assembly JAEIGA01 (sample SAMN17057246, study PRJNA624740) | gut metagenome | biome: biome; isolation source: fecal sample | host: Bos grunniens | place: China: Xizang | collected 2019
TGCACAGACTTCTCGCTGCTTACCTCGACGGCGCACCGTCGGCTAAGCAGGAGACATACGACAAGCTCTGCAAGCACGCCTCAGAGCGCGAGATCGTCGCTGCCGAGGCGGAGCGCGCAAGCATCAAGTACAAGCTCGTCGAGTTCATGCAGGACAAGGTCGGCTGTACTTTCGGCGGAAATATCTCCGGACTCACAGAGTGGGGAATGTACGTAGAGGTCGAGCCTACGAAGATCGAGGGTATGGTGCCGCTGCGCGACATCCGCAGCGACTTCTTCGAGTTCGACGCCGACCACTACAGACTCGTGGGTAAGCGCACTGGCATCGTCTACAACCTCGGCGATCCTGTCCGCATCCGCGTGAAGAAGACTAATCTTGAGCAGAAACTGCTTGATTATGAGCTGATTGAGACTGGTCTTGAGGAAAGGGTCTACGACCGCATCGACTACGAGCACGGCCGCGGAACCTCATTCATCAAAGGCGAGGACGGCTCATTCGACAATGTTACGGTAGGCATCAACAAGGCCGCCCGCAAGGAAAAGGTCCGCAAGGCCATCCAGGAGTCCAAGCGCAAGGCGCGGAAGGCTGCTGCACGTAAGGCGGGTAAGAAATAAGGGATATCCAGCAGCCAGAACAACAGAAGAGCAGCGGTCGCTGCTCTTCTGTTGCATTACCATAATTGGTCAGGCGCATTGCTGGTTGGTGCCGGCGGTGTAGAGAGTTCGTATACGAGTATCTGCCCTCCGCCACTTGACTGAAATGCACTACCCATGCCAGAAGTGTCGCTCCACATATTAAGACGGGAGTAATCGCTTGAGAAATAATAGTATGACTTAGGATAATTCTTCATGAATGGATTTCCGCTATCACTGTAGCTGAAATAATATGTCAGTCTGCCGTTGTCATTTCCTATGTATTTATGGGTATCGGAGTATTGGGTCTTGATTCCGTTTGCGTCAGAGCGATAGCAATAGCTTTTACCGTTAGTAAAGGTAATGTAGAATCCGTGTTCCTTGACAAAAGCGTCCATCTTGCTTTTTGCTCCTGTATTCTTCTCAACATGGCAAACATATTTGTAGTAGTAGGTTTGACCATATGCGTTGCTTACACAGAAAACAAATAGTACCATCAGAATAAATCTTCTCATAATCAATAAGTTTTAACGTATTACACCATATTTCCTGCCGGTTCCGTTGCATGCGGAACATCTGCCTGAACTGTTTGGGCATGAAGGACACATGTGGTCTTTCAGACCCTCTAAAGAATTTCTCCATACTCCATCTCCACCGCATATCTGACATTTTCCCGTTCCATAGCATGTCGGACAGTCGTAGTATCCGTAGCGAGACTGTTTTTCGTTTCGTTGATCATCTTCATAGTAGTCATCATGGTGATAATGATCATCTGGTGTCGGGTTTATGATGACTGGTGGTGCAGGGGTCGGCTTAGGTCTTGATGATCGGGTAACTCCGGCCGGTGCGTTTTTACGGACATATACCAGGATTTCACCATCCGATTTCTTTATATTCAAACGTGAACGGTCGCTTGCGAAGAAATAATAAGCATCTCCGAAATAGCATCGACCATGGTAGCTATGCAGATTGTTCGATGTCATGCCTTCATAGTGAAGCGTTCCGAAACCTTCTGAATAACCATCTTTGTCCGAGTCGTAGCATGCGTTCGAAGTGAAGGTTATGAAATGTCCGTCTCCGGATGCCTGTCTCTTGACGTTGTTTTCAACAACGGCAATCTTCTCGTAGTAGTATGTCTGCGCTTCTGCAGATAGGAAGAAGCAGATGGATAGTATGACAGATGTTATGTAGCGCTTCATTATACTATTTTTTACAAAGATATGTTTTTTTCGTTCGATATAATCCAAAATCTTTTATATATTTGTAAGTTGCAATTCTAATATTTTTCCACAAGATGTTTTTGTTGTTTCTGATATTGAATATTGTCGCGTTTGCGCTTTATGGAATAGATAAGTTCAAGGCGAAAAGAGGCAGTTGGCGTATACCTGAGGCGGTCCTGTTTGGCATTGCGGTGCCAGGTGGGACTATAGGAGCGATTGCCGGCATGTTCTGCTTCCGTCATAAGACACGTAAGGACCTCTTCCGTTATGGTCTTTTCTGTGTTCTGCTCATACAATTGATAATAATAACCGTTATCTCATAGTATTATGGAAAAAATTTCGTTCATAGCGAATACTGGCATTCAGTTCTTTACAACTGAGGCCAGGTTCAACCCTTCTGAGGCGGCGATTGTGAATGATGTTCCCGTCAGACCTCTGATTTTTACAGAGGTTCCTCTCTCGCCGGAAAGAAACAAGATTGAGGTTGTGCTCAGGGTTGACGGAGGTCTCTATCGTTTGACGGATCTTCGCGACGAAAACTGCATCAGGACATCCATTGATCTTTCAGGAGTAGAAGATGATGTTCTTGATGATTCAGGAGTGCCTCAGGTGGCTAAAGAGAGGCTTAACCAGAACTTGTTGGACGAACTGGAAGCACAGAATTGTTATTCGGAAAGCAATATAGAAGGATCGTTTCCTGTTCAGCGTGAAGGTGACGATGAATCACTGAATCCGTTCCAGTGTATTCTTGGCCAGTGGATTCCTGTTCCACTGTTCTATCATTTCTCAGCAGAATCAAACAAGAGTCGTTGTTCGTATCCTGCAGCTTGGTGTCGCGTGAAGATTACGCGTCTGTCAGAAGACAGATATCAGTTCGTATGGGCATATGATACTCATGCGCTCCATGCTTCAAAGGAGGAGGATGACTGTAGGATGCTTCCGTACTTCTCTTCAGATACAGTGAAGAAGGAAGTCTTTGGTCTGCCGACCAGAGTGTCGCATCTTATGGCTTTTCTTGATGATAATGAATGGGTGGGTTCGTACATGAGCTCGTTGATCTTTGGGCCTAATGTGCAGCCGGTAGTCAGGGCGAGGGGACGAAACTTCCTTTGCCGTCATCTCGGATATTATGTCAATCTCATGACTCAGCTCAGGGTTCTGGATGTCTGCCCTCAGGTGACATTGTATAATGACAGATATAAGGGTTCTGACGATGTGCTTGCCCCTATACCGGTGGATCTTGTCCTTGATGTGGGAAATTCAAAGACTTGCGGAGTGCTTTTCGAGGACGGTGACTTTACAAAAGCATCGCTTCTGGCCATGCGCGATCTTAGTGATCCGTCAAAGGTATATGCGTCATCGTTTGATATGAGAGTTGTGTTCAGCCGCACAGAATTCGGCCGTCACAACATGGATATGGACGAAGACGTCTTCAAATGGAACAGTTTCCTGCGTGTGGGAGAAGAGGCAAGGCGTCTCATGTCGATGTCAAAGGCTCCTACAGGAGAAGCTATGAAGATGACGCACTATTCAAGCCCGAAGAGATACCTTTGGGATGATCAGCCGTTCGCGGGACAGTGGGAGTTTGTCCAGCTGGATAACTCGGAGGCTACGATTCAGGAGAATGCGGTTTATGTCGATGGAATGTCGATTCAGTTCAACGTTGATGGAACGTTGAGGACAGACGAGGACTTCAGCATGAAGACATCGTTCTCAAGAAGATCTCTGATGACCTGTGTCATGATCGAGATCATCCAGCAGGCGATGTGCCAGATCAATTCGTATGATTATCTCAACATCGAGACGGGACGAGGCAAAGTAGATCAGCCGAGAGTGTTGAACAATATCATAATCACATGCCCTACAGCTATGCCGCTTGAGGAGCAGCGCACGTTGAGAAGATGCGCAAGCGATGCCTTTATCGCCATAGCTAGAAGCAAGGACCCTATGCTTCTCTATTCTCCATATGATCCTAAGGATTGGGAGGACAAGATTTCGGTTGTTCCTTCTGTCAGGGATCTGTCCATCACAGACTTTACTCAGTTTGAAAACAAGGTTGAGTGGGGATACGATGAGGCTACATGCTGTCAGCTTGTATATCTCTATTCAGAGATTGTTTCAAAGTATCATGGAAACTGTGCCGAGTTTATCGAGCATAAGGGTTCTGTAAGAAACTCTCTCAAAGCTGAGGGATATGAAAAGAAGGCCCTTACAATTGGTTCAGTCGATATTGGTGCCGGTACCACAGACGTGATGATCTGTTCATACAAGTATGATCAGGTAGGCACGACTGCTGTTCTTACTCCTGTGCCTCAGTTCTGGGATAGTTTTTATACAGCCGGAGATGATCTCCTTCGTGAGATTGTATATGGCATGGTGCTCAAGGAACCAGACAGAGAAACTTTCAGGAAAGGATATGGTTCGATATTCAATGCTGCTTGCGCTGATATCCTTGAGAAGGAATATGCCGATAAACTTACGCCTCAGAACCGTCACATCATAGAGGAAAAGGCAGTGGCAAAGCTTAATCGCTCTTTCGGAAGCGATTCATACGCTGTGTCGTACCTTGACAAGATCATGAGGAATGACTTCAATGTGCAGGTATCTGTGCCTATCGCCCAGAAGATGCTTGATATGATGAAGAATGCGGAACTTGCAACAGATCTGTCATATGAGGAGATTTTCGGCAAGGTGAAGCCGTCGAAGAGCGTGCTTGACTTCTTCGAGCAGAGATTCGGATTCCGTCTGGAGACTTTGATGTGGTCATATTCTCCGGACAGAGTTTCACAGATAATCAGAAGCGTATTTGAGAGCATGCTCAAGCGTATTTCCATTATCCTCAGCACATACAAATGTGATGTTGTACTGCTGGCAGGAAGACCGACTTCTCTCTCTGCGGTTACAGATCTGTTCCTCAAGTTCTTCCCTGTTTCACCGGACAGACTTATCCGTCTGTTGCCTAAGAATGAGAATGTTGTGAATGATGAGAGCAGGTGGAACTGCTACAAGGTCGGCAGATGGTTCCCTACTGCTGACGATAATGGCTATTTCAAAGATCTTAAGCCGGTTGTGGCGGTTGGCGCGATGGTGGGATATCTGGCATCTCATAACAAGCTGTCTCATTTCCAGCTCAATACAGAGGAGCTCAGGAAGAGAATGCAGTCTACTGCCAACTATATAGGCTCATACGAAGAGAATAACTGCAGGATTCCTACATCTGAGGTAAAGTTGACCCCGCAGCAGAATTCCGCTACATTCAAGGCACCTGAACTTCCTTACTTCCTGGGATGTAAGCAGATAAATACAGAATTCTATCACGCCAGACCATTGTATTCTCTTTCAGTAAAGCCTGGGGCAGATGTCTCTATGTATGACATGAGTCTTGTTACATTCACGGTTACACGACGATACAAGGAGGATAAGGAACTCCTGACGCTTCAGTCTGCCCGTGACAGGTCAAACCAGGATATTACAGACCTTCTTCAGCTGAAGATCCAGAGTCTTGTGGAAAGAGGTACACGTAATGACAAGACTGATATCTCCGAGACACGAGGATACTGGCTTGACAATGGAGTCTTCAACTTTAACTAACCGGACCAGAAACCATAACTAAGAAGTCATGAATACTATTCTCGAAAATATAATCAAGTCAGTGGACGATGTGTTCGAGTGGGTCAAGACCTATTCGAAATCCGCTGAGCAGGCTGAACTTTTCGCTGAAATCGTAGATGTAAAGAGAAAGCTCAGACGCATACACAGAGCAAATATTGATAACCCTACAATTGCAGCATATGGTGAGAGCCAGGTGGGTAAGTCCTATATTGTGACAAGTCTTCTTGGATCATCCGGAAGGCCGTTCTCTGTGAAGACTGAGTCCGGTGAGAGACTCAACTTCATTGATAATTTCAACTATAAGACCAAGTCTCAGGAGTCAACAGGAGTTGTGACCAGATTCACATCTTCCAAGACATCTGTAAACGAGCATTATGCCATCAAGCTGAAGCTACTCTCCATAGCGGACATCATTACGATACTGGCGGATTGTTATTTTGTGGATATCAATGGATATGAGCCATGGACTCAGGGCGACTGGGAGGCTTTTGCAGATGATATCTACGAACGCTATAATGATAAGCCGGAGGTTCAGAGCTATCTGACGGAGTTGGAGATAGGAGACATCCAGGAGTATCTCGTCAACTATGACAAGAAGCAGGCTGCAAGCTTGTTGAATTCGGAGTTCCTGGCCAGACTTTCGATGCTTATCAGAAGGATTCCTGTATCTGATTGGGAGAAGGTTTTCGCATATCTTTGGAAAAATGACGAAGCTGTGTCTCGTCTGTTCCGTAGATTGTTGGATTGTTATGTGGCATTGAACTTCTCTGAGACCGTATATATAAATACAAAGGTTGTCCTCAATGACATGAATGATGGAGAGCCTACTCTGATGAGTGTGACTGTCCTTGATAAGCTGAAGGAGATATTCTCAGGCAAAGAGAATATGGTGAAGGTTCCTGTTCTCTTCCCTAATGGCGTTACTGTGGTACAGATCGAGAAGTGTCTCCTTAGTGCCATTACGGCAGAGGCTGTATATAATATTGAGGAAGCAGTCCTGTCTGATAGGGTAACGATAACCCTTGACCATATCAGACAGTCTCCTGGACGTTCGGCTGAGGATAACAAGAAGGCCATTATCAAGAATCTCGGTCTTTCTCCTACAGATATTCTTCCGGCAGGAGTCAATAAAGAGGAGTACCTTGTCTGCGACAAGTCTTTCCTTAAGTCAATTGACCTTCTGGACTTCCCAGGTGCACGAGGCAGGGCTACCGGATATCAGCCTGTCCAGATCAGCGCAGAGATTGCAAAGCTCCTTCTTCGCGGAAAGGTAACTTACCTTTTCAACAAGTATTCAGAGGAACTCAGACTCAGTGTCCTGATGTTCTGTCATCACCACAAGAATACAACTCCTAACCTTGTGGCACCGCTTCTTTCGAACTGGATCGGAACTTACATCGGACGTACTCCGGAGGAGAGACGTGCGGTGATAGAACGTTATGACAGGATTTCCCCACTGTTCCTGATCTCCACAATGTACAATGCAGATCTTGAGATTCCTACAGATCATTCAGGTCAGCCTCTCCTTGATAGAAGTGTGTGGGCAAGGCGACTCGGTAAGATCTGGGCTAGCGAGGTTATAGATATGGAGGCAAACTCCTGGTTCAAGGATTGGATTCCTGGAGGCAGGTTCTCCAATACATATTTCCTTCGTGACTACAAATATTCCAGCAATATCCCTGGTGATGGCATATGCCATCTGTTCAAGGGTTATCCTGGCACAGAGTGCGATGAGATCAATGCGGAAGCCAGACTTCGCCTTAAGGAGGTCTTCCTTCAGGACGATAGCGTAAAGATGTTCTTTGAGGATCCGGAACTTTCATGGAACGTATCTTCAACTGTTGCCAACGATGGTTCATGCTATATAATCAAGCGTTTGTCTCAGGTGTCCAAACTTGCAGGAGATGCGCGTAAGACTAAGTTCCTTGAGGATGCTCTTAAATATGCGCGCTCATTGTACGCGATAATGAAACCAAAGTACAAGGATACAAGCGCGGTACAGCGCCTTGAGGAGAATATCAAGAAGGCGAACAAATTTGACTTTCAGGTGCGAAAGGTAGTTGAGAAGCATCCGGATTTCTTCGGAAGGATGATTCAGTTCCTTCAGCTCAACATACATATGACCACCAAGGTGCTCTATTCTGTTGTCCATAGTACACAGATAGTGGATGTCGAGGTACCAAAGGAGTATGAGGTGCTTCTTGCTGGAGTTGAGGAAAGAGGATATTCATTTGATCCTCAGAGGGATGATGACTATAACAGAAATATTTTCATAAATGCCTACGGTTTCCCTCCTGAGGAAGAGGATATCGATATTCATGAACTTGCGAAGGCGTCGTACAAACGTGACTGTTCGCCGTCAATCGTCATGGCTACGAAACTTCTGGAAACATGGTTCGAGGAATTGAGCTCAAGCGGAAGAAGTCACTACTTCTCACAGGTCGGTTTTAGACCTACTGTCTTTACTTCGTTTATTGAAAATATTATTGCTTCCAGCATCAAAGTGGAACTTAAGGAAAAGATCGCTTCCGCAATCAGCGAATATGTGGATGATAAGCTTACTACATATCCTGAAAATGAGGCGCTGATAGCCGATATCGCTACCAGTATCTATAATGCCTTCATCATGGACCTTGGTTTCTCATACCTTGGTGCAGAAGATGTGGCAAAGGTTGCTGATATAGCTTCGAAGACCACGACTTTCAATTATGGTCTTATCCATAAGGATGGTGCAGGTGCAGTAAGCGAGAATCTTGAGGACAAGCTCTTCAATTCTCTTGATTCGTTGGGCGAGGATGGAAGCCATCTTACACAGCTTCCTTCATATCAGAACCTGATAGAGTGGATTGAATATGTGAAGATGTCCTATATCATGTCCTCAGATGTTCCTGATATGGATGAAATGGCACTTTTGGCAAACGATAAGCTCGGATGCATCCTTAAAGAATTTGAAAAGAACGTGAACCCGACAATCTGATGGCGTCGTATAATATGAATAGGTCCATGTGGGACCGTTTCTATCCCTTAGTATTTATAATAAGTCTACTTATATCTATGAAAGGTATATCAAGCAGAAACCTGCTGCTGGTTCTGGCAGGAATTCTTCTGTTCATAATTCTGGCTTTGATGCTTAAGGATTTGACAGCGAAGTCTCCGTTTGGCGATGGAAATAAAGGCGCTGGTACAGTGGCTCCCATGCCGGGTGGCGGCCGCCATATCCCTCCTATTGATAAGGATAAGATCGGCTACGGAAGAGACACTATCGTGCCTATCGTCAAGGACCGTATAAATGTCCTCCTGGAGAAGATCGATGACAATACAGAGAAAGAATTCAGGGCAGCATTCCATAACTTGTATCCGGAGCCAGATTACAAGATCGTGTATTTTGATCCTTTGACATATAGAATGCAGCTGGTGGTGCCGGAAGACAAGAGGGAATATCTGATGGATAACCTCAACGCTCAGTTGCCTGACTTTAATTTCATACTGTTCGATGAGAGTGTATTCGGTACGACATATACTCCGAATGATAAGGATTTTGCATCAGCCAGAGACTGGTATATGCAGGCAATCAAGGCCCATAAGGCATGGGATGTGACCAGGGGAAGCGACAGCGTGATTGTGGCTGTGGTCGACAACGGCTTTGATCTCAAGCATCCTGAATTGGCAGGGGCAAAAATTGTGAGTCCTTACAATGTGGCAGAACGCGGAACCAATGTATATGCCGTTAGGGATCCTAAACTTGCTGCGCATGGTACTCATGTAGCAGCAACAGCCGTCGGCTATGCAGATAATGGGGAAGGCCTTTGCGGTATTGCACCAGAGTGCAGGCTTATGCCGGTGCAGGTCGCTGATGCAGACGGCATAATGACAACGACTTCAGTGCTTGACGGTATCCTTTATGCGATATATCAGGGTGCCGATGTCATCAATGTCTCGCTGGGAGTTTCGATTAATCCGATTGCACAGATGTTACCTCCTACTGAACAGCTTCAGATAATAAGAAATCAAAGGCTTAATGAGCAGAGAGTTTGGGATGAGGTGTTCAAGATTGCAGCTAACAGAAATGTGACATTGGTTATTGCGGCTGGAAATGATAATGTCATGTCCGGTCTCGATCCTATGAAGAGGAATGAACAGACATTGATAGTTTCAGCTGTGGATAAGAGTATCCGTAAAGCAGATTTCAGCAACTATGGTTTCTATTCGAACCTCCCATATTGTTATTCTACCATTTCAGCTCCTGGTGTCGACATCTATAATGCCGTGCCTGGTAATTCTTATGATGCCCTTCAAGGTACGAGCATGGCCTCTCCGGTAGTTGCGGGAGCTGTAGCTCTGTTAAAGTCTGTAAACAAAGATCTTACTCCAGCCCAGATCATTGAGATTCTTCAGTCTACCGGAGTGGAGATCAACGATCCTATCGGAAATATGATTCAGTTAGACAAGGCGTTGGATGCTGCTATCAGCGGTAATTATTCCCGTGCTAAGTCAAGCAAGTCTCCTTTCGGTCAAGGTGGACAGAGGATGAAGCGTGGAGACCTTGCTGATCCGGCTTCCATTCATGGATTGTGGCAGGCTACTGAGTATCTATACAATCAGAGCAATGAGAGGGTTGCGTTCTATTTCCAGTTTGCCTCCGGTACCAGCAAGATGATGCTGGTTGAGGTTGACAACGGAAATGACCGCTATGAGGCGCGCCTGTCTGTGGATGTCTCCGCAGGAAATCTTTCAATTGTCCAGATGGAGAATGCGCAGAATTCTGCAGGAAGACAATATGAGTCATATACATTCTCTTGTAAGGCAGATAATGCCGGATACCTTCTCTGCGAGGCTTCGGCTAATGACAGAAATCATCACTTAAGCTTTTACCTGGAAAAAATCAATTAACATATGAAACTGAAAACACTAATCGGAATTATCGGTCTGTTGATTATGACCGCATTCGTTTTCTTTGGTCAGACATTCTGCGATTTCCTTAACGGAGATTATGGAGATTGGCTTAATGCTGCGTTATGGACAGTCATCACAGCAATTGTATTGACGACTCTTCTTATCATTGCAGTTGTCGGATTTGGCAAGCAGGGAGCCAGCGAGCAGACATGGCATACGGTAGGTGTCATATGCTTTGCCATGTTCATCGGTGCGTCTTGCTTCATGGCTGCGCCTTCAGTCGTGCATACATTTACAGTGCTTTCCCGTAAGGGCGACATTGCTGCCAAGGCAAGGGAAGTAAGAGATAATACAGACATGATGTATCAGGAGTACACCAGCCAGGCGGAAGCGAGGTCATTTACCCTTAAATCCAATATCGAAGTCTACCTGGTAGATGCTCCAGCGAATCTTGAGGATATGTACCCTGATGACGATGTGTACAATCTGACTTTTCCTGAGGATCAGGCCGAGATATTCGAGCAGGGTCTGCTCATAAAATGTGACAAGACCTGGGCTGATAAGCTGCGTGCTAAATATGAATCGGATCTTATCACCAATTTTTCTCTCTTAAGTGCCGGATCTTCGTTGAAAAATCTGATTGCTTTCCATAAGGGAAGATATACGGAGTTCAGCGACCATTTCTCTTCGATCAAGACTCCGTTCGAGCAGAACAGCAGTTTCAGTTCTCCAGAATTCAAGTTTGTCTATGTCGACTATTCGGCAGAGGTTTCAGATCTTTTCGGAAACAGATCGGCTCATGCCGGTGGTATCGCGCTTTTCATCTTTGCCTTGCTTCTGGGCTCATGTCCGTTCATCTTCGTAAAGAACAACAAGGTGAAGAATGCGAGGAAGTCGAAAGGAGGAGATGGAATTTATTGCCAGGGATATCCGTTGAAATAATAATCATTATATATAAGGAGAAAACTTATGTCTAAATATACACAGCAGCAGGCAGCGATTGCCTTGGAAACTCCAAATCTGTTTCCGCCAAAAGATATAGCAGGAATGATTCTGGAGGGCTTCTTTACCTTGGATCAGATAGAGAATAAGGTTGACGCAAAACGTTTTGTGTTGATCAAGGATAGAGTAGATGCCGGACAGGGAAAGGTAATGCAGGACAGATTATGGTTAAGGTGTACATCTCCTGATGGAACTGTGGAGGATCTTCAGTCGTTCATATCCAAGTATCCGGACGACCCTAGAGTAGCGGAGGCGAAATCAATGATCGTACGCATGCGTGAGGCTCAGGTGGACAGGGATTTCATGCGCCTGACAGAAGGCGAGGCGACGATTGCAGCGTACCAGGCCTTTCTGGACAAGTACCCTGGAAGCAGATACGAGAGCGTTGTCATGAAGAATATTCAGGATCTTCGTGACCAGCAGGAAGAAGGTCGATGGTTAGCCTGCCAGACTCTGGAGGATTACATGACCTTTATCAATGAGTTCCCGAACTCCAAGTATCAGCCGCTGGCGCAGGAGAAGGTGCGACTGATCAAGGAAGATCAGGCAATGCGTGAAAGGCAGGCGGATGAGGATGAGTGGCAGCGCGTTCTTATGATCCCTCGTGAAAGCCCTGCAAGGATAGAGGCGCTTCGTACATACATGAGCAAATATACCTTGCACAGAGTCGAGGCCCAGAATATGATCGATGAGGCCCAGCTCGAACCGGCATTGGAGGCATTGTTCTCAAATCCGGTAAACCGAGCTTCTGATTTCATTGCATTCTGTACCAGGTTCCCTTCCGCTAAAGAACGTGTGAAGACATGGTTGAAGGGGGATATGAAGATGAATCCGAGCCGTTATACCAGAAAGGATATCATAGACCTGACTACTCCTAATATGAATGGATTTGTCATGTTCTCTTCTGATGAGCTTAACAGAGAGGGTATCCTTCCGCTTGAGTTCTATCAGTATATCCTTTCACATAAGTCGACAGACTCAGACAGAAACGAAAGCGAAGCTTCGCTTCCACCAGAGACATATTTCGGTTCTCAGCCGGATACAACGGATGTCTTTTTCTTCGGTGTTCCGGGTTCCGGAAAGACTACAGTGCTTTCTTCGCTGGTAGCAATGACCTCGAAATTCGAAAACATAAGGTTCAGACTGAATGATAAGGGATCTCATGTCGGATTCAACTATGCTACTATCCTGAAGAGCTACATAGACAAGAACGTGTTCCCAACCAGTACGATGGAGAGCTTCGAGAGCCAGACCATGTCGGATGACACGACAGCGGATAAGTCGTTCATTCAGATAATCGATGCGGAAATCCTTGAGGATACTCCTAAAGGCGTCCTTACCCATAAGGTGTCTCTGATTGACATGCCGGGAGAGCGTACCTTGAAGTTCGCAGGTGCAAAAGGAGAGATTACTGATCTCGATGAGGCTCTGGGAACAGGAACGTCGGAATTGTTCCGAAATTCCAACCATAAGATCATCTTCTTTGTTCTGGATTCACAGGAAAACGCATCATACCGGGTCAAGTACAACGGACAGATCATCCCGGTTTCAGCTGATATGGCATTGAACTCGGTAGTTACTCTGCTGATGGATGTGCCGGAGATTGCAGAAAAGATCGTATCTATCCATGCGATCCTTACAAAGAGCGATTTGATCAAACCTGCAATCAGCGATGTTACTGTCGAGAAGTCTTTGAAGAGATATGAGTCGTTCACTTCATCGTTGGTGGAACTCTGTGATCCGACAAAGAATGCCATAAACAGCCATTGCGGTCACGTTCCTTATGTGTTCCCGTTCACTCTGGGTCAGGTGTTCCCTGGAAACATGGTGAAGCCTAAGCCTTTTGAAGCAGGAAAGATCCTGAAGGTCATAACCGAGAACACATATTCTATCCGTAAGGACAGCAAGTGGGACAGCTTCACAGAGAAGATGAATAAAAAATTGTTTTAGACATGGCTAACTGTACGATTTCAATATGGGGAAACCCCAATGGCCGAGGATATATCGTCAACGGCCGAGAATCAGACCTGATGACGTTTGCGGATTGTAATATCCGCAACATCGATGGTGATTCAGTGTTTCAGGGCGAGTTCTATTCTGTCATGTATACTGACAGAGGATACATCATTAGTTATCATTATACTCTTAGGGATGAGGGAATGATAGCATCCGAGTTCGGAGGCTTTATCAATTTCCGTGATCCTAGAACAGTGATTTCCATTGCAGTGCCACGTGGATGTACACTTGACGGCCCTGTGGAGATATTCGACAAGATTCGTGATGAATACTATAATGTAATCGCTAAGCTGATTACAATCGACGAACTGTCTGGCCGCGTTTCTAAGGTGTTGCCTGAGTGGGAGGAACTTGTTTCCAGAAACATAGTCAAGGGGACTACTGCTTTGCGCGTCAATACTAAAGACGAAAGATCGAAGGGAGTGGTAGTTTATCAGAATCTTGATGATGTGTCTTCGTATCTGGTAACATTGGAGAGGCAGATGTATAAAGGAAATAAGTTGATTTACTTTGTCCCACAGACATCGGCGTCCTTCTTTGCAGGTGTGCCAGCGATTTATGCTCCTGTTTCATTTGTTCCGTCATATAAGGTTGTGTTCCCGGATAACACTGTGAGGGAAATCAGTTCTTTGGAAGAACCTATTGATGTGACCGTGACCATACCGAATCATGAAGATATGCATCTGCAGGGTACCGTAGCTGCGAAGATGACAGAGTGGTGCATCAGCCCGTCAGAAGATTGTTCGGAATATGTCATCGGTGTTCGTCCGTCTCCAATGAAGAAGATTGTTCTTATTGACTGTACGGACCTTGGAACTGGTCTGCCGAAGTCTGAGCTGTCTATGCTCATGCCTTCTGTCGGACATATTGAAGGAAGCGTTCTTGTCTTGACCGGAGACGAGATTGATAAAGCTCACTCTGCTTTTAACATCACGGTTCTGGCTCCTTATAGAAGAGTGGACTTCAGAAAGGAGACACAGGCTGATGGCAGTGCCGTTATCAAGGTGCAGATCATTCAGAGAGTATCATTCAATGCTGACGAATATATAAGGAGGATTACCTCTTCTTATGGTTTTTCTCCGGAAATATATTGCAATGGAGCCAGGGTGTATGGCATCATTGAGAAGGATATAACAGAAGCGCGACGTTGCAGGATCACGATAAAGGGATCCGAAGATTATGAGGAATATGAGATGGATATGCCTTTGGATAACCATCTGGCTGCCATTAATCTTAAAAAGCGAGAAGGCAGAGAGATAACTTTCGAGGTAAGAGGGGCGGAAGCTCAGGAAGCTCTTAAATACGGAGCCAAGATTGAGGTGTATTCTTCTGCTGATGAAGACGGTGATGGTAAGAAGGGTGGTAAAAAAGGCGAGCCGCAGCAGAAGCCTTCCGGCAGGCCGGCTCCAAAGCTTAAGAGTCACAGGTTCTTCCTTTCATCACATCAGATGGAAGAGAAATTCGACCCATCATTCCTTTCTTCCGAAAGGGAATACAAGGCAACAATGAAGGGCTTTAAGCCATTCAGCTTTAAACTCCCTAAGAGGATGCCGACTCACCCTATAGAACTGGTCTTCAAACCTACAGTCGGAACACAGTTCAAGAAGAACAAGGGTTGGATTGCGCTGATCGTACTGGCTTTTCTCCTAGGATGTGGAGCAGGTTTCGGCTTGAAATGCTGGTTGGATGACATTAAAGAACAGAGAGAAATCGAAGAGGCTCTTAAACAGGCAAAGGCAGAACTCGAGACACTTTCACTTAAGCTTACGACTGTTGAGTTTACATCTTCTGATGTGAAGGCTGTAGATGAGTTCATTAAGCAGCATGACGAACTTAAGGAAGAGGAAGATGTTGCCACTGCAAAGGAAAGGATCGAGGCTGCAGCAGTGATGATGGACCTTTGTTCAGGTAATGATGACGCATTGGCTAAGGCGCTAAAGATCAAAGATCTCTCGGAAGTACAGGCGAAGCTCCTTCGGGATATTGAGGCGATGCCAGAACTCACGGAGTTTGATCAGAATTCGGCTTCGCTTGCGAATCTTAAGGAAGAACTTGATGAGAAGAGAACTTCAGATGCTGCGGCCATTGCTGACGCCGATGCAAAAAATGCCGAATTTACAAGATTGTGTGTTAATTTGTCGTCTCTGGAGTGTACGATTGACGAACTTACCGCTATTATAGACTATGCTGAGCAAAATGGTTTTAAGAATGACATTAGATACACATATGCATGTAATCTGAAAGTGTGTATTTGTGCTATGATGGGAAAGAATACAAAAGGAGGACAACTTCTTAAAGACGCAGCACTTGCCGAAATCGACAGACGTATTAATAAAGTGCCGAAAGCTGCCAGTTCGTTTATAAAGAATCTTAGAGCTAACAGCACAGCATGTGATGCTCTTCCGCTGTCTAAGAATTGTAAGAGTTTGCAGCAAATTAAGGCGGAAATAAATAAATCGACTGGAGTCGCATTATAATAACCGAAGCTTATGAAAAAGATATTTATCCTGATGGCTGTCCTTTGCATGGCCGGATGTAAGAATTCGTCTAATTCAGTGGCGATTGAGTATGAGACTCTGGCCTCATATGAGGATATAGATAAGGCTATAGGCCAGCTTGTCCAGCCAGGAAACTGGAACGAAGAAGATTGCACTACCATTGATGCAAGGATCAATGCCTGCAAGATGTATGCGCTGATCGATGCTAAACAATCGACTGCGCTTAAGCAGAAGTTGAATTCATATTCCAATAAGTACCTGTTTGAAGGAGTAGATGAATTGTTCCGTAAGACTTCTTATCAGGGACTCGATTTCTGGAAAAGCATGTTGGCATATATGCAGAAGCAGTATGACAACTATACGGCACAGCAGATACCTCTTGCTTCCGCCAACATGAAGAAAGCACAGACCATCATTGATGATTATAAAAAGGTATGTGACTGGGCAAACGCTTCCGGTGGTGCAACGCCGGAGTTCCTCAAGAAATATCCTGTAAATATTACCAATGCCGTCCTGTCTTACCACGACAAGATCAAGAAGGAGCCTAACTATCAGACTTACTTCAAGGCTAATACGGATCTTAAGAAAGCAATGGATGGTATGCAGGCTAGAATGGAGGCTTCCCGTGTCAAGTATTATGATGGTCTTGAAAAGCTTGTCGAGGAATATATTGTGAAGAATGAACTTACGGAGGAGGAGGCCCTTGATCTTCAGATCAGGTTCAACGCTCTGGATCAGTCGGCTTCACACAGCAGCGCGGCCATCAGTAAACTGCAGGACTTCGTCGACAACTATATCACCAAACTAATGGAGAAAGAAAATGAATCTTCATCTGTCAAATATTAAAGCTATCTTCATCTGCGCCTTGCTGTCTCTTCCTCTGGCTATGAAAGCTCAAGTCCAGAACGAGGAACTGATGTCAGCATACGTTTCAGCCCTGGAGCGCGATCTTGAGTGCAATGATGAACTTTATAGAGCAAGAAGGGCGTCAGAATTTGAACATGCGTCCGTGCTTGCACGAAGCGGATATACCCAGATGCCAGAGGACTCTATTTCTGGCTATATCGTGCTTCTGGAAAAGCACGATACCCTGTCGCAGAATGATAATGACAGGATAGCAGCTCTTAAGGCATATAAGGAAAGGCTTGGCACTTTCAGGAAGGCATACGGGGTGTCGTGTGTGAAGTATGACTCTCTTGCAGTGGCATCTGCAGTACAGACATTGAATGCCTTGAAGGCAGAAAGCATGGAAGGACAGCAGACCTCGGAGATAGAGGCTCTCCTGGCAGCTCTTGCTGTTTTCCAGGAGCAGTCGGCCATTGTGCGTGAGCGCTTCAATATTACGGATAGCCGAGTGGACAGGAGGATAAAGCTGTATCGTGGCCGTACTATGGATGTGGTGCTCGCGAAGTCTCTTTCAGAGGACTTCCTGGAGCCGTGGTTTGCAACGGAGCAGGTCATGACCCTTAGCTCTGAGAGTCAGGTGGAATATATCAGGACGATCACCGGCAGATTGCTAGGTCTCATAGACCAGATGAAGGCTCTTGATGAGTCTGCACCTGCAGGAAAGGCCAATGAGCTGTTGGAAGAGTTGTTGGCGATAGGAAGTGAATTGTAGATTTTTAAACAGAATAGAATCGATGAAAAGACATATATTATTTATCTTCTGCATCCTTTTATCGTCTATTGCCTTTGCGCAGCAACCGAAGGAAGATTCTGCTGATGGAATCCCATTATACGTCGGAGCGCAGTGGGGACTGCCGGTCGGTGTCGCATCATTTACCGGTCTGAATGCTGATTTCTCAGGAACAGAAGCGGGTATTTTTGTCGGATATAGTTTTGACAAGATGATGTCTGTGGAGTTGGATGCCAGTTTTGGACAGCTCAATATGCTTCCGAGAAGTTTCTGCAGGGAGTTCTTTTGGGATGAAGCCGCAGGCATACAATATATGAGGTTAAAGAACAAGACATTCACTCATAGATATACAGCGAGATTCAACTTCAATGTTCTCCAACTGTTTACGTCTACGATCTTCTCGCCATGGAGAGCAGAGATCTCTCCTTCGATTTCTCTTTTGGGACGTTCTGGAAAGATAGTACGTCTGGCCGAAGAAACAGAACAGCTTGGTGAAAGCAGAGGTTTCAATTTTGGATATGGATGCAGGTTAGGGACTTCATATGCATTTGGTAATTATCTGGTGGGTGCATATATCGGATGCACTCAGTATACTGGATCTGCAATAGATGGCCTGCAGAAGACAAATGCAAACTACGTTGCTGAGGTAGGCGCCCGTTTCACCTATGAATTCACTGCCAATTTCAGATCGGCAGGCAAGCGAGGCAACACAAGGAAAGAGACAGTCAGTGTTGTTGCTCCTATACCGGCTTCTGTTCCGGATACAATTGAGCAGGAACTTCCAGACACTGTCATTGTTCAGGAACTTCAGGTCAAGGTCCTGACTCTGGATGAGCGTAGACTCAACGCACATAGCGGACTGGCTGGATATTCCAACGCAGTAATGAATAATGTCATTTCATTCGTGGATTCTCTGTTGAATTCAGCTGTAACTTATGAGGATTACTTGCAAAAGGTCAAGTGGCTTGACAACGTTGTTCTTCCTGAAATCAGGGGATATGAACAAACAGCAGATATAGTCTCAAGAACAGACAGTGCTTCATTAGTCCTTTCGAAGATTTTGAATGCGGAATCGCTGCTTGAAGTCGTCATGCAAAAGGATTCCGTTCGAGCAATGAGTGCTGAACTTGCATCGTTGGAGACAGATAAGACGTTTGTTGCCGATAGGATTTCATCACTTAGAACATTGCTTAACAGATATTACCTTACAACGACGTGGGCTCTGGATATCATTGAAAGAATGGAAGCGGTGAGACATGAGCCGGATATGTCTAAGCAAGTGTCGGAGATTTTCACCGAATATAGTGACAATGGCCGCCTCGCTATGATCCGCGAGATTCCTTATATGAATGGAATCATGGACCAGCTCTTGGAATGTGTCAATGATTCAGATTGGACAAAAGTCACTGCAATAAAGACATCAATAGAAACCAGCCGTAAATAGTACAAGATATGAAAGAAATAAATAAAGTCAGTACAGGCCTGATTTCGTTTGGATATGATTCAAACTATAAGGCGGTTTATGAGAAGATCCGTATGACTCTCGGTGTGGAAGCGTCTTTGTTCGCACAGGTACGCATAGCAGACCGACTGGTTAAATGGCTGACCAATGACGACAGCGCTCAGTATAGAAGCCTTAAAGACGCAACGCCTGAGGAAAAGGAAATACTTCTGTATATATGGAACCAGAAGAAGCAGGAGCTTAAAAGCTTGATAAGCAAGAAGGCGCCGGATCTGGCAAATATACTCGTGATTCCTGATACTGATTTCATATATTATAGGGAAGTCGGCAGCGCAGATGATATTCCAGCGCATAGATATAACATTCTGATAACCGGCTGGGCATGTTCATATGCAGCAACAGATGCCGGAAAGGATGACACTGACAATGGAGTTATTCTTGCGCCATCTACTCATCAACAGGTTATTGTTCATTTTCTGGACAGCGAGGATCAGCCGATCAGGAATGAGGCGTTTGTATACAAGTATGTCGAGAAAGGTGTTGTACGTGACGTTCATTCTGATTCTGACGGAAGTCGTGACCAGTCTATCTGTCTTGTTGGAAGTCATTTCGAATACACCTATAAGAAGACAAACCAGTCACGCTCCTTTGAAGTTCTAAGAAACGTGATAGATTATACACTGAGGTTCTCACCATTTGTATCTGTCAACGTGACAGTCGTTGATCAGAATGATGTCGTGCAGCCGAAAATGCGTATCATTGCGGAATATTCCGGACAGACTTTTGATATGGAATCTGATGGCCATGGTAAGGCTTCCTTGGATAAAGTTCTTTTCCAGGGTGACGGATTATACATGCATTTTGACGTAGCTGGTCAGAATTGTGGTGATTTTGAAATCAGGCAGAGTGGAAACGATTTCAAACTTGTAATAAAGACAAAGGAGCCTTTCAAGCCATATCTCAAGGTAGTCCGTGATGGGCAGCCTGTTGCAGATTATGTTGTAAAGGTTCAGTCTCAGTCGATGAACGCAAGCTATAAGACAGATGCTGAGGGTGTGGTGCCTCTCTCTGTAACAGATGGAGAGGTCATGACAGTCGTCTCATCTGAGAATCCTGAACTTGCGAAATCGTACGAGATCAGAGAATCGCAGTCAGAATATATTTTCGATATTACTGTGGAGGCAGTCGTCCCACCTGTCGAGCCGCCGGTAGAGGAAAAGCCAGGTAAGGTGCTTAAGGTCGTTAATTCGGAGGGAACACCGATGCCTTATTACCGTCTCACGCTCATACATGATGGCAAAGTCGGAACTTATCTCTGTGGTGAGGATGGTCTCATATCGTTGCCTCAAGAGTGGTCTGTATTGACATATTTTGAAGCTAGAGATGAAGAATCAGGCCATCAGGAGAAGTATCTGCTAGAGGAGAATGTGAATGAGTATGTCTTCGTAATACCTTCGAAGAAGGATACACAGGATGTATTCGTGAGGGTAATAGATCAGTATAATTCGGTTGTGCCTAATTATGGTTTGATAGTTAGCTTGGGTGAAAATACCATAGAGGGTCAGACGGATGAGAATGGAGTCTTTAAAATTGGGGTGCTTGAGGCAGAGAAGTCATTTGTCGTTATCAGTCGAGAAAATACGGCTGTCTATCAGAACTATATTGTGGAGAAGGGAAAGGATGAGTATATCTTCCAAATCATTGTGGATGAAGGCCCTATCTATGTGACATTGCAGGATAAGGCTCCGGATCATACCCCGATTCCCAATGCTCAGCTGACCTTGACCAATAAGGCAGGTAACCAGTTCTCTCATTACACAGATAATGAAGGAACCATCGTTGTACCTCGTGAATTCTTTACAGATAAGCAAAAGGTTAACGTCCATACCGAGATAGCAGGTCGCAATGTCTCAGATTGCAGGTTCAGGTATGAAAAAGAGATGAACCACTATTACATTACCTTGAAGAATCCGTTCCCATGGAAGCATCTTCTCACTCTTCTTGCGCTGCTTCTTGCGTTTGCCCTTTTATTTGTAAAGTGTAATAAGGACGTGACGATTACAGCAGTTGATAAAATGGGAACTCCTGTTGAGGCTGCAGAAATCAACTATGCATATACAGAGTCTCATATTCTCAAGAATGGAGATTGGTTCTATTCAAATCAGCATCTCCTATATGGCCAGACTGATGTGAACGGACAGGTTGTCTTTGAGAATCTTGAATATAGCGTATATTCTTGCATTTTCCATGCTTTCTCAAAGGCTTTTGTTGCTGGACAGAAGGATGATATGGTCGGTAACGGGTCATACCTTTTCCATTGGAGGAAGAAATATACCCTTGTTCTTGAAGCTCCCGTGACAGACCTTACTATTCAGGTGCGCAGAGCTGTAGACGACCAGCCGATTGAAGGCGCATCCATTGTTGCTGATGTGTCGGATATGACATCCAGACAGGTGCAGCTGACCACAGATGTCAACGGAGAATGTCGCCTTATCGTCAATGACTGGGACGGAGCCATCGATGTACTCCTGGCTTCGAAGACAGGATACTCGGGAAACAGGGTGGCAGATCTGGACCTTGACTCGATCGAGGACAGATATCTGATTATATATCTAGAAGACATCAAACGTTGTTCGGATCAGGGAGCCGACAATGGCGGTGGAAATCAAGGTAGCCATGCGGTGCTTGATTATGATATGGGAGTGGCAGGAGGCGTCTTCAAGTTCTCTTACTATACAGACTCAGCTCCTGATGTGATATCAGTCTATGATGGCTCAAGTGCTGACTATGCAGCGGGCAGGGCGAAGATGATATTCCACTTTGATGGAGCTACAGATACTACGACATTCACACCAGAGTTTGTGGAGATGCTGACATTTACATCTCAGACCATCTGTGTTGTTGTTGATAATGGTACAAACTGGGGTTATATTGTACATTGTCCTAAAAAGTAAAGAAGATAATGAAAGGTCTTACCAACTTCCTTATATGCGTTACGCTTGTGGCAGCTCTATCCTCGTGCGGCCACAAGCAGCGTATTGCTTCGCTTGAGGCTCAGCTTGATACTCTGATGACAGATAAGGCACAGCAGACAGCAGAAATGAAGGATCTGCAGTCTTATCTGGATACGATTGCCAGTACTCTTGACAGTATCGCCCGTCTTGAAGGCATGCTTTTCATGCCGGATCCAGAGAACCCTGGACAAGTGCTGACAAGAAAAGAGATTGACAAGAGACTTAAGGCGTTTCACGAACTTATTGGAAGGCAGCGCGAAAAGATCCAAAGATTGGAAGCCTCATTGGATGCCAGCAATGCCAATGTCAAGCATCTGAAATCAGTGATTGCTTATCTGAATACGCAGATAGAAGAGAAAGATGCAGAGATTGAAAGGATGAGGGGTGAGTTAAAGACCAGTAAGGCAACGGTAACAAGACTGAATGAAAAGGTCTCTATGCTGGAGTCGGATGTAGCAGCTCTCAACGAGAGCTATGATGAACTTCAGCAGGAGGCCCGACAGCAGCAGGAGAACTTTGATGCTGCCCTCTCGCAGGTCCATTATCTTGTTGCAGACAAGAAGCTCCTGACCTCTATGGGACTGCTGAAGAACGGCAAGATAAAGACAGAGAATCTGGACTTTGACCTTTTTACAGCAGTAGATGCCAGGACTTTCACCAGTCTCACTATTCTGGGCGACAGACCGAAGGTCCTTACATCGATGCCGGCTTCAGCTTATGAGCTCCAGCAGAACGCAGACGGCACTTCCGTTTTAGTCATAAACGATACCGACGCGTTCTGGAAAGCTTCAAAAGTGTTGATCGTTCAGGTCAGATAGATTATAGAGAACGGATATATAACAACAGGCATTCATCGGTTAGTAGATGGATGCCTGTTGCTGATTATCCGTTGAGGGCAGAATTGATGGATGCAGGATGTCCATTACAGTCGATCCATCCTCTTGTTCCGGTTGCTATATCAAAAACCTCCAGTATGTTCTTGGTTATAAAGTCGCATTTGTCATATTTGACTCCAGTGCCTCCGTTTTTGCCATCAGCGCGGATGAATCCACACTTGCCATCCTTCTTTACTTTGATCAGGCCTTCATTATATGGATCTATGTCAAGTATTTCATCGTATATCAGAGGTATAATGATATCACCTTTGTTGTTGATCGTACCTGACTTCCCATTACTCCTGACTTTAACAAAAACTACGTTGTCTGAATTCTGTATGAAGCATTCGTCACATTCATCGTATTCGGTTCCCGTACCTCCATCTTTGCCATCGATTCGGATAAATCCATATTTGCCGTTTTTCCTTACCTTGATAAGGCCATCGTTGCAAGGATTGTAATCGAATATCTCATCATACTCACTCTTGATGAGAGGGCTGCCTTGTTCGTCAATTGTTCCCCATTTCCCATCCTTGCTGTCAGTTAATACTATAGCAAACTTCAGGTTGCCTGCCTTGACAAACTCGCGCGCATCTTTAAATTCGCACTTGATTGTCAATTTAAACAGGGTGTCAAGATACCCATAGAGACCATTGATACAAATCCGGGCAAAACCTTCTGCAAATTCAATTTTTGCGGACTTCAAATACTTTCGTACTATTGATTCCGCGTCATCTAATGCTTTGTATATCATAGATGAGTAAGAAGCCGACCGATTGTTGATATTGAACATCATCCATAGGGGGTTTCCAGATTCTTTGGATATTCTGAATGATGTAGCTGTTCCGTTTCCGTGGTTTGTGACAATAGCTTGACTGCTCCCGCTTTTGTATGAGATTTCCTCACTGACTCTGCCACTATCATCATATTTGAATATCCTTAATCCCGAAATCTGGATGTGTTCCGAATCATCTGTAGTGACGTCGTAAATGATGTCTAATTGCCCGTCTTCTCTATAATGCCGGTACTTGAAATGGGGGTCACTTAAATTGTACTCTGAGTTATAGTTAAGAACGCATTCATATTGAGACCTGCTGTTGAGAATGATAATCTGATATGGGTTTTCTGCCTCCTTTCCGTTTCTAACGAATATAAGATTCTTTTCATGTGAAAATTCAGGCTCCCGTACACCTCCATCTTGTACGATCAGTTTGTCATCACTGTCATATGCTCTCTCTCCGACTATTTTCGTGTTTACCGAACTGTCGTAGAGATACTCTCGTTTGTGGATATCCCCAATCGAGAATTTTTCATCATTATAATAATAAGATATAGTTTTTATTGTGTCGTTAGGATGGCGCTCGAATCTTACTTTCGAGTATCCGAAATCAATACTGCTTTCGGTGAAGTCTTCATTGACGAAGGTTCTGCATATTTCACATCCGAACCTGTCGTATTCTGACAGATAACCGAAGTTACCATCTTTGTGCCTGCATTTGAATAATCTTAATAACGTATATGGGAAGTTATCTTGCTTGGGACTTCCTGCGCAGTCAATGATAGACATTCCCTTATCCAATTTAAGGTAGATGGTTCGATACGGACATTCGTGTTCGTCATTGTCATACAAATATAGGATGGAAGTATATCCGTCTTCCGTAACAACTCTCTCTCTTGTATAAGATTCTCTGTCAGAATCTTTCATTTGATAGTAGTCCTTCAGTACAACTCGCCCTTTTTGATCATAATAGAATGTAATGCCGCTTATGCCGAAATATAATGTGTGCGGTTTTCTGTTTTCTCCAAAGAAACAGATGTCGTAGATGAGTCCTCTGACAATCTTTATGGAAACCTCTCTGATTCCATCTTCAGTATAGCAGCCCTCATCAAACTTGTCCATTACGCTCATCCTCAATTCGCAATGGTGTGCGGATGGGGAGTTCTGTAAAATACCTGAAAAATCCAGATTTATATCAGGAGCATTAAGGATACCTCCTTTGATGAAATGGAGGAAACTTAAGTGTTGAGGCAATTCTTCCGGTATGTGATATGAGTTTTCATGTGACTGTCTGCCATGTACAGTAAGGAATGTCAGAGGCGAGTGGTTTCTGATATTGTTATTTTTGGTCAAGCTCGTCTCAATATGCATCTTGGCATATTCACACAGTTTATCATGGCGCAATTCTACCCATGTTGAATTGTTGCTTTTTTTGCGAAATGTGAGAATTCCATGATCATTCAACCTGGAAAGTATTTTATAATCGATTTTTTTCTCAGCTTCTTGCAGCAGAATGTCTTTCCTAAATCGGCCGTCGTCTGAAATCAGTGCCGCCTCCAATGCTTCCACTCCGTCAATCTTCATATTCTCGAAGTAAAAATCACGTATGATGTTTTCAGCTGGTGGAACAGATTCGTCATTCCATTCCCTCAATCCAGGTGAACAGAGTTCCTGAAGATATAAGGACAGCATCATCGGGTCTACCTGTATTTCCGGATTTCCGTCAATCTCAAAGTCCTCGATTCCTGTTAATTGCTTAATGAATGATATTGCCTGCTCCCTTCTGAACCATGGTGTCCCGTCTGCTTTTTTTGATGAAGTGATGACCTGATAAGCCTGCTCCTCATTCAAGGGGCTGATATGTACCCTGTTTTGGTGTAGTACAGGATATGACGCGGCCTGGGCTTCCAATTCATATAGGAAGTCCTGTCGGATAGTGATGACAAAGCGGTGAAAGTTCTCAGGTTTTTTATATGCGTATTTCTTTATGATATCCAGGTCAGCTATGGTTTTATCAAGTATTTTATCAATTGATGTCTGCTTGTAATACCCGCACATAAGTTCGTATATGTTGAAGATATTACGTATTTCTTTGAGGTTCAGATTCATCTGAAAGATTTCTTCGAACTGGTCGATGATAATGAGGAAGCTTATCGGATTGCCGTCTGGATCTCGATATGTGATAAGATTCAGTTTCTCCCAAAGGGATCGTTTTCCAAAATCTTTGGATTCGATCTCTTCTCCTGTCATCGAGTATCCCTTTATCTCTCTATCGTTGATTACAAAATTGTCTATTTGGTCGTTGACGGCAGACCACACATAACCTTTTATGCAGTCGTGTGGCTTTATTTTGATATGTTTGTACCGATACTCCACTCCGAACTTCTCGTAGTGTTCCAATGTCGGAATAAGTCCGGCATTGATCATTGAACTCTTTCCGCATCCGGAGCAACCATAAATCAACGTGCTGGTGTTTTCTATGATGGAATCTGCAAGGCGGGTTGTATCTTCGTCTCTTCCCCAGAAATTCTGTCTATGACCTTCGTCATATGTACGAAGGCCAATGTATGGATTGTTTGTTGACATTATGCTTGTTTTAGGTTGATCAGTTGTTCTTTCTGTTTGTCGAATACTTTGTTGGTTTCCAAGAGAGAAATAATGCTTTGCCTTAATCTTTCTTCATTGTCTAATCGGACATGTTCGATATTCATGGAGCTAAACGTTTCGGCAAAATGGTTTTCGTCATCCACAATGACCGGGAGAATGTAGCTGAATGTGGTTCCATCGCTGAACTGACTGTTTATTGCTTCCTGGCAGTCCTTGGCCATTTGCCATTCGTTCTTCAAGAATCTTTTACTCTCGGGGTCGTCTGCTATTGTTTTGGAATTCGATGTCTGAAGAGTCAGGAATATCCTGGCTGTTATGACACCCTCTTCTATGCTTTTGTCCCAACGTTTTGAGGGTGGGAGATTGTTTTGGTCATACCAGAAGGAGATCCTTTGGTTAAGCCTGATTTTTTCCAGGAGTGGGATAATCTTATTCTCGACCAGCTTTCTGTCTTCGCTAGCATATGAGATGAACACATCCCTGAATTTTCCAGGGAGATCAGGGAACAGTTTCTCTCTGAAATGCGTGCTTTCCGGCCATAGGACTTTGATGTCTTTGATAAATCTACTGGTTTCGTCTACCCTGATGATCTCGGTGAACTGTTCTTTGGCAAATGCCTGTTCATTGTTGTCTATCGTAGGCCTTGTGCATACTGCACGCTTCTTTTGGTTTTTGTTGTGTTTACTCAACGGGTTCTTTATCAGATACCATATAAAACGGAACGCCCAAGTAGGGACATCGCAGCCAAGCATCAGCATGAATCCATAGTTTAAGTAGCTTCTGAATGTGCCTTCGTCCTTTTGTACTGCTGATACCCACGAATGGACGAAATGGATCATATCCTCTTCAGAAGTAAGGATGTGATCCAGTGTGTTGCCTTGTCCGGCAAAGTTTTCGCCCATGAGATTGATGAAGAGTACTTGATTTGCGCTGTTTTTCCAGTCTGCAATGTTCTGGAAGTTTCCATTTACCAGTTCGCTATATATGAACACCTGATGAGTCTTATAGGCATAGTCCTCAACGATGTATCTGAATTTGTTGGATACACTTGTAGACAGGATGACGTTGAACCTACCTATTGCGAGGAGGTCCTGTAACATAGAAGCGTCGTATGCTTGGTCATCAATGTCTTCTATGATCCGATTAAGTTGTCCTTCAATGTCTTTGTGGCCTTCTCCGTCTGTCATGTAGTTTCCACATAGCTCAAGTAGATCAGTCAGTGATTTGGCTTTCTTACACTGTTCCTCAAGTCTTGTGTAAGCATCGCTGTCCGAAATCTCCGCACGAGCCTTTTCCAGAATTTTCTCCTTCAGATAATCGTCAAGTGGAGTCTCTCCGACATTTATGAAGCCGTCTCCAATAACCAGGACGACTCTTTCATCTTTCATGCTCTCAAATAATGCTTTCCACTTGCAGTCTGTCATGAGACAGCCTTCGTATCTAATCTCTTTCATAGGTGATAAGTCTTGTGATATGCTAGAAAAACGAAAGTTAGTAATTTTATTTGAGATGGACCGTTGCTGAGATTGATTTCTTCTCTTTTTTTACTGATATTTGTCAGAAAGTTATTTCAAGGTGTATGGCACTAGGAAAATGGATAGCAGGCGCCCTGGGATGGGCGATGTTCGGGCCTCTTGGAGGCATCATAGGATACTTTCTGGCGTCGAGGCTGGAGAGGATGGCGGAGCTGTCGGCTGAGTATCAGGGAGGACAGACCTGGGGTCAGGGTGGTCCGCAGGATGACCGTACCTGGAACCAGGGTCAGAGGAACAGCTTCCTGATAAGTCTTCTTGCGCTGTCGGCCGCTATAATCAAGGCAGACGGAAAGGTGACCTCCGCAGAAAGGGCGAGATTTCGTGAGTTCTTTATCTCTAATTTCGGGTCACAGGCTGCCGTTGAGGCGGAAGAGATTCTTGATGAGATTCTGCAGAAGGATTTCAATCTCTACGAAGTCTGCAGTCAGATCCGTTCATGCATGGACTATTCGCAGCGTCTGCAGCTCTACCATTACCTTGTGTCGCTGGGTGCATGCGATGGGCTTGTACAAAGGGAGATCGATCTCCTGGAGACCATTGCAAATTACATTGGCCTTTCGAAATCTGACTCGGATTCCATCATAGCACAGTTCCGTCCGAGCAACGACAATAACTATAGGATTCTCGGAATTGCTCCAAGTGCGACCGATGAGGAGGTCAAGAAGGCATATCGCAGGATGGCGGTCAAATACCATCCAGACAAGGTCGCAACCCTCGGCGAAGACGTTCAGAAGGCTGCCGAAGAAAAGTTCAAGGCCATATCCCAGGCCTACGAAGCCATATGTCGCGAACGCGGAATCTAACAGTTCAGCCTGGTTTTCGTATATGTAGATGAATCCCTAAGTTTTAGTCGTTATGAATAAAGAAACATATGTACCGCAGCCGATGGACACAAGTGATGTCCAGCTACCGGAGGAGTTGAATGAACTTGTAGAGAAGATGGCGAAGAATGTCCACGATGTGTGGGCCCAGAGCCGTATAAGTCAGGGGTGGACCTATGGACCGGAGCGTAATGACACGCTCAAACATCATCCATGCTTGGTGCCTTACGAGGAACTCCCGGAGATTGAAAGGGCCTATGACCGCGATACAGCCCTCGGAACCTTGAAGCTTATTGTTAAAGCTGGTTTCAAAATCTCAAAAGATTGATTTTAGGTTCCATTATTTTTTTTCTCTAACTTTATCCAATCAAATATGGTAGTATGAAAAAATTTTGGAGAAAATTCAGGCAGGCGCTTGACCGTGCCATATATGAAGGTAGAGGAAAACAGTTTGTATGGCTTGGAAGTATTCTGGTGCTGGCATTTGCTGTCATGCTTTTGCTCGCTGCACTTATTGATTTTGACCCTCAGTACCCTTCTCAGGTGTCAATGACTCCGGAACAGGCATCCGATTCCGCATTTGTAGCCGAAAATCCGAGCACCGCCATCCGCGTCTTGGAGCTTATGCTTGACCCTGGCGCTTTTGTCGGCGGACACCAATACGGTAAATGGTGGCTTCAGCTTATCGTTGTTCTCGTAGGTGCGACTCTCTTTACCAGCTTCCTCATCGGAGCGATTGGCAACCTTTTGGACCGCCGCGTCGACTCCTTGACCAAAGGACAATACACTTATGACTTTGAGGATCATATTCTTATCCTTGGCTCCAGCAGCAAACTTATGAACCTCATACGTCAGATAGGAAATACAGGACGCGATATCGTAATTCAGACTGATAGGGATGTTGAGCAGGTCCGGGAGACTATTATGTCTTATGTTGGCGCAGAGGCGATGAAGAATATCTATGTGATATTCGGCAAGAGGGCAAATCCTGCAGCTCTTGAAAGTCTCCATGTTGCGGAAGCCCACTCAATATATGTTATTGGTGAGGATGATGAGCCTCAGCATGATGGTCTTAACCTCAAGTGCTGGCACTTTATAACCGAGCAGTGTAAGAATGCTTCCGGGGTTAAGGATTGTTATCTCCTGCTGGATCGTCTTACAACTCACAATGTGTTCTCATATAGACAGGAGAGCTGCTCGACGGATAAACTTCGTCTTAATATCGTAAGCGCAGTTGAGAATATGGCTCAGGGAGTGCTTGTTTCAGGAGAAGTCAAATCTCTTAAGTACCCAGCGTTGGATAGGGGAGGAATTTCAAAGGATAGCGACATCAATGTCCATTTTATTGTTGTGGGTATGACCCAGGTAGCATATGCCATGGCGACTACAGCGGCTCATATCTGCCACTTCCCGAATTTCAGGACAAAGGGCAAGAAGACCAAGATCACATTTGTTCAGAAGGATATCAAGCAGGAACTTGATTTCTGGCGAGGCCACTTCGATTCTCTGATGGATCTTTCATATGCTGAGCTTGTTTCATGGGATGCCAAAGGCAATATGTGCGTTGTCCCGATGTATCCAAAGGTCGAATATATAAATCCGCTGCTGTCGGACTATAAGGGTTTCCTTGATATCGAGTGGGAGTTTGTTGATGCCGGCATTGAGGATCCGAATGTACGCGAATATATAAGGGAATGTGTCAAGAAGGACGGAGTGTCTGAATATTTGTCGTTTGCGTTCTGTGCCCATGAGGCAGAAGACAATGTAGCCGCTTCCCTCTATCTGCCGAAGGAGGTATATGCGAAGAGCGATATACCGGTGTATGTGTATCAGCCATTGACCAGATGGGTGCTGGCTACAGCCAAGGAGTCAGACCGCTACAGCAATCTTTATCCATTCGGTATGCGTACAGACTGCTTTGATCCACAGCAGGAGCGCTTGCTTTGGGCGAAAAGGATAAAATACCTTTATGATCATTGTTATGATTATTCAGGAATGGGAACATTGTCGGAGTTGGATGATATATGGTACAGGAAGTCTGATCAGTACACCAAGCAGCAGTCAAACGTGTATGCTGCCAATTCGATTCCTGTCAAATTCAGAAGCATTGGGCTGAAGCCGGAGGAGCGCGCAAAGCTTACTTCTGATGAAGTGGAGATTCTTGCAGAAACTGAGCACAACAGGTGGAACGTTGAGAGACTCCTGGCAGGATACAGTCCTGTTCCATTTGAGAAGAGGATGCAGCTTCTTGCAGATCAGTTGTCTGCCTCAAAGATCGTTTCGGAAGCTGCTAAAACGGAGAAGAAGAAGCTCAGGGACGAAGATTTTAAGCATGCAGACATAGCTCCATACGATGAACTCCTTGACTCGTCTAAAGACTATGATAAGAACATTGTGAAGAATCTGTTGGATGTAA
>JAEIGA010002227.1_pt1 | contig 31006 bp, 69 predicted proteins | sample 9270691 | NCBI WGS metagenome assembly JAEIGA01 (sample SAMN17057246, study PRJNA624740) | gut metagenome | biome: biome; isolation source: fecal sample | host: Bos grunniens | place: China: Xizang | collected 2019
TACCCAAAGAAATATGGCTTTTTGTGAGCACAAATTTGCTCATAAAACTTCATTTTTTCATTATACTCGTCCGTATATTCGTCCTTTTGCTGACATTCACTAAGAATATACCAAGATTTTTGCATAGGATATGTTTTAATACCCTTGGCCTTATCGATTTCTGCCTGCTGAACCGCCTGCATACACTGTGTTCGATATTTAAGAACCTTGTATTCCTCATCATCCTCGGAGTAATTAGCCATTAATGATGTCATCGCTGTACAACGATTAGTAATTTGTCCAATTTTAGATCCAAAACCATTCAAATTAGACTGAATAAGATTTTCTTCTGTAACTATTTCCTTTTTTGCGTTATGCTGAATACATCTAAGAGCAGGAATATTCTTTTGCCTTCTCATTAATGCCTCGTTATCCGTGGTGAAGAGAAGATCTCCATCATAATCAAAACCATTAAGCGCTGCCTGCATAGTGTCCCACGCATTAACAATGGCAATGCTCTCCATATATTTAAACCATTCTTGTGCCTGTTCATCAATACAAATTTGCTGTCTAACGATGGAGTGCTCGTTGCTCATTGGTGCTCGATAACACAACACCTCTTTAGTGTTACGGTCCAGCCAAAATTTACTATATATTTCACCTGACTTTAACAAACCTGTCACTGGCAACCCAAACATATTCTGTGCCAACGCATATAAGTCTCCACTTAAAATTTGGAAGTTACCACGCACATCCAAAACACCAATTTTCGCATCGGTGATACGTCTTTTTATCATACGATGGATTCTGTTTGCTATATAATCATCTCCAACTAACTCTGGGTGGAGCATAATTGTACGAGCAATGACATCTGAATACATCACGTTGTCATCGTTAAGTTTGCTACCGCACAGATAAACCAATGTTTTCCTATAATCCCCGCCTAAAATATCGGAAATTTCATCGACAGTTGGCTTTACAAGATCCTTCACATCTTCTTGCTCAAGTTTCAGAGGAGCAATAAACTGATAGTTCAGTTGTCTAACCTCATCCATTTCATCGTAGTTTACGGCAGTCTTTGCGACACGGAAAGTGTATTTATTTTCAATACACGACTCATAATAATGTTCCCAAGAACTATAGCTTTTCCAAAGTTTTAATTGAGACTCAGTAATAATCAACTGTGCATCACGCACATCTCTTTTAATACCCCAAACATCTTCGACCAAATACAATTCTGGGTGCTCGTCTGACGCACCGTTAACAACCTCGGCAAACTTTACTATGTCAAATGGAAATACCATTCCCTTCGTAAATGCATTTCTGAGGTTGCATCCGCACAGTGGTCTGTCATAGTCGCCAGTGAGCTCTCCGTTCCATCTCTTGGCGAGTTCGACCGTCATAATGCCACAGCCGTCATTTGCATTATTTTCGAACTCCTGATCTCTTTTAAGCTCAACAATTGGTTCACAAGGGTAGTTACTATCGTCAACATCAATAAAATCTGCTAAAAACTTAGTTATAACATCCCTGACGACAATTGTTCCGCCAGGAATATTAGATTCTCCATCCATAGGCCAACTAACAATATTTGACCCAGACGCAGATAGTGCTTCGTATGCAGAATATTTAGCAGGAACTAACGGCACACTCCAATCATGGTTATTAGCAAGACGCTTTTTTAACTCTGCATGAATTCTTTCGCTCACATACACAACCGTAGACATCTTGACACCGCCTACAGTACAAAGCAGTCTCTTATATTTAATGCCATTAATACTAAATCCTTTATTTGCTCTCATATAATGAGAGTTATTTTTCATAACAACACTAACATAGTCTTCACGGAACTGGAGTTTGTATAATTCTTTGTATAATTCTGAAATTTTCGCCTTATTTTCGGCATTAACCTCTTGTTTTTTCAAAAACTTGATTTGTCGCTTAACCTCTCTGGCTTTCACATCATAATCTTGCGTACCATTAATCTCGTTAATCCACGACAAAATCTGTGAATCTGCCAACGCAACTACGACACCATCCATCTTACGCGCCTGTTCAAGAGGTAATTTTAAATCCCAATGCTTCAATTCAAGCAATGATGAATCTAATTTATATATATACTGTTGTAATTTTTGCTGTTTACTCAACGCTCATCACCGCCTCTACTCTAATCATTTTGTTCTGTTTTGCACCTTCTGCAACACAAAAGTGCATTTTTTGCACCATAAAACCCATTGAAAAGTGCAAATAATGCACTTAAAACACCCTTACAGGTGCAAATTACTTCTTTTTCTTGTCATCTTCTCGTCTATCAGCCCAATATTGCCAATAAATTGCCCAAAAAGCACCGTACATTATCATCCCTCCTTAATCATTTTGTACTGTGTATATTATAACAAAAATATTGAAAAAGTCAATATGTACGGTGCTGATTTTACAAATTATTTACAATTATTCATCGTCTTCGTCATCATCAGAATTTAAATTACCCATCTGCTTCTCGGACATTTGCTTCTTTTCAGCATTTCTAATTGTGATTGCTCTCGCTGGAGCCTCAAAAGCACCACCACAAACTGTCCCATCGTCATATAAATACTCAGCAATTTGCATCCAACCTTGCCTCTTAGCCTTATTACAATGCTTCATTATTGTTGAATCCATGCACCAAGTTTTATCAACATTATCATAAACCAAAACCGTTTCTCTTTCTTCATTGGTTAGTTTTCCTGCAATTTTAATGGTTTTCATTATTTCATCACTCCTTAGTTTTGTGCATGATATTATATACAAAAGAAATTATATAATTTAATACTTTTGCAATTTTCGCTCCCATTTTGGTCTTAAATGGCTTCTTGAGAGTGAGATTTCCTGTTGTTTCGGCATCCTTAATTCCCCATGCTTCCTTCATTGGCACATCATACGGTACAACAACAGTGCCTCCATTTCCCCATAGAGATCCCCATGAATTCTGAACTTTCCATCCGATGTCATTCCATCCGTAAATAACCATACAATGACCGCCTGTTTTTGATGTCTTAACACAGTTAGTATGCATGACGCCATCTTTAACCTTAATATCATCAAACCAAAACATTGAAAACACCACAGGACCATTCTCCATAATCGACGTCTTAATTGCCAACTCGTCCTTAAGCTTGAAGTACTCCGCAAACTTAAAATGATAACCTATAGACTCAATCCGATTCACTTCATTCTCAAATTTCTCAATAGCATACGGAACCTCAATATTGGCCGGGAAATATGCATTTGGCACATCTCCATACTTTGCAACGGTTGCAATGGCATCCCTTGTGTACATTCCTGTGCCTTTATGCGAAGTGATCCTTCTATTTCCATAAATATAACCAGTGCTCATCTCTTCATATTTGCCTATTTCTTTTTCGCTAAAATATTCCACAACCGTTGAAAGAGCGTGGGCGACGCAAGAACCAATATTTAACTGATTCTTTACTTTTGGCATATCTAATTCAAATTCTTTTGGAAAATCCGACAAATCAGTATATGCAACATAATCTCTTACATCTGGCTTTGAAAACAAAGCACCACAAACAAATTCTTCGCTCATATTATTAATCCTCCAAAAATTCATCTTCAATCACAATCACATTGCACTTCTTACTATGCGCTGTACAAGCATCGATAGCAATAAATCCGTCTCCATAATATGGATCAAATTTGGCATCATCTTCAAATTCACTTCGTCCATCAGCTTTTGCCCACCCAGTAGAGCAGTGCCAATGACCGAACACGATTGTCTTGTCAGGCATCAACCCACGCTCTGCCATATCAAACGGATTTCCCCACGTTGCCGCATCCCAATCTTTCTGACTCGCATTGCGCCAGTCAGGATTGAACTCAAATTTTCTATTTTTCGTGTAATGTGCAGGCAGTCCGTCCCTATTAATCGCCGGAATCCACGAATGTACGAAAATATAATTCTTTGTTTCAAAATAATTTACCATTCCATCAATAAGCGGACTAACTTTTACAAGAGTATATTTACACATATCTTCGAATTCATCACCATATCCTAAGTGGAAGATGGTTTTTGCGGTTCCATTGCTTATATCATGTTGCATAGGATATCCTCGCTCACAACAATCAAGCAAAAGTTGCTCGTGATTGCCTTTGACGAGAACTTTTCTAGGCAAATCTCTTAAATATTTCCACACTTTTGCAGAATCTGGACCACGATCAAAGCAATCTCCACACACGACTAAATAATGTTCTTCATTACTTTCATCAAACCCTGCATCCTTTAATGCCGTCATAAGTTCATTATAATAGCTATGAATATCGCTCGTAACGAAAAATTTAGGCATTCTTATCACCTCTTTCTTTGTCTTTTAGCACTCTCGGTATATATTTTCTATCCTTGTGATATACTTCGGATTTCCGAACTACTCCTAGTACCTCTCTCATCTTATTTAACACCTTTTTATTCTGTGATTCCTCGAAAAATTGCACAATTGGCTCAAGCTCTTCGACTCGATCCTTATAATAGCGCCTATCCTTACGGTTAATAGCAAGTTTCGTGGCAACTTTGCTGCGCTCGTCACACCTTAAACCGTCAAGTTCTAGACTATGAAGATAGTCTTGTGTCAATTTGTCCTGATTATTGACTTCATCGGAGCAAAATCTGTAATGAGATTGGGCCTCGGCAATAAAATTAAGAAATTCCGTTAGGTATTCTGACGGCTTCTTATCCATCTAACTCCTCCTTAAGCTCACGCATCGTCTTCCATACATCGTTGATATATCTCCACGCCGGAAGTGGACCATATTTTTCAAGATACTCGGCTTCTAACACGCTAAGTTTATTCTGACATTTATCTGCCAATCGATAATTTACCTCTTTCCAAGGCTCTTCCATGTCGTTGTAAAACCTCTTTGAGTGCCAACTAGCAATCTCATAAAGCAACTCTTTTTCTTCTCTGCTCATAATCTCACCTCAATCATTTTGTGTTGTAACGTTTATTATTTTAAACAAAAGTGGCGGTTTTGTCTATATATAAAGACATTATCCATTTAACATTTGAAACCAATCCATCTCATCTTCGTCCCAAGAACACCACTCAGTCTTATCTTTTAACTCATCGTAGTGTTCTTTAATAAACTCGAAATAAATCTGCTTCGTAAATTCTTTGGAAGATTGCGGAAAATCAATTCCGAGTGATTTTGTGATTACTTCTACAAACTCTATTTGCTTTTCGGTAGGTGGCATATCAAAATCCTCCGAACAATCCACCAAACATACTAGAGGGTCGCTTTGTCATATCCTTTTCATCCCATTCGTATTCACTACAACGCTCCATAATGCATCCGTCTGGGATTTCCACGCCTTTCAAGCACTTATACTTCGCAGACTTGAAATCTACATGTTTACATGTTCGGCAACTATGACGTTTGTAATTCCAAAAACACGTTTCTTCGTGTGCCATAAGATCTTCCTGTGTGCCCATATAGTCACAATAATCACATCTATAAACTGGTTTCATTACTTTTCCTCCGTCTGTCTGTGAAATTTAGGATTGTCTCTCTCGTATCTCAGACGAGTGTACCACAAATAATCAATAAACTCGGTCCAGCGATACTCAAGTTGGTCCCAAATATCAATTTTTGCCTTATCTTTGTAAATCTGCTTACCGATATGCTTCTCGGCAAAACCACGCCAGTCAAAACCCTCGTCGTCCGTAACATCAATTTTCACACTGTCGGGATCAACGCAGCCGACCCAAGGCTTAAGCCAGATACGATTATTCTCATCAATCTCGATAATTACCTCGTATTCGGCGCGCGACCAGTATTGCCAGCGCATTTCTCTGCCCATAACATCGGAAAAGTCTTCCTTTGTCGCACATTTCTTCTTAAGCTTCTTGATATCACTCTCTCGATACTGAAGGACATCATAGTCCCAAATTTTATCGTTGCCACAGTAATAATTCTTAACTTTCCAAGCCAGTTGCTTAAATTCTTTCTTCATTTTATACCTCCATATTCTTCTTCCATGCCTCAACTGTATTCTTTAGAAGTTCGGCGACGGTCATAGGACCAACGCCGCCAGGAACGGGGGTGATGGCATAAGCAATGTCTTTTACATCTTCGTAATCTACATCTCCACACAGCTTGCCGTTTTCGTCGCGATTAATGCCAACATCAATAATTACAGGCTTCGTTCCGGGCACACACCAATAGTCCGTAATATGCTCGCGATTCCAACGCTTTGACTTGCCAATAGCACTAACTATTACCTCTGCCCCTCCTAAATGCCAAGCAACATCCTTTGTATGACTATGACACTGCGTCACCGTTGCGCCTTCCGCCATCATCATATCAGCAAGTGGCTTGCCGACTATATTACTGCGGCCGACGATAGTCGCATCCTTGCCGTCCAGCTCAATGTTGTAATATTTGCACAAATCAATGATGCCGGCGGCAGTACATGGCTTGAAGCAAGGCTGACCTGAACGAAGACGACCGATATTAGTCGTGGTAAGTCCATCAACGTCCTTGGAAGGGTCGATCGTGTCAATGATTTCACGCTCGTCAAAACCATCTGGCAGAGGAAGTTGAACCATAATGCCGTCTATTGTATCTGATTTATTATATGCGTAAATGATCTTCTTGAGATTTTCTGGAGTCGTAGTCTCAAGATTTGCAACATAATGCCCAACACCAATGCCAACTTCCTCACAGGCTTTAATCTTATTTCTTACATAAACCTTTGATGCGGGATCTTCGCCGACCGTAATAATAACTAGATTCGGACGTCTGCAACGAGATAGTGCATCGTTAATTTCATTTTTAAGCTGCTGTTTAATCTGTTCAGCAACTACTTTTCCATCTAAAATCATATTACATTTTCCTCCCATCGTTCGTTGGCTGCTTAAGCCATTTTTTAAATGCCTCGTTCTTCGCTTCTACCTCGCAACATCCATGTGGAGTTTTACACGGCTCAGGACTGCCTGCTCCGCCGAAATTTCTGCAATAATAACATATGCCAAATTCTTCTTCCGGAGAGCCGTAAAAGAAATCTGCCAACTCATCGTCAGTCATTGTTCGAATGTATTCCGAGTTTGTTTGAGTATTTGTCGGTTCATTCTTTGCCTTATCCATAATTTCTGGATAGAAGTCGCACTTAGTACGGTCGCCCCCACAAGAACACTCATCTCGTTCGCGAGTGCCATTGCATCTTGTTCTAAATTTACGTATAAACTCATCCGGACCAAGCCAACCGATGATTTCAACTGTTTCTTCGTAACAATTACATTTATTCATCGCTGTTCTCCTTAAAATTTACTCAAAACTTTAACAAAACGGTTTGTCACGCGACGCCTACGTCTTAGCCACTTAAGTAACTTCTTACCATCTTTTGTTTCCTTAACTTCCTCTGGAGTGCTCTCCAATCGGAGAGCATCCTCCAAGGAATCTTGTTGCTCTAAAAATTTCTTTAGAATTTCCATTTGTCTTTCTTGCCTTTCTTTGATGTAATCTCAGACCGTTTGTTGTCATGTGTTTCCCACGCGATGTAAATGGCAACGACAATAAGCCACAGTCCAATACGAATCAAAGTAGGTGATAGCACCCACCACCAACTCCAATGGATAACACCCACAAGCTTCAGCACGACGAAAATAATTGTCAAGATGCTCGACAATCCAAAAACAGATGAACGTTTATTCCTATCCATATTATTTCTCCTTAATCAGCACGACATCGGAACTATGCACAAGGTATGTGATGCCGTCAATTTTCACTTGGATCTGATCTCCGTCTTCATAGTCTGTCCAACTATCAATCTGACCTTCAACAACTTTTCCATTAGGCAAAGAAATAATGGCCTTGTTGAATGTGTATGTGGTATCAAAAAACTGTTTGTTACCACAACCCGACAGAGTTGCTGTCAAAAGTAGTGTAATCATAAGCATTGCTAAAATTTTCTTCATAATTTTTCTCCTTTAATCATTTTGTAGTGTACATAGTATAACACAATTTCAAATATTTGTCAATATACTTCTGAAATCATTTACAATTTATTTACAATTTTACCCCTAAGTAATTAGCGATTTTAAGAGGCGTTAATATCTTAGGGGTGTAGTTGGTAGGGTAGGGGTGGGTAAAGTTGAGTTTTTTCTAAGTAGTTAAGGGTTTTTGATGTAAAAATAGATGATTAGGGTTCTTCAAGATATGTCCAATGTGTGACACCATTAAGTCGATTAACATAGTACCCGGTGCTCCAAAAGTCATCAGATGTCCAATGTCCAATGCAAAAACTCCCATTTGCCAAATATACAAGATAATAATCATCTGCCCAAGGAAGTTCATCTTTTACGCTAATCCAATTCATATGAGTTCTCCTTTTCTGTGGGCGGTGTTGGGAGTGGCATCCAGTGGGTTGGCTCGCCATATCTAAACTGCTCTGCAAAGTAGCCTCGATCCGATTCCATATAATCAACCACGATGTTGCTTCCGTAGTTTTTGCTGGGGTATAAGCATAGCACATTGGTAAACTTCTCAGGCAACTCATCCTTGACACTAATCCACTTCGACTTTGGTTCAACATCTGCAGTAGGTGCCTCAATAATAGTGTTTCTGGCATAATTTATTCCACTCTGAACACCTTTCCAATGTTTCTTATGATCTTCTGGAACATCATCGTGTTTTTGCTGAACAATAGCGGTTATATAATATTCGTCTAGTTGTCGCAAAATTTCGTCTATATCTTTATACTGTGCCATACTATTCTCCTTTCGTAGCCGCAATTATCTTTTTAATTGTCTTAGGAGTCGCAAAAATACAATCTCCAAACTGAATTATCCTTCCATCATCAAGAACAGTCTTGCGTCCATACTTTTTTAGCCATTTCTTGTTAATTCTACGTTTGTGGTGCGTCCTACGCTGAACTTGCTTCGTAATGGCAGTTGTTTCAATAAGTCGGAAGCCGTTATAATATGCAATTGATTGTGTCATGTCAATTCTCCTTTTCTTTATTCTTCTTTATCCACAAAATTGCATAGGGAACAATCCAGAGTGGAGATGTGAGACCGGTAACTACAACAAAAACTGCTTTGAACAACCAATATGGAATAACAAATGTAATCAGAAACGCCTTAAAGAACCATGGTTCACTTACCCACGCCCATTCGTATCGATAAGCATCCTCTATTCTCTTAATAAATTTTTTCATAGTCATTCTCCTTTACTTCAAATCCAAAGCACCACTTAATCATCTTCTTCTGGAACCAGTTAAATTTCTTGTCAACGCTAACCGCAACTGATGCTCCTTTGCCACTTCCGATATAAATCTTCGAAATTGGAGGATCGGGAAACCAAACTGCGTGGGTATGAGTGTATTCTTGTGAAGTGTTTTTATCAGCCATAATTAATTCTCCTTTTTATTATACTCAAATTCCTCTAATGTGACATCAACTAACCCTTTTATATTGTCAGGCACGCCTTCAATTTGTTTGATGCTATTAATAACATCTAACAGATACATCTTCGTATATTCATCGCGTGTACTCGTTGATTTTGCCATACTCCTCAGAAAACTAACCGCTCCAAGGTAGTAAATACTATTATAGCCAAGTTCACCCCAAATTTTATTATAGATTCCAAGTGTGATTTCATCTGAGGCGAGTTCAAACTTTGATCTTTCAGCAATTTTGTATTTATTTAAATCATTTATCATAATTATTTCTCCTTTTCCCATTCAATATTTTCTCCCCAGTTCTCATCACACGTCACAACATTGATCGCATATCCATCAAGTTCGTATTGGCGAGAAGGGAGGTTTCCGGTGTCTCTCGCCATTTCTTCTTTTAGCATTAGTGCTGCTTGATACACAACATACTTACCAGAGATGCGTCCGAAGTTGTAGTAGTAGTGTTTGCCATCGTATTCATTACGAAGAACTGTCTTCTGCCAGTCAAGAAGTTTACAACCGAGTTCGTGCTCGATAAAGTCGAGGTATTCTTCAAATGATTTCTTCATATCACACCTCATGCAACCAACTATAAAACTTGTCGCAGTCATATATCTCGACCATACTCTTGAGACAATTCGGATCATTGCAACCGGCACACACTTCCTTACGAAAACTGTTATAGATATTGACAGAGTATTTATCGACATTCACCAATGTTTCCAATGGCTGAATTTCATCTATGGCTTTGCTAATAATATTAAAGCTATTGTCTGTGTTCCACATATGATTGAAATCTTTGCCCTCATAAGGGAGTTGGATAACAAGGTTATCTGGGTAGGTGATTTCGATAGAGGGGTTGTTGATAGCCTCGGACCATTCTTCGAGCTCGTTCTCGAAAAAGAAGTTTGTATTCGCCTCTTGGTTAATCCACTCACCAAAATCATCGATCTCATTGGGGCTAAAACGCGCACCATCGGTATTAGCAGCATAAGCACCAGCATTCCAAGCGCAACACCATATATCATCGAGGAGCTCAGCAAGACGAGTGGGGTTGTTAGTGGCGAGGTATTTAATTATTTCTAAATTAGTCATTGGTCGGTCTCCTTTAACTCAAAATATTCAAAATTATTGTCAGCATCACAAATATCACAACAAGCATTACTCTTTCCGTGATAATAACAATTTAAACAGTTTCGAATAGGCTCATCGACAAAATTACATTTGGCTCTAAGGCCTCGTTTTGGTGGTGCACTAGCCAAATCTATCTCTGTGTCATTACGCAAATCGATAACAAGATTGGTGCTACTACTACTCGCACAGGTGGTTTCTGGTGGAGTGGCAACCTGCACTCCATCTTTAAATCCTTTATCATAAACGGAATCGAGAAGCTTTACGAGTTCTTGCTCGGAAAAAGAGTAACCAGAGCCGTTATTAGGGAGGGGATAGCTATATTTTGCAAAAACCATATTAGTTCTCCTTTGCCTCAAAATATTTATAGTCATTTCGTGCCCCACACTCTGAGCAAACTGAAGATATTGATGTAAAATGAATACAATCAGAGCACGCTGGAGCTGGTGGCTTTTCGAATACTACTTTTTTCTGTACTTGATCTGAGATTGTAGGGTAGCCGCCAATCTTCTTATCACACTTCTTATCCCACTTGGTGCACCAGCCACACATAGTGGCATACTGACAAGTTCCAGTTAAATTAACCATCATTTTTCATTCCTCCATATATAGCTCGTACAAACTTTGTGTAGATTTAGCTTTCAAAGTCTGATCCACGCGCCTTCTCCTTATAAATTCAATTGCGTTATCTAAACCATATCTCTTGATATATGCTCCAACAAGACCACGACCAACACCAATTATCTTGTCCCACTCTGTTTCTGTATGGATGTCATCATCTACTGCAATAAAAATACCTGTCGCATACTTGCTATTGTCAGATTTGGTTATCCATCTGCAATTTTCAGGACAATAATCCTTGTCGGACTCAATCCTGTCTATAGTCAGCGTATCTTCATATCCATTTTCAAGAGACCAAGTTTCAAATAGCCCTGGGTTATTAACCCATTCGTCGCAAATCTTTATTCCTTTACCGCCGTAACGATGGTAATCTTGACAATTCGGATCGTAACATCGCTTCTTCATACCGAGAAATATGTTTGCTAACCTTTTATTTTGCCATTTATAATACGCATGAATATTTCCGACATGGTTTATATGCGTACAGGACTTTGCTGTTTTAATATGACACTTTTTCATATCAGTCTCGAAGCCACAATATTTACACTTCACGTGATAAATTTTATTGCGGCTAACTTCATCAACACCAGAAATACTGAGCACTTTCCAGATGCCAATGTCGGTACCCACAATATCTTCAATCGTTTTCCCCATAATTGTTCTCCTTTGATCTCATAGTTCTTATTGGAATTACCTCAAGTTTAATTCTATATTTCCATGGTGTGCAATATACATATCCACTAGAAAGTGCTTCTTCAAGAGACACTATAGGCAATTCATTCCACTTGTGAATTCCGTCTCCCACCTTGTGGACCACTTGGATATCATTATAGCCAACAAGTATTTCATCCTTGTACGGAAGGTAGTCAGCATCTTTCCATTCTGCAAGCTTACCGTGTCTTGGCACAACGATAATATCTTTCGAATTCTCGAATTTCCATTCTTTTATTTCAGGCGTTTCGCAGCCTGTTTTCTTTTTCTTGCGTTTAAACATTTTGGTTCTCCTCCATAAAATAAGCTTTGTCGCCTATGGTAACATCTTTAATGTTTATGAAATTATCAATAGACTCTTCTATTACTTTTTTCACCTCGCCTTGAATCCAGTCTTGTGTAACGGAAAAGATTCCTGATTGGTAGCGGCGAAAGATTTTACTGCGAAGTTTTCTTTGGCGACGCTTTTTGAAGAACCATTTGAAGCGTTGCTTGGACCATTCGGCTTGGAATTCATCGTCGATTTGTTGTTTATATACTTGAAGCATATTGGTGAGCTGGTCAATCATAGTTCCTTCTCCTCCCATAACGAAAATTCATATGAACCATCCAGAGCATATCCGCACGGTTCCATAATTGCCTCAAAGTATTTGTCTTCTACAGCGTCATAATAAGCAATTGTTCCCAGATACCAATCTTCATAGTAGCGATCATTAATAAAAGGAACTAGGTCATCATAATTATTGGTTTTAAATACGCAGTCTTCCATACCACCAAGAGGGTAGTAGTCTTGGTAGAAAAATAAATAGTATCTATACATTTTAGTTCTCCTCATATACAAGTTCGTAGTATTCGTTTTCAATAGTGTCATCGATCTCAATAGGAACAGAATCAAAATTGCCGATCTTTCCAGTGCGTCCATATGTTTTAACATATTCATCTATCGACATCTCTTGAAAAGTTGTGGTGCAAACTTTATCAAGATATTTAGAGAATTCTGAGGTAATTTTGATTTTTATTGGAATCTGGTTTCTTGGTAAAACACAGTGTATTCTAAGATATGCATTGTCAGTAGTATCCATATTAGTTCTCCTTTAAAAATTCATTGGGCAAGTTGTGATGCCGCGCTCTTTGAGGTATTGGATTACATCTTCAGTCTTAAACTTCATAAGACGCTCCATCGAGACGGTAGTCTCTTCGCTCGTTACAACAATCTTCCAAGGTTTAATGTCATCCTTCCATTCGTGGACATGACAGAAGAGTGCATCCCAACGACCGAAGGCTCTACCTTTCTTGCGTTCGTATCTAGCCCAGTTAATAACGAAGTATCCTTCCTCGCATCTAAGCCTCCAAAGAGTGTCAAAGTCCGTTCCGGAGATTTCTTCATTTATAGGCTCTTCGAGAAGAAGTGTATGAGATTCGGTGTTTTCGCGCACACCGTCATAGTAAAATTCGTAAAATACATTGTAGGGTTTTAGCATGGGCGGTTCTCCTTCTCCTCAATATAATAAATTTCATCATCTTCTCTATTGTTAATCAAATAGAGAATTTTACAATACAAGTCTCCACGACTATCATCCCAATCAAACATCTCTTTGTTTTCATCGACAAAGTCAATTAAATCTTCTAGTTTAGATTCAAAACATTCACAGGCTCTACATCCTGTATCTTCAGAGACCCATCTATCATAAGATGCACGCTCCTGTTTGATACGAGGCTCAAGTTCGTTATCTACTCTGAATTGCAGATGGTTACTTTTATCTCTCTCTTGGTCGAGCTGCTTTTCAAGGTCGGAACACTTCTCTTTGTATTTAGATAGTTGCCACTGCAACCTCTCTAATTCGTATTTATCAATTTCGACTATCATGTTTGTTCTCCTTTATTCATCTCCAAGTAAATATCTCTGAAAGTTGTAGCTAGTATGAGATATTTTTAATACATCAAGCATATGTAACTGTTTGTCAGTCATATATTTTTTAGATCCCATACCTATTGCGTATTGTCCGCCCTTAAATGGATCGTTATATATACAAAGCCATCCTTTGTCATATAGATACTCCTGTGGGTCATCAATCTTTTCAAGATCACCAACAATTTTACGCGCAAGAGTAGAGTGACCGAAATATTCACACTGAAAATATCTGCCGTCCGGGCTGATGTAGCCGTACTTGCTATCAGAGGGCTTGGGTTCTTTTTTGAGTTGTGGTTCTTTGTAATAGGCGTCGGGGCTATTGAGGTTGTTGATTTCATCCCAGAAACTATATACACTAACACCTTTACATCCTTTGTGATAATTAGGGTCAACCCAATGGCATATGCTCATCTTAGAAATGAATATGGCGCCGGGATGTACGCGCTTTTCTAGGAGTAGTTTTCTGAGTAGCGAGCCGTACTGGGATTCGGGTATTACTTCAAAGGATTTTCTACCTTTGTGAACCCATCCTACGAAGAGCGAGGGTCTTTCTTTATTTTGCATTGTTTATTCTCCTTATGCATTAATATATACAATGATTGCCTTGGTCCACATATGGTCTGTGGCGGCCTTTAGCACTTCATCAACCTGATGAACAGGCAAATCTTCAAACATTTCTGGATGGTCACAGTAATATGCATCGTTGAATTCTTCTCTGTCGTCGTAGTATCTCTCTTTATATAGAGTGTACTCGCCGACTTCGCAGTGTCCGAACTCACCAAGCCAGAAGCCGTAGCCGTCGCCAACGACGTCGTAGTCTACCATTGGGACGATAGGGAGGTCGGGGTTTTCTGCGGCGAGTTGAAGTAGTTTTTGTGTGTTAGTCATTGTTGTTTCTCCTTTACTGTATAAATCTTGCCTTCTTGGTCCAGGATTTTGTATTTGTCTAGGAACTCGTTCATTGAGACGGAGTCGTCGATGGTGACTTTGTATTCGATGTGGGAGATGTCGGTTTTGCTGTTGGTGCCACCTAGACTACCTACAATTCCTAAGACAAGCGCCAGCGCTATACATATAAAACCTAAAATTATACGGTCATTTGCAAAACAGATTGCCATATTAATAACAAATACTACTGCACATCCTAAACCTATGCCCAACCAATATTCTGGCAGTACAGTGTTGTAGATGGTTGTTGAACTTAAAATTTCTACGCCGTTCATTTGTTATTCTCCTTATCACAGATTGTTTAGAATATTTTCGGCAAAACCCTTCAAGGCACCTCTAGTACGTTCTGCCGTCATTTCGATATGGTCTAGTCTATCATTTTGTTCTTTTATCTCGGTTTCGTGCTGGTAAGCCAAATCTTCAAGAGCTTGTGCTAAAGCGAGAAGACCTTCACTTAATTTGTTCATTATCTTATTCCTCCGCTACTTCGTAATCTTGTGGCATAGAGAGCCACTTCTCGATGCCTAATGTTGACTGCATATAACTGCCGGCGATTTGGTGAATGCTAATTGGAAATGGAATGCAACCAAGATAGTTGTTTCTTACCATAATCCCATGAGTAAAGAACTCTGAGAGTTGTTTGTCTGTGAGGGATTCGAGCCATTGTCTGTTAGTTATCATTTGTTATTTTTCCTCCTCTTTGATCATTTTTACGCAACGCCTTTGTTTCGTCTGATAGGGAATAGCGTCGGTTCTCTACGCCTACCACTGTCCCGAATATGTTTTCATATCGCATCTCTTTGCTGCAAGTTATTGTGCCTTTACCAACCATCTTGTCGAGCTTATCTTGCAACACTATAACATCAGGATCGCTCGGTAGACGGTCATTGAGTTCGTCAAACCAAAGCGACTCGTCTGCTTCCTTAAGGGCGTTAATTATTTGTGAATATGTTACGCGATGCATTATTTTATCTCCTTAATACTTTTGAATAAAATATCTATAATGTAACGAACCCCAAGGTCCACAAGTATCTTTAGGTAAATTCTTATGCGCCCAGTTTAGTGCTTTTGCAGCAGTAGGGAAACCAGATTTTACTGGGATGAATAAATTTTGTGAGTCCATAATTTTAAACATTACTTTATCTCCTTCCAACATTTCTTTATCTATTTCCAATAGAATATTGTTCAGACTCTAAATAAGAAATATATCTATAAAGAGCCTTTCTAACAACATCTTTTTCTTCTTCATAGCATAATCTGGGTTCATTTACCATTCTAATACTATCTAATACTCTGCGAGCAAAATAAATTTCTTTTTCGTTATTGTCCATCAAAAAAATACCTCCGTCCAACCATTTCGTTCAATAATCAGTCGCATATTCTGCACACCGATGGGATTCATATTCTTCTATTCTCCTAAGTAAATCTATTTTACCAATATCTGTGTATGGAATTTCTATTAAACATATATTATGTTTGTTACAATATTCTCTTTTGATTTCATCTATTTCTTGTTGTAATTTAAATCTATCTTCTCCGCCAAAATACTCTACGGGATGATAGTGCTGTTCTCCATTTACCTCTATTAAGCATTTAAGGCCACCATCTTCGAAAACTGCAAAGTCGAATTTAATCCTTCTGTTCTTAGGAGAAAGGCAATCTAAAAATGTGTATTGCTCCTTAAAATCAAGTTTATAAGACTGCAACTGTTCTCTGACATAGAGTTCTCCATATGACTTTGTATCACAGCCACAATTTGTGACATTCATAGAGAGTAAATATCTAGATGGCATATAACAGATATTTCCGCATTCGCATTGGCATTCCCACCAGGCACGTTTTTCTCCAGTATCAACTCGTTGAAGCACATTAAGTTTGCCAAATGTGCGATTGGTTAAATCTGCCGACCATTGTTCGCTTGTGGCTTCTTTCTTATGACACCCGCAACTCGGCACCGGAGTGGTTTTTAGTGCGTCGGTTCTTTTAACGCAAGTGTTACCGCATTTGCATAAACAATTCCAGTAACTGTGCTTTAAGTCATTCTGTTCGTTGTTCTCAGATATAACTGTTAAGTATCCAAATGTCTTACCAGTCAAATTCTGTTTATCACTTCTTGACATAGTTGTTTTCCTTTCTGAATCATTTTGTGGTGTTAGATTTCATCGTCTGAGTCGGCTGCGGCTAGGGTTCTTTTTACGGTTCTCAGGTCACAACAAAGTTTATCTGCAATCTCTTGTTCTGACGACCCAAGATCTCTTAGAGCAATCATATCCGTAAGATCAAACTTCTTAGGACGACCGCCTTTCTTATTGGTTGTCGTATGCTGAATGCGAGACTTAGGTCTCTTAATTTGGTCGGCACATAGCCCTCTGACAATACCATATATCAAAGGATCAGTAGTTCTCGTGTCTCCTGTTGCGCCGTAAATAATAATCTCTTTGGCAATGGCATTCGCCATATCTTCTTGCCCGACATCATCGTAAGCCTTGATTACATCATACCAATTTGCTAAAAATATAAAGTCATTCATTAGGTTTTCTCCTTTCTGCGTTTATTCAAAATGTCGGAGCGTGCGTTCCTACATATTGTCGGAGCAGTCGTTCCGACACGTTGTCGGAAGAAATATATAAATATATATACATAAATATTATATATAAATTTAATATACTTCGTATATTAAACTAGATTTCGTCATCCGACTCATCTGGAAGCGAACTGGCTCCTGGCGGAGGAGCTTGGGCGTTGGGGCATAGGGAAGGGGACTCGTAGAAGCCGTAGAACTCGGAGAACTGGGTACTTGGCTCTTGGACTAGGTACTGTTTCTCGATAAGTTCGTTGACCGCTTTGTAGTATCCTCTCTCGGATAGAGAAGTGGACTCGGTAATGTGCTTTAGGCTGAGTGCCTCTTGGTATCCCGGGAGATTGAGCATAAAGTGCATATATAGGATGTAGGCTTGGGCACTAAGTTCTCGTTGAGCCACTCGGTTGGCAGCAATGTCCAGTATGCGACCACCCTTGGCGTGGACTTTGTGGATCTCGATTACCTTTTGGTTCGGAACCACTTTGACATCCACAACGCCACGGTCTTTGGTTTTGACTCGGATTTTGTTTTTTGGCATTGGACATAACTCCTTTCTGTCAATCATTTTGTTCTGTCATAATTATAGCGCTAATTTTGGTTTTGTCAATATGGTTTCGGACATATTTACAATTTGTTTACAATTATGGTTTTGGTTATGTCCGGACAAAACTTAGGTTATGTCTGGACAAAACTCGGACAAAACTATGACAAAACCTAAGTTATGTCATGGTTAATGTTTTGGTTATGTCTAATTATGTCCAATTATGTCTTTGTAATTATACGCAGAAGTGGGTTTGGTGCGGACTTTTACATAAAACCGGATTTCTCGTTTTTAAGATACGGATCTTGGGCTTGGGGCGTGGGTTTTGGTACTTTAAAAACGGATTTGGCGTTTTTATCTACTCGGTACTAGGAGTCAGGCATTGTATCTGGGCGTAGTTTTAACGTACCCCCCTATTAGATTTATTGTATAGGAATCCTAATACCTGGATACCGGGACTCGGTTCCTGGGTAGTTTGAAGCACCCCCGGAGGGTGATTTGGGCGTTTGGAATAGATAAAGGTAGGGTTTTGCTTTTGAACTAGCTATTGGCGTCTTGGATATTGGGTGGATTAGGATGTATTCTAGGATGGTTGGTTTGGAGTAGGATTTTGCTGGGATTGTAAACCATTTCGGAAATCCGAAGTAGTTTTGGAGGGTAGTATTTCGGAAATCCGTAATAGTGTTGGGTTTGGCTTGTGGTTTGGCGATTGGGGTTTGGGCTGTGGAAAAGGGTTGTGGATAAGTGGGAAAAGTGTGGGGATTTGCTAGGGGATGGGGTTGTGGAAAAGTGGAGGACGTTTGAGGGTGGATTTGGGGGGTTGGCTTAGAGGTGCGTTTTTGACTGTAAAACGGGTGTTTTAAGGGGCTTTTATTTTGCAGTCAGTGTCTAAAAAGACTACCCATAGATCTTCGCTCGGCAATAGGCTTTTTCTATGGTTTTTTCTACCCCCTATATACCGAAAAATTCATATTTTTTGGTGTTATGATATAATAGTTTTGTCGAGAGGGACACGGAAACGGATACCGATTGACACACGGAAACGGATACCAAAAAAATCAATCGGTATTCAATCCGTGTTATAATGAATATGTCGAGAGGGACGGACACAAACCAAACCTACCGACAAACCGATTTTTCAATCCGTTGAAAAGTCGTGTTATAATAAAGGTGTCAAGTGGACACGGACTTGAAAAAGTCCATAAATGTCCTATTGATAAATGGCTTGAAAAAGCCAAAAATATCATATAGCCATAGGGTTCTATTCCCTATATATGATCGTTCCATGCTCATTGATAATTGCATAGGGAAAAACTGGGATTACGCCATCAAAGTAAGCAATAGGGATCGACTTGTCTCCCATGTGACATATTGCTGAACCTTTGGAAAAAGCCCTCACTATACCCACAAAACATAGTGTAAAAATGAGTGATTATGCTGGGACGCTGTCACCATTGCCGAAACTGAAAGAAAACGGCTTAATATAACTAAAACTGTAACTTTGGGATCTTTGGATCCCTTTCTATACCTTGCACTTGCAAGGCGTGTTCTCGGGGGTTTACCACGATCAAAAAGCCCCTGTCCAACGGCACTGCCGTAATAATATTATATTGCCCAAAATGGGTGGAAAGAGGTTTACTATGAAAAAGACTACTACTATCTATGCTGAAGCACTGTCCGACAACCGTAACTACAAGAACGCTCGTATGGACGGCAAAACTATCGGAGTACCCGAAAGCCGTACTTGGAACAACGCTGTCAAAGCTATGCGTTACCCTGCCTATGCTGTCGCTCAATACAGACACGCAAACCTTGCGAACACCGAAATTGTTGCACCTTGCGACCTGTCTACTCTGTACTCTGCTCTGCACACTATCCTTGACCTTGTAGGTGAAGTGAACGGTGCAAAACTTCACGCCGAAAACATTGCCGAAACTGTCATTGCAAATGCAAGCCGTATCCGTACTATCGACATTTCCAACAAAATGGCACAGGCTCGTTATGAGAAGAGAAATGCGAAAAAGGCTCTTGATGAGGACGATACTGCCGAAAATCAGACTGCCTATGACAACGCAAAGGCAAAAGTTGAGGACTTGGAGTCTAAGCCCAACAACTGCAAGAAACTGTTCGAAATCAACTCGGAGTCTGCCTTTGTCAAGGCAGTAGAGGTCGCTCTTGGTGACGCTATCAACGGTCAATGCATGAAGTCTGCCGAACAGGTACAGGCTGAAGAAGAAGCAAAGAGACAGGCTCGTCGTGCTAAGACTGCCGAAAAGAAAAAGGCTAAAAAGGCACAGGCTAAGACTGCCGCTTAATTCCAACACACACCAAAATGATTATAGGGCAGGATCTTCCTGCCCTTTATCTATACTCAATCTGTCCCCATTCTAATGGGCTGATGAGTCGCTGAAAATTGCGACGAAACGGATAATAATTGGAGGTGCTAACTATGCACAAAATACCAAACCTAAAAATCATTTGCGACCAACTTGCAAGACTTGAGGTCTTTGCAGATACCCAAAATCTACCCAACGAAACACTTGCAAGGATCAATCATGCCCTTGCTTTATGCTCTCATTTGCTTGATGAACTTGCACAACCGCAGTATAACTCTGCCTACTTAGATCATCAACTTGCACAACTTACTGAAAGGGTGGGCGTTATTGCCCAAATGGTGGCATAGTATGCTAAGAGAATTCAGCGAATCAATGGAGCCAAACGCAACTATGCGTGCCGTCGAAGCCCTTGACGAAAAATACCCAAATGCAATCCCTATCTTTGGTGGTGCTATATGGGTAAACGGCATTGAGGGAATTATCCAATCATTGCCGCATGTAATCCAAAGTGCCAAATTCTTTAAGTGGCACGATACCATTGCGAACGCTTGCAGAACATTCTGCTCTCTTTGCTTTGTAGATCCTGCACTCGTTGAGTGCTATATCGGAATGAAATTTGAAAAATTAACGGAGGGAAATTAACATGAAAAATCTTATCAGAGGTATCCTGTTCATCGTGCTCTTTTTCGTTCTTATCGGAACAGTCGGAGCACTTGAAGTCGGCAACATTAGCATGTTGCAATGTCTTGTGCAAAGTGGCATTGCCCTTGCACTTTTGTATTTCATCTTTGTTTTCAATGGAGGTAAACAACATGAATGACGCAAATGTTCGCAACCTTGCCTGTGCTATAACTATGCAGGCAGCCCGAGACTATTTTAATGCCGAGGGAAACACCAAAAAGCAAAAAGCCATTCTCAAAGATTTACGCTCAAAGTGGATGGATTTCATCACCAACGGCACCTCTGTCGTTGTTGCCGAACAACTCGAATTACACCCCGAAGAGATAGCCGCAAGAATGCGGCAACACCACGAAATTGGAGGAGAACCAACATGAAAGAATATAACGTACATTTTACAGATCACCGAGGACGAGTTCGTTCTCGCTATTTCTATGCTCCGAACTTGGAAGAAGCACAAGAGCAGTTCAATGCAACGGTCAAAGTTGCCACAGACAAAACGTGGAGAGAATATGGCGAAATGCCCTCTGCCACATACAAAGACTATGAAACAGGTGAAATCTTGACCGAAGATATGCTCTATGCCAAATACCTTGAGCACTATCCGACCAAAGAAATCACCTTTGTTTCGTTTATCGGAGAATATGCCGAAAAAATCTAAGCCCGAGGAGGACTAACTATGAGACTTCAGCCCGAACTCGACTTTGTTGTCGAAAAGTTCAAACAGATCCGAAACCTTGAAGACTATGCCGCAAAACTCAAAGAGTACGGCATCTATAAAGACTATGAAACAAGACTTGCTTGGGATTGTCTGAGAATGACAATTCCCTCAAGCACCATCTGCGAATGGTACGAAAAGTATGGTTGCACCGACGACCATATCACCACGCTTGTTAAGAAAGCACTCAAAATTGCAAGAGGAGGAACTTGATAATGTCCAAAATCTGTCCATTAGACGGTCGCAAAACTAATTGCACCGATAACTGCACTGCTTGTCTCGAAGAAGAACTCAAAGAGAAAGTCGAAGCACTTGAATATATTACATCTGACATCGACACTATGATTGATGCTCGGAAAAATTAGGAGGAAAATAACAATGAGTAAATACACAGAACTTAAAACCAAACACCAAGCCGAGGTAGATGCATTCCCATTCGGCTTTGCATTCAACCAAAAGCAATTCGATGAAATGATGGCTAAGTGGGGACTAACTCCTAACGATACCGACAAAATCTATTCTATCGGTAGTGGTGGATATGTCCGCAAATCAGATGCCGAAGCAATGCACAAGATGTTCGAACGCCACAAACTTGAGCGTAAAATGGCTCGTAAGCACGGAAGCGAATATCTTTTCCAGATGTTCAACTACGAACTTGGTAACCACGAATACTGTATCACCCACGACTTAACCGACACCCTTGACGCTCTTGGTTTGACTCTTGAGGAGGTCAACGCAGATCCGGAAATGGCAGACGCACTCAAAAGAGCAATTGCCGCACAGGAGGATTGATAATGAACATAACAACAATAGGCACCAATGACCACGGCGAGCACTTATACCGAGTGTTCATTGCCACAGGTACAATGTGGCTCAAAGAGTTTCACGTCTATGCCTACAATGAGTCTGAAGCCGTAGATATGGTTGCGGACTATGTTGAAGCAAATGAATTCGAAGGTCTATATGCCGACTACTACGAAATATTTGATCTTTGCGACTTCGGTGAAACAGTTGGCGAGTATGCCGAAGCCCATAACTTAATTTGCTGCGGCAACCACGGAATATACCTTGAGGTTGCAGGATTGGAGGAAGTAAAGTGAACTGGAAATATAAAATTAAATCAGGCATCGCATTACGAGAGGCGATTTGTGCCGAAGACATGAAGCAGACGGTAAATTGTCTGCTTTCTTGTTGTGTAGAACTCAACAGAAAACTACGTGGCGAAGACAAGAGCGAGTATGCATTAGAACTCGATGATATATATACTGCTCTAACTTGCTTTGAAATCAATGAAGACGAAGAAGAAAATGAGGAAACAATTGATAACTATCTTTCCGACTTCTACGACATCTGCGACGCCGTTGGAGCTTGGATTGAAATATAAGGAGGATCTCAAATGAAAACTCCCACAAAAGCAGAGCTCTACGCTCAAGTAGCGGCTCTTGAAAAAGAAAACATCAGACTTCAAGCAGAACTCGATGCCCAAAAGCATAGATATTGGCTTGAACATAAAGGAGAAGCAGTCCGAGTGCTCTACGAATCTGTACCATTCACAGTGCTTCAAATCCGCAAGCTCGTACTTGACCATGTAGATAGTACGGGCTATTGGTTTACATTCAATGTTGACCAAGACGAAACAAGACAGACATACTGCGTCAGACATGACGACATAAGGAGGTATTTTGATGAAACACCCTAAACATCCCTGCATTAACTGCATCTACTTCAAAGCTTGTGGCGAGACCACTCGTACAACGCCTTGTGATGGTAGAATGACAAAGAGCGAAAAGAAAAAGGAGAGCAAATAATGGATACACAATGGACACTTGGTGAGGACGTTCACCCAAATGACAACATATTGGACCCAATCACATTTGAGCAAATTATTCTTGCATTACATTGCAATGAGAAAGAAATTAATCATAAAGCAGTGATGAAAGTAGCAAGAGAAATTCTTAACAGCAGACTTCAAGATTTTTACTTCTTGCTTGGTCGTAACGAAGAAGAAATTATTACTGAAGCAATGAAAGGTAGGGACTAACTATGATGACCGAACTTCAAAAGAAAATATGGTACAGACTTTGTGAACTTGACGGCGAAGAAGTTGCACGACTATTCACAACCTACTATGGAAATCAGCTACTATCAGAAGACTTTAAGGAATTTCTTGAAGATGAGGAGGTATTATATTAATGCAAATTAAAACTTGGAACATCGAAGAACTAACCGGCTACAAGCCATTCACTACATTTTACGAGGACTTTAGTATTGCTGATGCCTTTGGTATCGATGCAATCAAGAGCACATATAAGCGAGCATTCAAGAGTTGGAAGACCGACTATAAATATATAACTGAGTTCATTATGGCACTTAACTGGAAGATCCACGAGCACTATGGCAGAAATGGTGCTTATGCCGAGGTTTATGATGAACTATGGCGTGAAGCAGACGAGTGGGCAATGGATAATCTTAAGGGCGAAGCATTGCAGTATTACCTGAGAACTACTGATTAAGGAGAATTAATATGAACGAAACTAAACTTAAAAAGATCGCTGATTTTTTAGAGGATAGCAGAGCAGAAATGTACGAATATGCAAATTCAGATGAATATGATGACTTGGAACAGCACGATTGTCGTATCGCTGCCGAGGCATATGAACGTGTTTTAAGTTATGTAAAAGAATTAATGTGTGAAAACGAGGAGGAATAAATTATGACACAGAAGAGAAAAGCAGAAATGTTTGATAAATTGATAGATATGTTGGCAGGATATGAAATAAATGGTGTCGCAATCTTTGATGAGGACGAGGAACTTGAGAGTTTTCTTTACTTGGAATTGGGCTTAACACCAAAAGAAGTTAAACAACTTGGATTTGAGTTTTATGTGTAATATGAGAGTATCTTAACACAACAAAATGATTATGTTATAATATAACTGTCTGGGCGATTCGAGACATAAACGAGCGAAAGGATGATAACTATGAAATATAGAGAAATGACAAAATTCCTAAACGATAACGGCATTTTTGTAATGCAACCAGTAATTGCAAGTGAGGTAAATAGTCAGTTAGAGACGGATATTCCCGAAGATGAATTTGAGGCAATATGTGCAGAAGTCTTCGACACTTATCTTAGTAGCAACAATGAGCCAGACATTTGGTATTTGGTAGATGAAGTATTAGTCGAAAGGGGACATAAAGAATAATGAGTATGAGAGATTACGCAGTTGACGATTACGGACTGCTATTAACAGAGGAAACAATGAAGATTATCGCATCAAAGGTGTGCGATGACTTTGAAGATATGGAAGAAGACGAATACGGTGATGCTCTGTACGAAGAGGGCATTTGTGAATATATTGGAGATTTTACAGGTGAAGCAAGTCTTCTCCTTGATGACGGTTCGAACGATTGGATTAGAAACGGAGAAATGTATGATGGAGATCGCATCTATTATATCCAAGTTAGCTCATATCCTACGATATTCAAGGCAGCATATGAAAATATGAACGCATTGATTGCAGAATTCAAAGAAAAGGTTGGAGAATATCTACCCGAAGACTTTGACTACCGAGCAAATATTAGACACATTGTCGGAACATATTTTGGTTAAAGGAGATGATATTATGTACAGTCATTACGTAGTGGTGCTCGATTGGGCAGTTGAAGATGATGAGTCAGTAATAATTCTTGGTGTTGCTCATACACTTGACGATGCCAAGAAGATTTTTAATGAGAACCTGCCCGAACAGAAAGGATACACCGAAGAGTATGGGTATGAAGTCTATGAAGATACTGATGTAAAATACGAAGCTGGTGTTAGCGGTCACTGGAGAACAGAGCATACCGCATTATATATACAAGAAGTGATTTAATATGAAAACTTATAAAATAACCTACAAAGAAACACTAATCCACACGTTCTATGTAGATGCAGAGAATGAAGAGGAAGCACAAGAAAATTTTGAGCACGGCTTAATGGACGGAACTTTCGACTTCTCTGGCGGAGATGTTGATGATACAGATTATAGTATTCAGGAAGATGATGATAAATACCACTACCATTACACACCATCTGCCGAAAACGGCGACTACTCACCAAGCAATCCGTGGGATGCACCCGGAATGAAATTATCGGACTTTATTTAAGGAGAAAATTATGCGTAGCTACTGTGAAATCATTAATGAACTGAACAACAAAGCACGAAATGACGACTCTATCATAGATATTGATAGAAAAGATGTTAACAATCTTATGAATCAATTGATTAATATATTGGTTGTATATGATATATAGGAGGTAATAACAATGAGAACAGTCATAGCAATGCTTAAAGTTGATGACGACAAGGCAATCGCAGAAGATCTCGGTACAATTGAATATCTTGAAAGAGAATTTGGTTGGCTCGTAGACAGCGGAATTTTTCTAAATGATGCAAGGATTCTTGACGACGATGACGAGTACGACGCAAAGGCTATTGAGTTAGCAGATAAAATATTTAATGAGGAGGAATAAATATGTTAAAAATTACAAACCACTCCAGTTATGATGATTACACTGTAACATCTAACACAGACAACATCTCAGATGTTGTAGACAAACTTATTCGCTTGACTGCCAAAATCACAGAAAGGTATGCAAGCGACATTTACTATGATATCGATAGCCTACATCAATGCCTTGAAGAACACAGGTCTTATGATCGCGTTCTTTTCTTTAGAGAGAGTGGCGTATGGGCGGTAAATGTTGAATATCTTACTGACTTTGTCGATCACATTCAAGCTTGGAGATTGACACACGACCCTGAAAACACAATAACTACACTTGTAAGAGTGGATGTAAGGAAGGAGAATAGATAATGAAGATTAAGTTTAGTACTAACAATGATGCATTCAAAGATCCGAGCGGTATGAAATCATGGGACGATATGTATAAAGAGAAAGAGGTTACTCGCATTCTTGAAATCATTATTGACAAAGTAAATGGTGGACACCGAAAAGATGTTATTATGGACATCAACGGCAACAAGATTGGCGAGTGGTCGCTATGAAGATATATATAGTGGACCGTAATAAATACATCAACGTAACATTCGACGAAGTAATGAATATTCTTGCTTCGGGACTTAAACCAAGTGAATGGACAAGAGATAACATTCAAAAATATCTATTGTATTAACACAACAAAATGATTATAATAAAGGAGAAATAATTATGGGACTTGATATGTATTTGAACAGATGTGACAGAAGGGCTTATGGCTTTAAAAACTTAGACATCGACGAGGTAAAAGAAAATAAACCTGCTCTTTATGAAGACTTGAAACAGTATTTGCACAAGAGAGGTAACGAGTATTACAGTTGGGAAAGCATCTTTGAGGATGTTGGATATTGGAGAAAGGCAAATGCAATTCACAAGTGGTTTGTAGACAACGTTCAGAATGAGGTTGACGACTGTGATTATTACGAAGTGTCCAAAGAACAGCTTGAGGAACTTTTTGAAATCTGTATCAAGGTAAGAGATGGATCAAAGTTGGTCAAAGGCTGGGTTAAGAATGGCGAACGATTTGAAAATGGTCAGTGGTGTCCTTGTATGGAAGAGGGCGAGTACATTGAAAATCCCGAGGTCGCAGAGGAACTTCTTCCTACGCAGAGTGGATTCTTCTTTGGTGGAACCAATTATGACCAGTGGTATTTTGAAGATATTGTGGATACTATTTATATTTTAACAAAGGTACTTGAGACCACGGACTTTGATAGGGAGATGATAACTTACAGAGCAAGTTGGTAAATAAAACAAAATGATTATAATAGGGGCGTAGGAAAACTACACCTGAGGAGGAATAAACAATGGCAAATAATGCATTTTATCTTATGAAGGTTGTTGGCAACCGCGATAATGTTGAAGCATTCATCAGGGCAATGAAATGGCAAGGAGAATACACAGAGCATGGCGTTGGCAGAGTATTTAATGCCGATGTATATGAACAGGAAGATAATTACGCAATGATTGAGGGCGACTGTGCTTGGAGTGTAATTTCTGCGATGAGAAATGAAACAAATCACAATAACATTGAGAAACTTAGCGCGAGACTAAATCTTGCAATTGAGGTTTACTGCGAGGAGTGTGGTTTTGAGTTCCAAGAGCATTTCCTTGTAATAAAAGGAGATGTAATGATAGACGAATGTGTTGACTGGGAGGAATATGCTGTCGAAGACTTTGAGACTAAAGAAGAGGCCGAGGAAGAGCTTGATACGACTTTTACGGATGAAGAGTGGGAAAATCGAAGAGCAAATGACTATCGTATTTGTCGTGGCGGCTTTGACAGTTGGGACTTTGAAATATAAAGGAGGTGTGTCTGAATGACAGACATTTTATTGAAAAAGTTCTTTGAGAAAGAACGTTGGGAGCAGGCGCTTGAACTTGGAGTTGGTAAGGGAATTGATAAGGGTGAGCTTAGACAGCTCACTTCTCCCGAGGTTAGACTTGCAATGTATAATGCAATCAAGAATGACAACTACGAAATAGCGCCGCCACACCAAGCACAAATTCCAAAGGACAATGGAGATATGAGAATTGTTTATGTGAATGAGAATGTTGATAGAATATTCTTGTCTATTGTGAACAATTTGTTCTTCGAAATGTTTCCCGAATTTGTGCATAAGTCTTGTAAGTCGTATCAAACAGGACTTGGCTGTGGAAAGATTGTACAGGAAGTATCAAGGCAGGTTGTTAAAACGGACTCGAATGTGGTTGGTTTCAAAGCAGACCTGACTAAATATTTTGACACCGTGCCGCTTAAGTACATTGATGAACTGTTTGATAAGATGGAAAGTAAGATTGGCAAATCCAAGATTATTGATATCGTCAGAAAGTATTATCATACGGACTTGTGCTTCGACTTCAATGGTGAGTTGATTGAACATTATCAGTCATTAAAGCAGGGCTGTGCAGTTGCAAGCTTCTTGGCAGATGCGGTTCTCTATCATCTTGACGAAACGGTAAGTATGTTGCCGGGATATTATGTAAGATATTCCGATGATTTGTTGTACATCGGCAATGAATGGGGCTCTGCTTTCCAAGTAGTTAAATCTATCTTGGAAGATATGAATATGACGCTAAATCCCAAGAAAGTTGAGCAGGTGTATAAAGACAGATGGGTTAAGTTCCTTGGTTTCAACATTAAGGGCGACCAAATAACACTGTCCTCTACTCGTGTCAAGAGTTTCCAAAAGGAGATTGCTTCGAGAACAATTAAGCATCGTAGTATCTCAATGACGAGGGCAGTTAACTCTGTAAACAACTTCCTCTATAAGGGAGATGGGAGGTATTCTTGGGCGACATCAGTATTGCCGATAATTAACGTGGAGAAGGATATTGAAACCTTAAACACATATGTTATGGATGCTCTGAGAGCTTGTGCAACTGGCAAGAAAAAGATTGGCGGTCTTGGAAGTGTAAACGACCAACCCGACCACACCATTCTCAGAGGTACAGGAAAGAATGTAACGGCAAACCGAATGAAGACTGAAAAGGAAATTCCGGGATACCTTACATTGAAGTGTATGCAGAACGCAATTCTGACAAGGAGAGCAGTATATGAAACATTGGTAAGAACTATGTAACACGACATTATGGTAGCACGACCTTGTGATTGTAGGCAATGAATATTCAACAAGGAAGCAAGATGACAAACTTCTTTGTGATGCAGGACGACGAGATAGAGAGTCCAGTCGTCCTGCGATGACAAAGAAAGTTAGCACTTTCTTCCTTCCATGAAACTTATAAAGAAACGTGCCATCATTGCGAACAATCATTTGGAGCACACCAAGAATTACAAGTCAACTATTATTCAGTAATGCGTCTACAACTCAGATCTCCTGATCCGTCCGCAGCATTATCTTGCTGCCTCTTGATCAGGATATCTGATCCAGACGCCTTTCATGAAACAATTAAAGCAATGTGTCAAAGTTGTGAGTAATTCAAATTTGCAGTACAGCAACAAATTACAAGGTGACAAACTTCAATCAGAAGGCTTTCTTAACCAGATCGACGGGACACGTCCCGCTTATCAGACGGGACGTCTCCCGTCTTTATCTGGCATCCGCCTTCACATATGAAAGAAATAAAGTAATGTACCAACGTCATGAGTAATTTACATTCGTAATACAACGACAAATTGCAAGGCAATATAATTCAATTAGAGATGAGTTTAACCGGCCATCCGCAGGTAGATCACTGGGACATCTCCCAGTATCGACCTGCCTCTGGCAGGCACTCATCTCCTATATGAAGCCAATAAAGAAATGTATCGATGTTGTGAGCAATTTGAACCCGTAGCATAACGGTTGATTGCAAGGTAATTAAATTCAGGTTACAGGTTATTTAACCTGTGTAGCCAGGCCTTTCCTGCCTCCATATCTAGGAGGCCTTCAGGCCAGGCTGCACAGGCAGAACCTGTAATAATGAAACAGTTAAAGTAATATGTCAGAATTATTGAGCAATCTATGGAGCACACCAATAGACAACAAAATGATTATGTTCAAAGAATCGCCTACAATAAGCCCACACGACGCACCGCTCCGGGCTATCTCCCGGGTGTTGCGTCGTCCTGGCTTCCATAGGCGATTATCATGAAACAGATATAGTAATGTGCTGTAGTCATTGAGTGTCTATAAAAATATAAGGAGGTAAACATGAGTATTTACTATGAAGTATTAGAAAAGGTTGAGAGTGGTGAAAGATTCTGCATCAACTTTGAAAAACGAACCATGAAGGTTGGAAGGGAGACTGTCATTGACAACGGTGAATATGATTCGTCTAAAACACTGTTTGATGGCGCGTATGATTCAAAATCTTTGTTAGATATGATATCTACGCTGTATAGAATCTACAAACATTCATTACCAAGCGAACGAAGCGACGCCAAGCGCAAAAAATACTTCAAAGCATTGTCGGTTAACGAGTTAACAGATGAAGAATTAATTGTCGGCATGCCGCGAGAAAAAGCACAATATATGCTTGAGGCATTTATCCTATGCATGATTGTAGATGGATATTTTGTGTGGGATGAGGAACTTCACGGCAAGTGGTTCTATCAGTGCCCGTCTGACCCTGACCTGATTATCTTAAGAAGTTGGGTAGAGGGTAAATAATTATTAACAAAAATATGCGACGCTCGGCAATACAGGGCAAATAAAACAAATTTGAAGGAGAAACAAATTATGACTAACAAGAATGAAAGAATGAGCAAACTTAACAACGCAGGAGTTGACACTAGCAAGTACTTTACTATCGACCTTGAAAACGGCGGAAAGGTTCACATTATCATTGACGAGCACGGCAACCCTGTTAAGGTAGAAGATCCTATCGCAAGAGAAATTATTACTGACGGCTATGTGAAAAA
>JAEIGA010002228.1_pt1 | contig 31001 bp, 26 predicted proteins | sample 9270691 | NCBI WGS metagenome assembly JAEIGA01 (sample SAMN17057246, study PRJNA624740) | gut metagenome | biome: biome; isolation source: fecal sample | host: Bos grunniens | place: China: Xizang | collected 2019
AGAGCACGCGATGCGCCGAAGAAGCTATGCTTCGAAGGGCAGGTCGCGAAGCGACGGCGCAAGCCGCCCGCAAGGGCCCGCGTGCGGAGTCGACACGTTCGACGGGCTATCCACCCGACTGAAGCTTAATATTGAATCAACAATTTAAAATCGCGGTTGATAAAATTACGAAATAAATGTATAATGCACGGAAGTAAAATTAAGGATAACTTTTAATAAGGAGATTTTATCATGGCATGTTCATGCGGGAAGAAAGGGTGCAAGTGCGCCGATAATAATTTTCATGCGCCTATGGCTGCGCTTTGGCAGGTGTATGACGGTATCACGTCAAAATCCTCGGCGGATATCGTTTCCATCGCATGGGAGCGCGAAGAAGGTAAGGTGTTTAGATACGATCTGCCTATTCCTAAGCGTCTTTCGCCTGAGGCGGCAGCTTACGTTTCTCACGTCGTCGAGCGTATTTCCAAGTTTGCTCTTTGGGCTGCTGGCGGCTGGAAGCTTTATCTTTCAGGTCCGGAAGCTGTCGTATCTCCCGTAGCAAAGGCCTACTCAAAGAAGGGTCTGCGCAAATTCGATTACGATTTCTTTGCGTCCATCTACGGCCATCCCGTTGAGGTTGCAATTGTTCCAGGCAAGAAGATGCCTGAATTTTCGGAAAAGCTCCGTCAGGTGAAGACCGTCGCCGACGGCAACCGAATCGGCTTCGATCTTGGCGCGTCAGATTTCAAGATTTCTGCGCTTAAGAACGGCAAGGTTGTATTCTCTAAGGAATTCCCTTGGGATCCTCGCAACAATGCAGATCCTGAATATCATTATTCAATGTTGACGGCAGGCCTTAAGGAGGCAGCTGCGTCTCTTCCCAAGGTTGACGCGATCGGCGGCTCCACCGCGGGCGTGCTCGTCGGTCAGAAGATGGGCCTCGCATCGCTTTTCCGTGCCGTCAAAGAGAAGAATCCCTCAAAATTCCCCGATGCGCAAAATATGTTCTACCGCATTGAAAAGGATTGGGGCGTTCCTTTTGCCGTCTACAATGACGGAGACGTTACGGCTCTTGCGGGTATGATCTCCATGGGCAAGAACGGCATTCTCGGCGTTGCCATGGGCTCTTCAGAAGCCGTCGGTTACGTCGACCCGAAGCGCCGCATGACAGGGCGCATTTGCGAGCTTGCGTTCGCCCCCGTCGACTTCAACCCCAACGCGCCAAAAGACGAGTGGTCTGGCGATTACGGTGTAGGTGCGATGGCGTTCTCGCAGCAGGCTGTTAACTGGCTTGCCGAGAAGTACGGCTTTAAGTTCCCGAAATCGATGAAACTTCCTGAGAGGCTTAAGGTTGTTCAGGCCGCGATGGAGAAGGGCGATGCGAAGGCACTTAAGGTATACCTTGAAATCGGCCGCTTCCTCGCTCACGCGATGCCCTGGTACAATGAGTTCTTCGATTATGAGAACATGATGATCCTCGGCCGCGTCACGTCCGGTCTTGGCGGCGAGATTATCCTTGAGACGGCTAAGCGCATTCTTGGTGATGTATATCCTGAGTGGGCGGAGAAGATCGATCTGTTCATGCCTGATGAAAAGGCTCGCAGGCTCGGTCAGTCCGTTGCCGCCGCGCAGATTCCCGTCATCAAGGGCAAGTGATTTGATGGTGGTTCAGGATACTGAAATCCCCGGCGTCAAGGTGGTGCTCCCCGAGTACCACCGCGACGCAAGGGGTTATTTCGCAGAAACGTATAATTTTGAACGCTACTCGGCATCGGGCATAAGCAACTTGTTTGTTCAGGACAACGAAAGCTGCTCGTCGCGAGGAGTGCTGCGCGGGCTCCATTGGCAGTGCGGCAAGCATGCGCAGGCGAAACTTGTGCGCGTTGTGAGGGGAGCGGTCTGGGATGTCGCAGTCGACATCAGGAAAGGCTCTCCCACATTCGGTAAATCGGTAAGTTGCGAGCTTACGGCCGAAAACGGGCGGCAGTTTTTTATTCCGCGCGGTTTTGCCCACGGGTTCGTGGTGCTTGAAGATAATACCGTTTTCGCCTACAAGTGCGACAACGTATATTGCCATGAGGCCGAACGAGGCCTTAGATTTGACGACCCCGCTCTCGCCATAAAATGGCCGTGGCCGGGAAGAGATTTTTTGCTTTCAGATAAAGATAAACAACACCCGATGTTAAAAGACATCGAACCATGGGAGGAAATACAATGACGGTAAAAGGATACGCAAAATTCTTGCTCATAATGGCGGGCCTCGGAGGCCTTCTTTATGGTGTCGACGTCGGCGTCATCGCCGCGGCGCTGCCGTATATCGAGCGGACATCTACGTTCAATCAGAATGAAATTGGCTGGATAGTCGGTATGGCGCTTTGGGGTTCTTTGCCATCTTCAATGATTGCAGGACTTCTCGCCGAATGGTTTGGACGCAAGAAAATGATTGTAGTTTCGGCGCTCCTCTTTCTTCTTTCCATTCCCGTCATTTGTGCGTCAGGTCTCTTTGACGGCGGTAACTTCTGGATGATGGTCGGCGGTCGTGCGATGCAGGGCGCGGCGGCGGGCCTCTTCGGAGTGATCGTTCCTATGTACTTGGCCGAATGTCTTGACGCCGATTCGCGTGGCAAGGGCACGGGTATGTTCCAGCTCCTTCTTACGATCGGGCTTGTGTTCGTCGCGGTCATCGGCTTTGTCGTAACATCTTTTGTCGGTGACAGCGTTAAAGTCGTCGCCGAGAAAGCTGCCGCTGCCGGCGTAGATGCGGCGACAGTCACGTTCGCCCAGATTAAGAGCTGGGTCGCGCCTGCGCAGATCGCCTCGTGGGTTCACGCTTGGCAGATGATCTTCCTTCTTTCATGCATCCCCGGCATCATTCTCTTCCTCGGCGCGTTCCGCCTCAAGGAGTCGTCACGCTGGCTTTACAAGAAGGGCCGCAAGGATGAAGCTCTCGCTTCGCTCGCCGCCAATAACGGTGAGGAAAAAGCGAAGGAGATTCTTGCAGAGATGATCGCCGCAGATGAAGTTGCCGCCGCCGAAAAGGCTGCGAATGCCGCCGCGACGGACTCGCTCCTCCAGAAGAAGTATGTAGTTCCTTTCATTCTCGCGGTCGTGATTCTCGCCTGCAACCAGACGACGGGTATCAACTCCGTTCTCAACTACACCGTTACGATCTTCCAGAAGACGGGCATGGAGGGCGCGTTTGCGAACATCTCAGACGTCGCCATCAAGATCATGAACTGCGTGATGACGGTTGTCGCTTGCGCGCTCGTCGACAAGAAGGGAAGAAAGTTCCTTCTGAAGCTTGGCACGAGCGGAATTATCATCGGTCTTTGCGGTGTCGGCACAATCTTCCTTGCGATCTCCAAGGGCTGGGTCGCCCCGTCGATGGTGACTGGCGTTCTTGCGACAGTCTTCTTCTTCATGTTCATCGGCTTTTACGCCGTCGGCCCTGGCGTTTGCGTCTGGCTTGCTCTTACCGAGCTTATGCCCACGCGCATCCGCGCCAACGGCATGGCGATTGCGATGATTATCAACCAGGGCGTCTCCGCCGGTATCGCCACCGTCTTCCCGAAGTGGTGCGCGGCGACGAACGACAACGGAACGGTCTTCTTCGTTCTTGCTGGCTTTACTGTCATCTACTTCATCACGGCGGCGTTCTTCCTTCCCGAGACGAAGGGCCGTACGCTCGAGGAGGTTGAGCAGTACTTCACGACAGGTAAGATGCCTGAGAAGAAATAATGGCTAATTTACAAACAAGGATGCTTAAAAAAAGAGGTGCGTCATGAGCTACAATGAAGCTAAAAAGAAATACGCAAAAATAGGTATTGATACTGAAAAGGCGATAGCGGATATCGCTAAGATCGCAATATCCATGCATTGCTGGCAGGGTGATGACGTGGGCGGGTTTGAAACGACGGGAGGCGCTTCCGGCGGTATTCAGACGACAGGAAATTACCCTGGTAAGGCCCGCACGCCGGAAGAGCTGATGAGCGACATTGAGTTTGCTCTCAAACTCATTCCAGGCTCGCACCGCGTCAATCTTCATGCGTGCTACGGTGTGCACACAGACAAGGTTGTCGACCGCGACAAGTTGGGCCCGAAACAGTTTGAGCCTTGGGTTAAGTGGGCGAAGAAGGCGGGAGTCAAGCTTGACTTTAACCCCACTTTCTTCTCGCATCCGCTCGCTGCCGATTCTCTTACTCTTTCAAATCCCGATCCGAAGATCAGAAAGTTCTGGATTGAGCACGGCAAGCGCTGTCTTGAAATTGCCGAGTATTTCGCAAAGGAGCTTAAGTCTCCCTGCTGCATCAATTTCTGGTGCCCCGACGGTTGCAAGGACGAGCCTTCGGACAGGCTCGGGCCGCGTCAGCGCATGGCAGATTCGCTTGACAAAATTTTCAAGGCGCGCTATGACAAGAAGGCGGTTGTCCCTACTCTTGAGTCTAAACTTTTCGGCATCGGGCTTGAAAGCTACACCGTAAATTCGCATGAGTTCGTAATGGGCTACGCGATGAAGGCAGGCATTCTCGCGCTTCTCGACATGGGGCACTTCCATATTTCCGAGTCTGTGGCGGACAAGATTAGTTCTTTCCTCTACACCTTCGGCAAGGTGGCATTCCATATTTCGCGCCCTGTGCGCTGGGATTCCGATCACGTCATCCGTCAGAATGACGATCTCAGAGCCGCCGCGCAGGAAATCGTGAAGATGGATCCTTCCAACTTTGTCATCGCTCTTGACTACTTTGACGCTTCCATCAATCGCGTCGCGGCGTGGGTGCTCGGCATGCGCAATATGCAGAAGGAACTTCTCAAGGCGATGCTCACGCCCTGGAAGTCTCTCAAGGCGATGCAGGATGCGCAGGAGTTTACGGCGCAGCTCGTTCTTCAGGAAGAGTACAAGAATTATCCTTTCGAAGCAGTTTGGACAGAGTTCTGCCGCCGCGCCGGCGTGCCTGCCGACGAAGCGTGGCTTAAGACTGTTCAGAAATACGAAAAGGAAGTTCTTCTCAAGCGCGTCTGATGCGGAGGGAGAAATATGAGGCAAGGTTGGAGATGGTACGGCGACGCTGACGCGATTTCCCTCAAGGAAATCCGTCAGGCGGGCGTTACTGATATTGTCGCAGCTCTCTATGAGCGCAAGCCAGGCGAAGTCTGGCCCGTCAAGGAAATCAAGGCGCGTCAGAAGAAGGTTCGCGAGCATGGAATGACGTGGAGCGTCGTTGAATCGGTGCCTGTCCATGAGGACATCAAAAAACGCACTGGCGACTACAAGCGCTACATTGAAAACTACAAGCGCACCCTAATTAATCTCGCCAAGTGCGGAATCAAGACGGTGTGCTACAATTTCATGCCCATTCTTGACTGGACGCGTAGCGATCTTGAGTACGTTCTTCCCGACGGCTCGTCTTGCCTCGGCTACGATGAATATGAGGTTGCGGCATTCGATCTTTTTTCTCTCAAGCGCCCCGGCGCTGAGAAGGATTTTGATGCTAAGACGATTGCCCGTGCGAAAAAGCTCTGGGCGAAATATTCGCCTGAGAAGAGGAAACGCGTTGAGAAGTCGATTCTGACAGGTCTCCCCGGAACGGTCGACGATTTGACTCCCGCTGAATTTCTCCGCCAGCTTAAGGCATACGATGGGATTGACGATGCCAAGCTCAGAAGCAACATGTATGCATTTTTGAACGAGATTTCTCCCGTTCTCGATGAGTACGGCGTTGATATGTGCATTCACCCGGACGACCCGCCTCATCCGATATTCGGCCTGCCGCGCGTTCTTTCAACGGCCGCCGACATCCGTCAGATGGTGCGTAGCTGTCCTTCGCCGCATATTGGCCTTACCCTCTGCACGGGCTCTCTTGGAGGTTCGCTTAAGAATGACGAAGTGGCAATCTTTAAGGAGTTTGCAAAGCGCATTTTCTTCTGCCACTACAGAAATCTCGAGTATCAGGAGGATGGCGTATTCCACGAATCGCGCTGCCACCTTGTAGGCAAGGCCGACATTCCTTCGCTCATGATTGAGCTCATTAAAGAGGAAAAGCGCCGCGGCGAGGAAATTGTCGTAAGGCCCGATCACGGTAAGCTTATGGAAATAGACAAAAACCGTAAATGTTATTGCGGTTACTCTTACGGCGGTCGCCTCATCGGCCTTGCCGAATTGAGAGGTCTTGAAATCGGAATTAAATACATGCTTAAGAAGAAAGGAACGAAATGAAACAACTTAAACAATCAAGAAGGTCGTTCATCAAGGGCGCCGCATCGATCGGTGCGTTCAACCTTGTGCCGGCCAAGGTTTTGTGGGGAGCGACCGCTCCGTCCAACCAGCTTACGCGTGCGTTGATAGGTTTCGGTAGCATCGCGTGGAGCCACAACCATCTTCCTTACAAGGGCTCTCGCCTTATCGGTCTTTGCGATCCTGATCAGCTTCGTGTAACTCAGGGTCTTGAAGCGGCCAAGAAGGCTGGCTGGGGTGATATCAAGGCGTATGCTGATTTCACCAAGCTTCTTGAAGATCCTTCCGTCGATATCGTCCACATCTGCACGCCGCCGCACTGGCACGGCGTTCAGTCTGTCATGGCGGCCCGTGCGGGCAAGGATATCTGGTGCGAAAAGCCGATGACCCGCACCGTTGGCGAAGGCAAGCGCGTCATGGAATACGTCAAGGCTAAGGGCAGGATGTTCCGCCTTAACACGTGGTTCCGTTTCACGGGCGGCTTTTACGGCATGGGCACGACGGTAAAGCCCATCCGCCAGGTGGTTGAAAACGGGATTTTCGGCAAGGGCCCCATCAAGTGCGTCTTCGGCGCCGGTCAGGGCTTTAGCTGGAAGTTCTACTGGTCTGGCAAGATCGACCTCGCGCCGGAAGTCTGCCCCAAGACATTCGACTGGGATATGTGGCTCGGCCCGGCACCGTGGAAGCCTTACAGCAAGCACCGCACGCACGGTACATTCCGCGGCTATTGGGATTACGATGCCGGCGGCCTCGGCGATATGGCTCAGCACTATCTCGACCCCGTGCAGTATCTTCTCTGCAAGGATGAGACGAGCCCCGTCAAGATTGATTACGTCGGCCCGAAACAGCACCCCGAGTCCGTCGGCCGCTTCGACCGCATTACTCTTACGTATGCGGACGGAACGGAAGTTATTCTCGACGGCGACGAATCTCTCAAGGACGAGCCTTTCCTCCGCGGTTCTAACGGCGTTACGCTCTGGCCCGCCGGCAAACTCGACGGCAAGGACATCAACGGCGGCTGGACGAATGACAGCGATGCTAAGAAGCAGTACTTCGGGCTTCTTGATGCCAACGGCAAGCGTATGGATACGGCGGCGATTCTTAAGGATCTCCCCGAGCCTGCACCGCAGCAGACCGACTTCATGGACAGCGTTCGCAACCGTAAGAAATTCGCGCTCAACGAAGAGAACGGTTTCCGCAGCTCGACGATGTTCAACCTCGCAATCGCGGCGGAGCGTCTCGGCCGTGGTTTCGAGTTCGACCCCGACAAGCTCGTGGCGAAGAACGACGAGGCGGCGAACCGTTTCCTCTATCAGGAACTTCGCGGAAGATGGTCTGATGAAATGTTCCGCGATTGATAACGGCGGCAATACGAAATAAAGAAAGGATGAAAATGAAAACAAGATTTTTTACATCTGCGATTCTCGCCGCCGCCTTCGCGCTTTCAGTAAGCGCCAAGGATGTGTATGATATTCGCCCTGATGCGAAAGTTCAAGGTGCGCCCACCGCTGCCGAATGGCAGGGAGTCAAGGAAAACGCCGCGGCGCTCGCGGCAGCAACGGCAGAAGACAAGCTTGCTGCGCACGTGGCGAGCGACGCGGCTGCCGAGGCTCTCGCGGCGAAAGTATGCGGGGCATATTACATCAACGTGATCGACGCGCACGTCATCGCGGCGGTTACGCAGTATGTGATGAAAGACAACACTCCTTGGTGGATGTTCTGGGCTTCCGATGTCTCCGCTGAGCGTGCGCGCTGGATTGCAGCTCTTATAAAGACGGCTATGAACGCGAAGGATGCGTATGTCGCCCAGTTCTGCATTGATCAGCTCCGCTGGTGCGCAACTAAAGATGAGATTCCCGCCATTAAAGAAATTGCCGCGAAGTTTTCCGATAAGGGAGTTTCCAGCATAGCCGAAATGGCCGTCAAGGAATTGGCTAAGTAAGATGCGTATCGTCTTCATGGGTTCGTCGTCGGCTTCGGTCGAGTGCCTTCGCGCGATATTGCGCGAGAAGGAGCTTGAGGTTGTCGGCGTCGTAACCCAGCCGGATCGGCCCGCCGGGCGCGGAAAGGCTCTGACATCTTCAGCTCTTGCGCGCTTTGCTCAGGAGAAGGGGATAACAGATATCATCAAGCCTGAGCGGGTCAATGATCCAGAACCGATGGAATGGATCAGGTCGAAAAAGCCCGATGTTGTGGCAGTTGTTGCCTTCGGGCAGATTTTAAAGAAGCCGCTACTCGACCTTCCTCTTTTCGGTTGCATAAACTGCCATTTCTCTTTGCTTCCGAAATATAGAGGCGCAGCTCCCGTCGTGGCGGCGCTTGAAGCGGGCGAGCGTCTTACGGGAGTGACGGTTATGCACATGGGTGTTGGGCTAGACGACGGTCCTATAATGCTTCAGAGTTTTGAGCCGATATATCCTGATACGACAGGCGGAGAGTTGATGGATGACTTGTCTATTGCAGGCGGCGTTGCTCTTGCAAAGGCTCTTAAGCTTCTCAACCGCAATGCGCTTCCTGAGGAAGTAAAGCAAGACGACAGCGCCGCGACATACGTCAAGAAGTTGAAGAAGACGGATGGTCTTATAAATTGGGATCTTCCAGTAATCGTTATTGAAAGGCGTATCCGCGCCTACAACCCGTGGCCTTTTGCTTATACCTTCATGCCTCAGCGTTTCAGGCGTAAAGGAAACACAGGCAGACTTTTGGTATTGAAGTCGAAGGTGGTGAAATTAGAGCCTGGCTGGGAAGCGTGCGCTCCCGGGACAGTTGTTAAAATTGATAAGGCAGGCCCCGTAGTAAAGTGCCATGATACGGCATTGATGCTTGTTGAGCTTAAACCGGAGGGGTCGTCGGCTATGGACGGCGGTTCGTTTGTCCGCGGACGACAGCTTATTCCTTTCGAGGATGCTTTTCTTTCTTCTTGAGGCGGCGGTACAATTCTGTCGCCTTTCATTTTTTAAAAGGGTGTGAGATATGAAACTTACAGAAATAGAATGGAATGAATTTGAGGCGCTTTCTTTAGAGGAGAAAAAGCCTTATCTTGAACGCGAGGAGAAAGATTCTCTTCCATACCACACGCTTTTCGCCCAGCAGTTCGATAGGGCGGCTCTTGAAAGGCTCTGCGCGCTCGCCAACCGCATCCGCTTCATAAACAAGTCTCGAGAGGGAGCACTTTACCTTAAGAGCATTCTCGCCCACAAGCGCGCGATGCTTTATTTCTCGCAGCCGTCCTCACGGACGTTCCTCTCGCATCTTGCTGCATGTCAGATTCTCGGAGTGACGACAGGTTCGGTGCGCGACGCGGCAACATCGTCAGAGTTCAAAGGCGAATCTAAAGAAGATTCCATCCGCACGTTCTCCTCGTATTTTGATATGATAATCATGCGCTCTCCCGAGCAGGGCCTTGCGGAGAAGATGGCGTGGGAGCTTTCAAACTCTTCTCGCTCGATTCCAATCATAAATGCAGGCTCCGGCAAGGATCAGCACCCGACGCAGGCACTGCTCGACATCTACACGCTCGTAAGGTCCTTTGAGAATAACGGCGGACTCGACGGTAGGACCGTCGTTTTCTGCGGAGACCTTCTGCGTGGCCGCACAGTGCGCTCGCTCTCTTATTTGCTTACTAGATTTAATTCTGTAAAGCAGATTTTTGTCGCGCCAGAAGAGTTGCAAGTTCCCTCGGACGTGACGGCGATGCTCAAGGAAAATTCAGTTGAGTTTGAAATTTCTTCCGATCTCAAGGATGCAGTCAAAAAAGCCGATGCCGTTTATATGACGCGCATACAGGACGAGTGGGATGCTTCTAAAGGCGCATCGGCAAAAATCGATACGTCTAGATTTAAGTTCAACGAGGAGCATTTGGCGCTCTTGAAAAAGGAAGGGTGCCTTCTTCATCCGCTTCCGCGCCGCGACGAGATTTCTACATCTTGCGATCGCGACCCGAGGGCGATGTACTGGAGGCAGATGCGCAATGGAATGTGGATAAGAGCGGCGCTTATCGCGGCAACGTTCGGCTACGAGCGCGAGATTATGACTTGCGGCTACTAAGAGTCTGTTTTTCTTCGGCGGAGAATTTAAGAACGTATAAAATTAAAAACACATTGGAGATATATAATTATGAACATTTCTTCATCTCGTATTTGGGGCTGCGCCTTGATGGCACTTGCATTCTTTGCCCCGCTTGGCATTTCGGCCGCGGAAAATTCGACCCCGATGTTGCGCTCCGCCGTTGAGGCTCTTAAAGATGGAGAAACTCTTTCCTTGCCGACGGCAACTTATCGCCTCTCTGTAAAAGGCGCGCACGAAATTGAGCTTGCCCCTTCGAACAATCGTACAGGCCTTAAATCTGTGGTATTCCCGATTTTCGGGAAGAAGAATGTGACTATCGATGGCAATGGTTCGACATTTGTCTGCGAGTTTGGTGTTTCTCCTTTTGCGTCTCTCAACAGCAAAGGCGTCACGCTGAAGAATTTTACGATTACGATGCCTTATAAACCGGTCGTCACTTTCAAAGTGGTTGAGAAGAACGAAAAATTCTTCCGCATAAAACTTGAGAAGGGGTGCTGTCCGGTGCGCATTAATGGTGATGAAATTATTATTGATGCGCTCGGGCGCATTTGCTCCTCGAAAGACGGACGACTTTCGATGCATCCTGTGAAGCGCGAAATGACGCGCTATATTATGACGCCTTCCTCCCCAGGAGACAAGGACGAGTTCCCAGCTCCCTTCTGTTCCGTCCTTCCAAAGGCGGTTGGCGAAGATGAAATTATTTTTACTTACGTTCCTGATTCGCACAGAAAGTGCTGCGCTCTTCCGTATGAAGTGAATGAGCGCGTGAACATTCTTCTCGATCAGACCCGTTCCACAAACGCGTTCTTTTTCCAAGATTCTTCAGACATACTCCTTGAGAATGTGACGTTGCGCCGTTTCCCCGGCATGGGGCTTGTTGCGCAGCGCTGCGAGAATATTACGGTAAGAGCTCTTACTGCTGCACCATTTGAAAACGAGGATGTTTCGCTTACCGCCGACATCATGCAGTTTATCAACTGCGGCAAATCTGTGCGCGTGGAAAGAAGCTTCTGCGCCAATTCGTCCGACGATATTATAAATGTCCACGGCAATTACATGAGTGTCGTGTCCGTTTCCGGAAACAAGGCTTCGCTCTCCTCGCACCACGAGTCCCACCGCGGCTTCTTTCCGTACAGAGCCGGCGATAAAGTTGAGTTTTCCGATTTCTACTCGCATGAAATTCTCGGCACGGCGAAGGTAGTCTCTCTTCAGGCAAATCCCACGAACGCATATTCCTGCACAGTGGTTTTTGATTCTCCAATTCCATCTTTCAAGAAGGGTACTTTAGTCGAGAATGTGACGCTCTCTCCCGATGTTACTCTCAAGGAAAACAAATTTTTCAATTACCCGCATATTAGAATTTCCGGGCGTGGAAAAATTCGCGTTGAGAATAACAGATTTGAGCGTTGCCAGGGGCTTCTCTTTATGGATCTGGCAGGATACTGGATGGAGTCAGGGCGCATTTCCGATGTTATGATATTGAACAACGAATTTGTCAATTGCAATGCGCGAGGCGGTAGCGCCTTCGTAACTATCGGCATAGATAACCGCCGCCGCGATGATCAAAATGTTCCGTGTATTCACGGACGAGTCCTCTTTGAAGGCAATCGATATTCAGGCGTCAAGGCTGCTAAGTATGTTGCATGGGGAGTACGCGAGGTAATTGACCGCGATAAGAAGATGAAAAGAGTTCTCATTCTTGGAGACTCCATATCAGACAAAAGGCATATCGGGTGCACGAAGAATTATTGGGGCTTTCTTGCGGAGAAACTCTTTTTTACGCCTTACGTATACGCAGTGAACGGTGCACAGATGTTCCGCCTGCCAGGGCAGCTCAAGGCGTTCGCAAAGGATCACAAGTTCGCGCCGGATGTCGTGTTCGCCTTTGCAGGGTCAAATGACTTTAATGCAAACACTCCGCTCGGCGAGTGGTACAGCGTGAAGGACGCAACCGTAAACAGAAACGGAAAGAAGGCGAATGTGAAGAAGCGTTCTTTCAATTTTGACGAGTCTACATTCCGCGGTAGAATAAATATTCTCATGAAGCTTATCAAAGAAACGTATCCTAATGCGAAGGTGTTGGTAGTAACTCCCCTGCACCGCGGTTACGCATGGTTTGGAAATGCAAATGTTCAACCCGATGAATCGTACTCCAACGAGAGGGGGCTTTTTATCGATGATTACGCCTCAGTTATTAGAGAGGCGGGCGGAGTATGGTCGGTGAAGGTTGTTGACCTTTTTGCCGACAGCGGCATTCTTCCCAATCTTCGCTCTCAAGATCCGTTTATACACAACGTCAATTCCGACAGGTTGCATCCGTCTACCAAGGGACATAAGATTGTAGCCGATGCAGTTGAGCTTTCGGTCGGCAAATGGCTTGAGCCTGGCGAATGATGATAGCGAAGATTCTCGCGCGCGATTTAAAAAAGAAAGGAAAAGAAATGAAAACATCAGCAATGCAAATAGTGCTGGCAGGAGTCGTGGTGGCAATAGCCTGCGCTTGTCAAATGAAAAACCACGAGCCTGAGAAGCGTCCGGTAAGAACGATAACGCTTAATCTAAACGCCAAGCCCATACGCGACATCTCCCAGTCGTCGAGCTCTCCGATTCTCGGCTACGCAGGAGCCGGCGTTCACGGCGGAGAAGACGCAAAATGGCTTTTTGAGACGCACCGCAAGGAGGCGGCAGCCGTATTCCGCAAATGTGGCGCGAGGTTTGTCCGTCAGTGGAACGCCGTCCGCCAGTGGCAATTCGGGGCGGGTGCGTTACTTGTTCGCGACCGTAAAACTGGTAAGGCAAAGAACAGGTTCGCTCACATGACAACTGACATGTATAATGCTTTTTCCTTTTACAAGGAGTATGGCATAAAGGTCGTGCTGACGCTTGAGAATTACGGATCAATCACAAACTTTGAGACGCTCGCCTCTACATCTGACATCAATTATGTTAAGAAAGACATTTGTGATTACGTCAAATGGATTGTAGACAATGGCTTTAAAGAGGTTGTTGCAGGTTTCGAACTCGGCAATGAGCCGTATTGGGCAGGTAATGCCATGTATACCAATCCGAACTGCAGCCCCGAGCGCTTTGCCGAGCGCTGGTGCGCAATCATTCCTGAAATTAAGAAAATATTCCCTGAGTGCAAAATCGGTATGCCGCTTGCGGAATATTTCAGCGCCGATCCAGATATCGCAGCTGTCCGCGCGAGAACTGAACAGGCCGAAAAGCTTGAAGCCAAGGGCTATTTCGATGCAAGCAGCATGAATCAGTGGTCTGCGAGATTTATCAAGGCGATGGAGAGTCAGCTTCACAATGTCTCTCATGTGATTTATCATACGTACGGCGCCGATGCTCCGTTTTCCGCGACATACTGGGGGATTCGCCGCTACCGCCTCTTTTCAGATGCATATCCTCAGCTTAAAGGCAAGAACTTCTGGATAACGGAATGGCGCGATCGCTCCGACGAGGAAGTGCCATCTCACATGCGCTTCCGCGAGACGCTCAACAAGTCTGCTTTCATGCTTATGATGATCGCCCAGCCTGAAATAGATGGTATGAATCTTCATGAGTTCCGCTGCCAGACAGGTTCGCTCGCCTGGTCGTTTTGGGACAATAAGAATAAGACGGGCAACTGGTCTGTTCAGTGGATGAACGGCGGGCCTGATCGCCCCGATTACGATTCTGTCGGCGAGAGCCGCGTTCATATCGGGAGTATGGGGCCTGCTATGCAGCTTATGGTTGAGTCGCTGCGCAGGAATCCGCTTGTTATGGATTTCGGAAGCGACAACTACGGCGCATATTCCGAGGGATGCTCGAACGCCGTCTGGGCGTGCTCTGATTACTACGCAAGTGTCATAGACTACCGCCAGGGGATTCGCAAAGGGCTTCCGCCTGAAAAGATGCCCAAGATTAAGGGCGATTGCCAGTATCTTGTCACGTGCGATAAGTCAAGAAACATCTGGGCGCTGCATTACGTAAATATGAATCCCGAGGACGTTGAGTTTGATATCGTTTTCAACGGTCACTGCGACCCTGGCGCGCCTGATATTCGCGTCACCTGCTGCGAGGAGCGATTCGCCGATGCGCATGAAATCGCTGGCTTTGGTCGTCTCTCCCGCGGATACGCCTATCAGCCTTATGCAGTTGAAGCCGGCAAGTATCGCATCAAGATACCGGGCAACTCCGTTACGACCGTCACCATTCCCGTGCGCCGCGGCGGAATGCATAGTTCTGCACACAGGCTTCTTAAAGCGGCGGCCATTCATGATGAGCCTTTCCCCGTGCGCCCCGAGTGCGGTGCAGACCAGAAGGCCGAAGACTACCACTATTACGGTGCGATAGGACGCTATGCTAGGTTTACATTTAAGAACAATGGTAGGGTTGCTTGCGATTCATCAGTAGGAAAGATTTCTGACGGCATGGCTTTGAAGATCTTCAAGGGAGAGGATGAAAAGGCAAATAAGCAGGCATCTCTCGTTACTGATATTCAAGACGCTGAAATTATTGAGAACCTCAAAGCGGAACTTAAGAAACTTTGCGGAGTTGCTCTTCGCTGAGGACGGTTTTAAACTATGGCGGAGATTTTTTCGAGTGCGCCGAACGGAACGGTAGTTACCGTTCGCGCCACTCCCCGCTCTTCAAAGAGCGGTCTTGATGGAGTGTTCGGCGACGCGTTGCGCGTGAGAATACGTTGCGCACCTGTCGACGGCAAAGCCAACAAGGAACTCGTGGAGACTCTTTCCGACGCCTTCTCAATTCCGAAAAGCCGCGTAAAGCTTGTTGGCGGGGAGACTTCAAAAAATAAGCGCGTGCTACTTGAGGGTTTGTCAATAGAAGAGGCAAAAAAGGTGATTGATGAGTGAAATGACATTAGACGATCTTGTTGCGGAACTGAAGGCCGGTTCTCGCGTGGCATTGCAACTTCGCCACGCGGAACGCCCAAAGCTTGATCCTAACGATCCTTCTTTCGGCGACATGCTTCCTATTACGGCAGAGGGCGTTCGTACATCGCTTGAACTTGGGCGGCGGCTTTCGCAGTTTAAAGATGTGGTCCGTTTCGTTTCAAGCCCGTTGAGACGTACTCAGATGACTGCCTCGGCTGTTGCCGAAGGGATGGAAGCTCAAGTAATTGAAATTCCGACAGACGAGCTTCTCGGTAACGGTTCGTTTTATTACACCGATCCCGAGAAAGTTCTTGAGGTGATGAACGATCGCGAGTTTTTTTCCGCATGCACTGAATATTACACAAAAGGCATTCTGCCCGGCTTTGCACCTCTTGGGGAGGCCGCCGACGCATGCGAGAGGTGGCTTCTCGAAAGGCTGGACAGGCAGCTTCTCGTGGCGACCACGCATGATGTGTATATTGCCGCATTCCTCGCCGCGCGCGGAGCGGTAGAGAGTTTCTCCTGCGATAATTGGCCTCGATTTCTTGATGGGGCTGCGATAATTGTTGAGCCAGGGGGCGCTCGCCGCTATGAATTTGTCCGCACAGGCCTTTCAACGGGCATAGTCGGAGTGGCGCAGGAATAAAAAAGCGTGGGCGAATATTTCAAAATAGCGCGGCTCGTCTGGCCGCTTGCGCTTGGCATGATGAACAACGCCATCATGCAGTTCGTCGACCGCGCCTATCTTTCCGGTTACTCGCTTTCTGCGCTTGAAGCCGTGCTTCCCGCTGGGATGCTCATGTGGATTTTCGCAGGCTTCTTCCAGTCGATAGTCGGCTACTCATCTGTTTTTGTTGGCTTAAGCCACGGCGCAGGCGATAAACACGGGCCTTTGACGGCATACCGCGCGGCTATTTGGCTTGCTCTTGCGGCATCTCTCGTTTCAATTCCTCTAATTCCCGTGGGCGAATGGGCGTTATCATTCTCCTCAATATCAGGCGAGGGTCTTACCTTCGCGAAGGATTATTACGCCATTGTGATGGGCGGCACATTTGCAATTTATGGGCAGACGGCCGCATCTGCATATTTTACTGGGCTTGGTCGCACGCGAGTCGTTTTTTGGGTGAATTTCCTCGGCAATATCCTTAATATCGCGCTCGATCCTCTTTTTATTTTCGTATTCGATATGGGTATATCTGGTGCCGCGTGGGCGACTGTCATTGCGACTGCGACGCAAATGCTCGTTCTTAATGGTTTGGCTCAGTTTGATATCCGCAAGCGAGGTCTTGTTTCAGGAAGCTGCAAGGCAGTTGCGGCGAAGATTCTGCGCTTTGGCACTCCTTCAGGGCTTTATTCAGTCGTCAACTGCCTTTCGTTCACGGTGTTCGTATTTGTAACGGGCGGTGTGGGTGAATTTGAGCTTGCCGTCTCGAACGCGTGTTTTACGGTAAATTATCTTCTTTTCGCACCGATGGAAGGCTTTGCGCTTGGAGCCTCCACTCTCGTTGCGCAGGCGATAGGGGCTAAAGACTTATCTCAGGCGCGCAGATCGGCAAGAAAGACTGTTTTTATGGGAGTAGCAATCACAGCTGTTTTTTCAATGGCAGCCGTCATTTTCGCCCGCCCCATTCTTTCTGTCTTTGCCATGAAGGCAGGCGAGCGGGCCGAGGATTTTATCGCGCTCGGGAGAATTCTTTTCCTTGTGATGGCGGCATGGCAGATTTTTGACGCGGCCGATATTGTTCTTTCAGGTGCGCTCAAAGGAGCGGGAGACACGAAATTTGTCATGGGGTGGATGTGCGTATGCGTCATTCTGTGGCTGCCTATGGTTTTTGTCGTAAAGCACGTCCACAACACGATGCCGGCACTTTGGGCGACGCAAGTCGGATACGTGGTGCTTATCCTTGTAGGTTCGCTTGTCAGGTGGTATCGAGGCGCGTGGGAACGGCGTCTTTCAACCTGAATTTTGATATAATACGCATTGATTATGGCTAAAGCATACGGAGAGCAAGATATAGTAACCCTCGACCCGGTGGAGCATATCCGGACGAGGCCTGGCATGTACGTGGGAGAGCCGGGTACGGGGGCGATGTACCATGACTGCATTTACATCCTTTTGAAGGAGGTAATAGACAATTCCATCGACGAATTTGTGATGGGAGAAGGCAGGCGCATCGATGTTAAAGTCGATTATACGACGGGCGAGACGAGCGTTCGCGATTATGGGCGCGGCATCCCGCTCGGAAAAGTCGTCGAATGCGTAAGCGAAATGAATACTGGCGGAAAGTTCGATTCTGACGCGTTTCAGTTTTCCGCCGGCATGAACGGCGTTGGAACGAAGGCCGTCAACGCGCTTTCTGAATTTTTCGAAGTAAGGTCGGTTCGCGACGGAGAGTTTTCCGAGGCGAAATTCGAGGAAGGGCGCTTTAAATCAAAAAAGCGCGGCAAGGCGGCCTCCTCGGAGCAGCGCGGCACGTTCATCCGCTATAAGCCTGATGTTAAGGTTCTGAAGAATTTCAAGGTGCGCGAAGATCATGTTCTCAGGCGCATGAAGATGTATTGCTACGTCAATGCAGGCCTTACCATAAACCTTAACGGCCAGGAGATACGCTCATCAAAGGGGCTTGAGGATCTTATTGCCGATGAGGCGCAGTTTGAAAAGCTTTACCGTCCGTTCCATCTCAAGACGAAGGAGTTTGAGATAATCTTCACGCATACTAATAGATTCGGCGAGGAGTATTATTCTTTCGTGAACGGTCAGTATACGACTGACGGCGGCACTCATCTGACAGCGTTCAAGGAGGCGCTCACAAAGGCGCTTAATGAATACGACACAAAAAAGAAGTTCGACGGCGACGACATACGCGACGGTCTCTTGGGTGCGGTGTCGCTGAGGATAATGAATCCCGTCTTTGAAGGGCAGACAAAGATTAAGCTTGTGATGAACGATATCCGCGCAGATCTCGTTCAGCAGATGAAGAAGGAGATTCTCGCCACACTTCATAGGTCGCCCACTGAAACGGAAAAGCTCATCTCTAAAATTGAAGAGACGGGAAAAATCCGCTCGCAGCTTAACACCATCAAGAAGCAGGCGCGCGAAAGGTCTCAGGCCGTATCGGTGCGTGTTCCTCAACTGAAGGATTCGAAGAACCATCTAAGGCTCGATAAGATTTCTAAAAAGACCGGCAAGCCGGAAGGCTCCGACACGATGATTTTTCTCACGGAAGGAAAATCCGCAGGAGGTACGCTCGGAAACGCGCGCGACGCGTTGAACCAGGCCGTATTCTTCTTGCGCGGCAAGCCGCTCAACACGTGCGGGCTCAACAAGGATGTCCTTTACAAGAACGAGGAGTTTTTTAATCTCATAAAAACGCTTGATGTTGACGAGTCTCTTGAAAGACTGCGTTACGGCAAAATCATTTTCGCGACCGATGCCGATGTCGACGGTCTACACATCCGTATGCTGCTTTCCACGTTCTTCATGCGTTTTTACCGGCAGCTCATCACCGATGGGAGGGTGTTTATTCTCGAGACGCCCCTCTATCGCGTCAGGAACAAGAAGGAGCAGCACTATTGCTTTACGGAGGAGGAGCGCGAGAAAGCGATCCGCTCCTGCGGGCGCGGTTGCGAGATTACCCGCTTCAAGGGTCTCGGCGAGCTTAATGCAAAAGAGTTTAAGGATTTTATCGGGCCTGAAATGCGTCTTACCCCGGTGACATGCGCCGATGATACAGACGTTGAGAAGACGATAAAGTTCTACATGGGCGCGAACACACCTGAGCGCAAAAATTACATCATGTCTTCACTTGTGTGCGACGCGAGCGATTTCTGATGTGAGGAAGATTTAAAAAAACAAAAAACGAAAGGATGAAATCATGAAAGTACTCTCAGTAATTGCGTTGTCTGCTGCGCTTTTCATCGCGGGCTGCGATATTACACCTTCTGGTAAGCGTGTCGCCGCGCTTGATGACGCTCTCTGGGGAGTGAGTTCCTGGATAAGCGTTCCCAATCAGAAGATAGAAAGTTTTTCAGGAGCAGTACACGGCGCGCAGAGGGCCGCATCTGGAACGAGCTGGTTTGTCCGCAAACTCGAAAACGCCTCTTCCGTGAAAAAGGCCACGTGGATGACGGCTGGTCTCGGTGTTTACGAGCTTTACGTCAACGGCAAAGCCGTTGGGGAGGATTTCCTCAAGCCTGGCTTTACACACAACGAGAAGACGAAATATTCCTTCACGTATGATGTGACAGATCTGATCAAGAATGGTGCGGGGGAGAGTAACTTTTTCGCGGCGGAAGTTTCCGCGGGATGGTGGCGCGACAAAATCGTCAATTTCTTCGGCAAGAAAAGTGCGTTCCGTTCAGTAATCGAGCTTGAATATGATGACGGCACAAAACGCTATTACGGCACGAACGAGAAAGATTGGACGTGCGGTATTGCAGGCTCTGTAACGCACGCGGCAATCTTTGACGGAGAGGAGTTCGATTCCCGCATCAAGCAGCCTTATTGCGGCGCTGATGATTTCATCTCACCCGAAATAAACAAGGAGTTTAAAGGCAGCATCTTTCCTACCGCCGGCGCCGAGATTGTTCTTCGCAAGGATCTCGCGCTCGACCCCGTGGAAGCGTATTGCTGGAAGGGCGTTACTGGAGAGACAAAGGATGTTTTCGGAAAGGTCATCAAAACTCGTCAGTTCGACAATCCCAAAGGCGTTCTTGAAGTAGCCCCCGGCGAGACGCTCGTTATCGATTTTGGACAGAACTGCTCGGCCGTGCCCGCATTCGTGATGCAGGCGTCGGAAGGTGCGGTTCTTACGTGCTTGCCCGGTGAAATGCTCAACGATAACAACGGTGAGCGCAGCCGCGGAAATGATGGTCCCGGAGGGTCGGTCTACCGTTTGAATCTCCGCGTTCCGAACGACGGTATGCGCGCTGTCTACACATTTTCGGGCAAGGGTGTTGAATCTTACATGCCTCGCTTCACATTTTTCGGCTATCGCTACGTATCGATCACGGCAACGGCGCCTGTTAAGATCCTCAAGCTTAAAACGATTCCCGTCACTTCCGTAACGAAGGAGATGGAGACAGCTTCCATTGTTACTGGAGACGCCTCGCTTAACAGATTCATCGCCAATGTTTATTGGGGGCAGCTTTCCAATTATCTCTCAGTTCCTACGGACTGCCCGCAGCGTAACGAAAGGCTCGGTTGGACGGCCGACACGCAAGTTTTCTGCGAGACGGGTTCATACAATGCCGACACGCGCGCGTTTTTCCGCAAGTGGATGCGCGATATGCGCGATACGCAGCATAAGAAGGGAGGCTACCCCGGCGTCGCACCAAAGGCTCAGTACGGCAGCGACGATTATATGCGCGTGTGCTGGTCGGACGCGGGCATAGTAGTTCCTTATGAAGTTTTCAAACTTTTCAACGACACGCAGATTGTCAAAGAAAACTGGGCGTCGATGGAAAAGTATATGGATCGGCTTAACGCTACGCGCTGCGAAAACTCAAAGATCATTGAAGAAAACAGGAACTACCAGTGGGCCGACTGGCTTTCGTTTGAAGATCTTGAGTCCTGCAGCGGACGCATAAACGTGCCGGGTAAGCGCGAAAGACGTGCTGAGGCGATTCTTTACTGGGATTATCTCTACGCCTGTTATTGGGCGCTTGATGCAGATATGATGGCGGCGATGGCGAAAGGCATCGACAACAAGGCTGGCGTAAAGAAATATACTGATATGGCTAAGCGCGCCCGCGCTTATATCTGCGAGAGATTTATCGACAAGAAGACCGGTGAGCTGCCTGCGGCGTTCGCCGATTTGCAGACGGCGAATGTCATGGCGCTTGTCACTGGCATTCTCAGCGAGGAGCAGAAGGCAAAAGTATCTGCGCACCTTAAGGCGATTATAGAAGGTGAAAGTGAAATTGACGAAGGGGGATATAAGAAGAAAGTCTCAGGCGTTCTCAAGACAGGCTTCCTCGGTTCGCATTTCGTCATGGATGCGCTTACGGAGAACGGCATGGCGGATCTCGCCTACACGCTTCTTCTCAGCCATAAATTCCCCAGCTGGCTCTACTCTGTAGATCAGGGCGCGACGACCATCTGGGAGCGTTGGAACGGTTACGTCAAAGACCACGGCTTCGGTCCTGTCGGTATGAACAGCTTCAACCACTATGCTTACGGACAGGTCCTCTCCTGGGTTTACCGTACTGTTGCCGGCATTGCGGCAGATCCCGCATCTCCCGGGTTTAAGACTATCATTATGAAGCCCGTCCCCGACCGCAGGCTTGGTTTTGTAAAGTGCAGCTACAAGTCTGTCGCTGGCGAAATCAAGAGCGAGTGGAAGTATGAGGGAGACGTGTGGGTCTGGACATTCACCGTTCCCGAAGGTGCTGTCGCTCGTGTGACGCTCCCCGGCGAGACGTCCTCCAAGGATTATACGGCGGGAACTTATACGATTAAAAAGTAACGGAGTGAGAACATGATGTTCGTGCAAAGAAAAGTAAAAGTTTTATTTACGGCAGTAATCATCTCGGTCTCGGCGCTTGTCGCCTCCGCCGAGATCAAAGCGCCAAAGTACGTTTTCCTTTTTATCGGGGACGGTATGTCTACGCCGCAGCGCATGGCTGCGGAGACTTTCTCGGAGAAAATCGGCCGCGGCCATCTTTCGATGAATTTTCTGCCGTATCAGGTAAACACACGTACAAAGAGCGCCAATTCGATTATTACCGATTCCGCAGCTGCAGCTACTGCGATAGCATGCGGAGTTAAGACGAAAAACTCAATGCTCGGCGTTACGGAAAAAGGCGAACGAGTCGAGTCTGTTGCGGAACTTGCAAAAAAGCAGGGGAAGAAAGTCGGCATAGCCACGACGGTGGCCATTGTCCATGCAACGCCAGCAGGTTTTTATGCTCATCGAAAAAAACGCTCCTTGAATTACCAGATAGGACTTGATCTTGTCGCGTCGGGATTCGACTATTTCTGCGGAAGCGGGCTTTTCGGTCTGGAAGACGACAAGAAGGATCCCGAATATCAAGGCAACATCTTTGATCTCGCTCGCAAGGAAGGTTATAAAGTTACGACTGAGCGTAAGGAGTGGGAATCTTTCAAGGCGGGAGACAAGGTCTGGGCGATTTTCGGCGGAACTTCCATGGATTTCGCGATTGACGCAGACGGCTCGGAGCCTACGCTTGCAGAGATAGTGGCGAAGGGTATTGAGGTCCTTGACGGGCCTGAAGGCTTTTTCTTCATGTGTGAAGGCGGCAAGATAGACTATGCCTGCCATGCGAATGATGCGGCGACGAACTTGCGCGACATACTCGCGCTTGATGACGCCGTGAAAGTCGCACTTGATTTTCAAGAGAAGCATCCCGAAGATACTCTCATAATCACCACGGGAGACCATGAAACAGGTGGGCTTTCGATGGGGTTCGCGGGTGCGGGCGGCGCGTTTCGCGTGGAGCTTTTGAAGCATCAGAAAGTTTCCGTGGAAAAATTTTCCGAGTGGTTCAAATCTTTAGTTTCCAAGCGCAAAGGCGAGCTGACATTTGACGAGATCAAGCCGGTTCTTTCGGAGAAGTTCGGTTTCGCCTTCAAAGGTGAAGACGGAAAGTATGCGAAGATAAAAAATGTCTCAGTGCGCCTTACTGACAAGAATGTTGAAATGTTGAAAGAGGCGTTCGAAAAGGATATCGGTTTCGTCCGCAAAGGAGTTAAAGATACTACGGCCCATAACGTAACGAGAGTTTACGTTTTCGCGCAAGCGGCAAAGAATGTTCTAAATGCGCAGGCTGGTGTGGGCTGGAGCTCATTCTCGCATACGGCGCTACCTACGTTGACCACGGCTAAAGGTGCAAAGGCGGATATCATTTTGGGTTTGAAGGAAAATTCCGATCTCGGAGTCGCTCTTAAGTCTCTCTACAGAGAGTGAGGTTTTTCAAATGCAAAGGCGGGAAATATTGCCGGTGCTTGCCCTTGCGGCCTTGTGCGCCGCAATGTTTCTCATGCCTTCCGCTGAAAAAATCGTTTCAGATGTCACCGATACGGCGCGCGCCGAGATTTTATCGGTAGACAATTCTACCGTGGAGAGCGTGGGGCTTTCCGAGTACGGTACGCAGCAGGTTCGTGCGCGAATTCTGTCGGGGCCTTTTAAGGGGAAAGAGGTCCGCGCCGAAAATATGCTTCGCGCACAGTTGGAAACGGACAAGAAGTTTTCAGCGGGAGACATCGCATTGGTTACGATCCCACCGCAGGGGGTGAAGGACGGCGATGTGCTTGTCGCGCGCGACTATTGGCGAATGGGATGGTGCGCGATTCTCGTCATCGCCTTTTCCTTGTGCCTTGTCGTTTTCGGCGGCTGGACGGGAGCTAAGGCTCTTTTTAGTTTTGTCTTCAGCTGCGTCGCGGTGTGGAAACTTCTTATTCCGCTTTGCCTCGCAGGATGGAACGGCGCATGGATATCTCTCGCGATAGTGGCGATTCTTTCGGCCGTTATAATTTGGCTTGTGGCAGGAAGTACGCGCAAAGCGCTTTCCGCTTTTTTAGGGGCGATGCTCGGCATCTGCTCTTCGCTTTTTCTCGCTCACGTATTCTCTTGTTTTATGCATGTCAATGGAGCGACGATGCCTTTTGCCCAATCGCTCATCAATTCAGGGTGTGAGAATCTCGACCTCTACAATCTTTTCTGCGGTTCGGTGATTTTATGTTCGTCAGGAGCTGTGATGGATCTTGCGATGGATATTTCTGCAGGCGTGGAGGAAGTCGCACATCATTCTTCTCGTCTTTCTCGGCGCGAACTTTTTTTGAGCGGTCTTCGTATCGGCAGGGCTGTTGTCGGAACGATGACGACGACGCTCCTTCTTGCGTATTCTGGAGGGTATCTAACTCTCCTTATGGTCTTCGCCATACAGGGGACAGCGCCTCTCATTTTCCTTAATTCGACTCTTCTTTCCGCTGAGATAGTCAAGACTTTAGTGGGTAGCTTCGGAATGCTTCTTGTCGCACCATTCACGGCTCTCGCCGCAGCCTGGCTCAACGGACATGAATGATGCGGGGAGATTTTCAGCTTGTGCAAAGCTTGCGGCGCTCGCGGCGCTTGCTTTTTTCGCATTCAATTTGCACGCGCTGGAAATTTCAAACCGATACCGCAGTCCGCGCAATCCGGAACGCAGGGTGAGATCTTCCACCACGCTTATCGTTCTGCACACGACAGAGGCTCCGGAACGCAGTTCCCTTAACAAGTTGAGCGAGCGCGGAGAGGCGCACTACTGCGTCACAGAATCAGGGCGGATTTATGCGATTGTCGATCGCGACCGCGAAGCGTACCATGCAGGGCGCAGTATGTGGAATGCGAAGGAGGATGTCGACAATTGCTCCATCGGGATTGAGTGTGTCGGCTATCACGATAAACCCATGGGGATTGTGCAGCTTAAGGCCATCGCCGCTTTGGTGAGAGAGCTTAAGAGAATGTACCGCATCGACGACTCTCGCGTGGTCTGTCACAGCCATGTCGCATACGGAGCTCCCAACAAGTGGCAAAAGCGTAAGCACCGCGGCAGAAAAAGATGCGGAATGCTTTTTGCAACATGGACCATACGTAAAATACTTGAGCTTTCCTCCAGACCGCAGCGAGACCCCGACACGAGGGCAGGGAGGCTTGTGGTAGGAGACCCATATCTTAACCGTGTTCTTTACGGCAATTTAGATACTATGGCAGCGCACTATCCGACGCAGAGAAAAAATACTGCGCTTGCCGCGAATCGCACTCAAGGTAGGAAGGCTGTTTTGAAACGGGATGTATCCCCAGCCGAGCCAAAAACAGAGAAAGATCTCAAAGCGCGCGGGTATTCCCTCAAAGGCGTAATATCAAAAGGTAAGACGGCAAGTTCAGTTGCGGGAGCAAAATGGAACTCACCTTTGACATATTATGTTCTAAGAGGCAAGATAACGAAGGGTAGCCATGTAAATCCGGCCAAGCTCGAAGTGGGTACGGCCGTCTGGATGAAGTAGAATTTGTTCAATGTGAAAGACATTAAAAAGAAGGAGAAAAAATGAAACTGATAGATGGAAAAGTTCTAGCTGCAAATCTCAGGGCGGAGATCGCGGAGAAAACTGCGGCGCTTAAGTCCCAGAAGGGCGTCGTGCCGACTCTTGCCGTAGTTCTTGTAGGGGAAGATCCCGCGAGCGTCTCGTATGTGACGGCAAAGGAGCGCGCCTGCATCGAGGCGGGAATGAATTCGAAGGAGATTCGTCTTCCGGCCGACACTCCGGAGGATGAACTTGTCGATCTCGTCTCGTCTCTCAATGCCGATGAGTCCGTCGACGGCATTCTCGTGCAGTTGCCATTGCCGAAGGGGATCAATGCCAAGCGCGTTGTTGATGCGATTTCTCCTGCAAAGGATGTGGACGGCTTTACTCCGGAGAATGCGGGTAGAATGCTTATCGGAGAGGAGTGCTTCCTTCCTTGCACGCCTCATGGCGTCATCAAACTTATTGAGTTTTCGGGGATGGAACTTTCAGGCAAGCACGTCGTTGTTATCGGGCGCTCAAATATCGTCGGAAAGCCTCTGGCGGTATTGCTGTCTCGAAAGGAGACTAATGCGACAGTGACGCTTTGCCACACCGGTACGAAAGATATTGCGGCCTTTACGCGCATTGCGGATGTTGTCGTTGTCGCCACGGGCCGTCCGGGCACACTCACAGGCGATATGCTCAAAGAAGGTGCAGTCGTAATTGACGTGGGAGTCAACCGCGTTGCAGATCCGACCGCGGCGAAAGGCTATCGTCTTAAGGGCGACGCAGACTTTGATTCTTGCGCCCGTGTGGCTTCTGCGATAACGCCCGTTCCGGGCGGAGTCGGGCCTCTTACGATAACGATGCTCCTCTGGAATACGCTTGAGTCGGCAACGAGAAAAGCCACTTGATTTATGCGGTCTCATATTCTATAATACTTGTCATGAAGACACTTATGTCATTATGGTCTGGGATGTTCAGAAACAATCCCATTTTTAGGCTAGTGCTCGGGCTCTGCCCGACGCTGGCCGTGACGACATCGCTTGAAAACGCGATAGGGATGGGGCTCGCTGCCACGTTTGTATTGCTATGTTCGAACGCGCTCGTTTCGGCCTTGCGAAAAGTAATCCCCGCGGCTGTGCATATTCCTTGTTACATAGTGATTATTGCAACGTTCGTGACGGCGATCGATCTGCTGCTTCAGGCTTATTTGCCGGCCTTGTCGGAATCGCTCGGAATTTTCATTCCGCTCATCGTGGTAAACTGCATTATTCTCGGTCGGGCCGAGGCGTTCGCAAGCAGAAACAGTGTTGTTGATTCGCTTGCTGATGCACTCGGTTCCGGCATCGGCTTCACGCTTGCCCTTTCGCTGATTGCATCTGTCCGTGAAGTTGTCGGCGCAGGTTCGCTCACCGTGTGGGGTTCTCTCGCATTCAAGGATTTGAATCCCGGGCCCGTGACGCTCGCCATTCTTCCAGCCGGCGGCTTTATCACTCTCGGGCTTCTCCTCGCGCTGATCAATCGTATTGTGGAGTGGAACGCTCGTCGCCACGGCGCGCCGCCGCCGCTTCCCGTTTCGCTTGATTGCCGCCATTGCACAATGTGCCCAAATGGGAAATGACAAAAAAGTATGAAGTGTCCTAAGTGCTATTCCGATGACGACAAGGTGCTTGATTCGCGGAGCGCTCGCGAAGGAGCGGCAATTCGCCGTCGTCGTGAATGCCTCGTCTGCGGTCATAGATTCACGACGTATGAAGAAGTCGACCGCGACGAGGTTACGGTCGTCAAACGCGACGGTCGCCGTCAGATGTTTGAGCGGGCGAAGATTCATAAGGCGATACACCAGGCCTGCGGTAAGCGCAAGATATCAGACGATCAGGTTCGCACCATCATTGACAGGGTCGTTTCAGGGATAGAAGGTGACGAAGTATCAAGCGCGAAGATTGCAGAGCTTGTGATGTCGGAACTTCACAAGACTGATGAGGTGGCCTACATCAGGTTCGCGAGCGTCTATCGTCAGTTCAAAGATGTTTCTGAGTTTCTTTCAGCAATAACGGAGATAGTGAGAAAATGAAAGCCGGATACCAGCGTCCTCCATTGAGAGTTGCTCTTATGGGGCTCGGGCGGGCAATGTTCGAGGATCATTTTTCAGTGTTCCGAGAACACCCGGCCCTCTTTAATGTCGTCTGCGCATGCGATCTGTCGAAAGATCGACGCGACAAAGTGGCGGAAGTCTTCCCCGAGTGCAAGATGTTCCGTCAGTACAATGACATGCTTGATGAGAATGATGTCGATCTCGTAGACATCGCAACGCCTTCCGCCGATCATGTGGGCCATGCTCTGAAGTCTCTTAAAAAAGGCTTTTGGACTTTGCTCGAAACGCCGATGGCTTTGACTCTCGACGATGCTCTAGTTCTCAAAGGCGCGGCCATCAAAGCGAAGAACCGTCTTTTGGTGATGCATCGCGGTCTATTCGACCCAGATTTTCTCTTGGCCAAGCAGATGATTGGCGATGAGAGGCTCGGTCAGATATTCACCGTCCGCATACGCAAGGAAGATTTCATCCGCCGCGATGATTGGCAGTGCGTTAAAAGGCTCGGCGGTGGCGCGGCGTATTATGCGATGCCCGATTTGATTCTTCAGGCCTTGCGTCTTATGCCTTCTCCCCCGGTTCAGCTTTGGAGCGAGCTTAAGCGTATTGCGTCGCTTGGAGACGCTGAAGATTTTGCCCATGTCAATCTCAAAACACGGGACATGGTTTCTGCCGACATTGAGTTCAGCGGAGGCGTTCTTGAATGCAACAGGTCGAATTCATTTGAGATTCATGCGGAAAGAGGAATGTTCGCAGTCCGGCCGGGAGCCACTTCTGGCGAACTTAGGGTGATATCGCCCGATTATCGTTTTCCTCGCCGCAGGTCTTCTGTGCGCACGCCAGAGTTTGGCGATATGCATGAAGAGTTCCCCGTCGAGACGATCAAGGTCGAGCTTCCGCGCAGTTCGGAGTGGGGGCTTTCCGCATTCTGGAAATGCGTTTACGAAACAGTGAGGACTGCGGCTCCGTTCCCGCTTACGCTTGATGAGGCGATGGAGGCTGTTAAGTTCACCCATTTGATGAAGAAGACTAGTCCGTTCGGGAAATGAAAAAGACAGTAACCATGACACAGAGCCTTGAGGATTATCTTGAGGCGGTTTACAGGCAGATATCTGAAGGCAAGAGCGCGCAGGTCGTTGATATCGCGCGGATGCTTTCGGTTAAGATGCCGTCGGTCGTAAGAGCATTGCGCGAACTTAAGAAACTTGGGCTCGTTGTCCAAGAGCCTTACGGATGCATAGAGCTTACCGAAAAAGGCAAGCGCGTCGCACATCAAGTCCTTTCCCGTCATAAATTGTTAAGCGCGTTCCTTATGAAGCTTGGCGTCTCAAAGCGCACGGCAGATAAGGACGCTTGTATGATGGAGCATATACTTTCCGCGGAGACGATAGATGCTATCCGCACATATACAGAGGAGAAAGAATAATGAAAAGTCAGATTAATATTCTACGTCAGCTTCAGGAGCTTGTGCTGACAAGAGACGAACATCACCAGACGGGAGACGGCAGCCATCTTGACGCCCTCAATTCGTCGATTGAAACGCTTCGCACGAAGCTTGAGCCTCTTGCGGGCGCGCTTTTTACAAGGCTATATAAAAAGCATCATGTCGTTATTTCCGCGGTGACGAATGATTGTTGCGCCGTTTGCGGAATGCACGTTCCGATCGCACAAGGCCAGCAGGTGCGTTTGGCAAAGCATCTTGTTACTTGCTCAAGCTGCGGTAGAATCCTTTTCGCGGCTGACGATGCGGCTCCTCGCAATGTAACAGAGCCTGCAGACCGTGATGAGGTGCCTAAGACAGGAATTTCCCGTTTCAGTGCGGAAGAACTCATGCTTGTCGATCTCGATGTCTCGTCGAAGGAAGAGGCTATTTCCGCGCTTGCTTGCGCAATGGAGCAGAATAAGTTTATTGCCAACGCCGACAGTCTCGTCACTGCCGCGCTTGAGCGTGAAAGCGTTCTTTCCACGGCGATGGAGGAGGGCATCGCATTCCCTCACGTACGCGGTGTTGAAGGGGGCGGGCTTTGCTTGGCGATGGGCGTTTCGAAAAAAGGCATTGATTGGGATGGCCAGAAGGTTAATATTGTATTTCTTTCCGCTATTCCCGTCGCCGTCTCGGCCTTTTATCTGCGTCTTATGTCGGGGCTTATGCAGTCGTTCTCAAAGGCTCCTGCGCGCAAAAGCCTTCTCGACGCGAAGGATCCCGCATCGCTTTGGAAGGCTCTGTGCAAGGCTACGCGCGCAACAGTTAAATGACGTTAAGGACGATATCATCAGCGCTTATCTGCGCCGTCACGCTCTTAAGTTCAGTGGATGTTCTGGCGGCGGGTGCCTTGTCGCATCGCAGAACGCCGTATGTCGGAGCGATTTCCGCAGACGCGTCCACTGGGCGTGTTATAGTTTCTGACGGAGAAAACCGCGAGGCTTATCCTGCGAGCGTGACAAAGCTTATGACTGCTCTTATTGTCTTGGAAGACATTAAGGCGGGCAGATATGCGTTTGACGATATTGTTACGGCAACGCCAGACGTTTATCGCTCAGAGGCAAGTTGGGTGGGCATCAAGGCGGGGGAGAAAATGTCCGTGCGCGACCTCCTCTATGCTTTGATGGTGGAGAGCGCGAATGACGCTGCCATTGCCCTTGGAGTCAAATCGTCAGGTTCTCTAAGTGCGTTTATCGCGAGGATGAACGAGAGGGCGTCTGCTCTCGGCATGACGCGAACGCGTTATTACAATCCGAACGGACTGCCTCCAGGCAAACGCTATCCGTGGAAGAACTTTAACGTGTCAACGGCGGCCGACCAACTTAAGCTTGCTTTGCAGATTGTAAAACACCGCGAGATTTTCGATTTTACGTCAGTCAAGACGTGCGATCTTATAAGGACAAAGGAAGGCTATCGAATATCGGTAACGCGTAAGGTTAACAAGCCTTTCAAAGAATCAAAACTTCTCCCGGGGGAGAAAATTATTAAGACTCTTAAAAATCACAACAACATTCTTCGCGTTGACAAAAAGAAGGTCATTAATCCAGACGGTACTGAAGCTGTTGATGGGTTAAAAACAGGTTATATAGATGCGGGCGGAAGTTCAGTTGTTTTGACGGGAGTTCGGTGTGGCAAGAGGGCGGTAGTTGTTGTTCTCGGTTCTGCATCCTCCGCCATACGTGATGAGCACGCAAGACGCCTTCTTGCCGACGCGCTCGGCTCTCTTGTCTGGTAAAGATTGTCGCTGCAGAGTTTATGCTCTTCTCGCCGTTTGCGTTTAAGGGAAGAGGGAATTGGGAACGGGAACTCTCCCTTGTTCATCTGCAGAAAAAGGCGGACTGAAGAGAAGATATATATGATTTTATGCTTACATCGTGATATGTTAAATTTGGTATAATTCTGCCTTAATAAATGAGACGCAGGATTTAATATGTTTAACATTCCAGAAACATCAACAACGCTTTTGCGCGATCTGGCGCAAAACTCTCAGCATGCCCGCTGGGGTGAGTTTGTATCCCGATATCGTCCGATGATGGAAGCGTATATGCGTACTCATTTCCCGGCGGTTGACGCCGATGATGCCATACAAGAGGCCTTGATTACTTTGATCAAGGTGTTCCCAGTCTATCATTATTCACCTGATGAGACTGGGGCGTTTCATAATTATCTTACAGGTATATTGCGTCGTCGTGCGTTGCGAGTGATTGAGAGCGAAAGTAGGCGGTTGAATAAGGAACAGAAATATCACGAGATTG
>JAEIGA010002229.1_pt1 | contig 30995 bp, 28 predicted proteins | sample 9270691 | NCBI WGS metagenome assembly JAEIGA01 (sample SAMN17057246, study PRJNA624740) | gut metagenome | biome: biome; isolation source: fecal sample | host: Bos grunniens | place: China: Xizang | collected 2019
ATAATAAACTTGGTGAAATTCTTATAACTGTCGGTAATGAGTTTGTAAAAGACCCTCAGATTAATCCTATTCGCAAATGGGAAAAACCTGGTAAAACCGAAAACTCTTATTTTGATATAAAAAATGAGTCTTTTTACCATCTTAAAAAATACTATACATTTTTAACGAAGGATTATATCCGTTCTATTGATGAAAAATCATCAACTGCGATTCTCCGTCCTACTGAAACATATAAGCCTTCTTATAAAACATTTTACGGAAAAATTAATAAAGATAAGTCTTTGGAACTTTACTATGTAAAAACAAATATTAATGATAAAGACATTAAAGTAAAGTTATACACTGATGGAAATGGTAACAGAAAGAACTATACTATTAAAGCAATACAAAAATTAAATGATGTACCTACCGATTGTTATCCAATTGGAAGATTTGCGTTATTGCCAATATATTATAAAAACGATTATAATAATTTTAATGTCAATCGTATATTTTTTGAAATAGATAAGAAGACATTAAAATTTAAAAACGAGGAAGCACTGGATGAATCATACCTTAACATAAATCCAATAGCTTTTGACGTTAACTTATCTCAAAGTCCCGATGCATTTAAAGCACTGACATCTAATGGTTTATGTACTCTTTTGCCATCAGATAACATCGAAAAACATTTAAAGCATAATTTTTATAAGAATCATGAAGTTGAAGCTTATTATTCATATTTTGTTCCCAATGATACGGTAGAAGATGATATGCTTCCTACCTATAATATGGATAAAACTCGTTCTATTGAAAGTAACTTAACTTCTTCTGATAACAAATGTGATATTACATATGTTAATAATAAAATAGATTATTATAAAAGTTATCATATTAAACCATTAGAAGATGAATTTGAATTGATTGATAGGGGTAAAATCTTTTATAAACATAATGCTTTAAAAGATCTTAATACTATAACTCTTCCATCCGAAAAAGTTTATGAGCAAAATATAGATGAGCTCTTAAAGACATATATGAGCCATCCGATGTATGATAACGCAGTTAATCTCAAAACTATGTTAAAAAATATTTTTGAGAACCGAAATATGCTTTCATATATTACCTCTAAAGGTATAAACTTCATAGATGACCATGTAAATCATAAGTCCTGTTATATTAAAGAACTTCTTTCGCTTTTCGAACTTTTAGATGAGCCTTTAAAACAATATGATATTAGCGCATTTGAAAAGATTAATGAGTTAAAGGAGTTGACTAGAATTATGTCAATGAATTACTCTCAGCTTTTCGGAACAGAAATAAAAAACGAATATGATATTCGAATCACTCCTAGCTCTAAGGGTAAAAATGTTGCAGACCAATTAGAATATAACGATTCTATAATTTGCGATAAAGATTATAATATCATAGGTTTTAGAAGAGGGTCTAAAATTAATAAGTTGTTAAAACCAACACAGTATATTGTAGTTAAAGATGATTTTACATTCAGAACATATCTTGTAAATCTTTACGGTGTTTCAACATATGAAATAGAAGATTTTAATGACCAATCTGAAGAATGGAAAATCAAAAATAGTGATTTAATAAATGAATCAAAATATGTTTATAGACTTAGTGACTACAATTACAAGTGGGGATGGGGTTTAAATCTTCCTGAAGAAGTAACTAATCGTCAGGACAGAGACTACCTTATTGATGGTTATTATAGTTTCTATCTCTTTAATCCGGAAATTAAATCTGAAAGAAAATATAATTTCTTAGATGAAAAAACTATCCCATTAACTAACGGAAAACAAATAAGTGTCGAAAAGTGGGAAGAAGATTTTGGATTCTTATATGATTGTTTAGTTAAAGTATTGACAGATAACTTAAACCTTAAATAATTGCATGGCAGTTCTATTGAAGAACATCTATTCAATTATTAACGATAAACATGATGCAAAGGATTTTGAAAGAGCCTTTACATTTATTGAATTTATTAAAGAATTTGGATATGACAATACAACATATTCATTTGTTAATGATTATAAAACTTACCTTTCTCTTTGGGCTAATAAAAAAGAATCAGAGAAAGGTAAGAATGATGTAGAGTTTATTCGAGAAAATCTCATTGATACTTTAAAATCAATAGTTTTAACATATTCTTCATATGAAGAACAGGATTTTATTGCAAATATTGATTGGGAAAATGAGATGCATCGTAAAGCCATTGTTCCATTTTTTGCAGAAAAAATAAAATCTATCTGTGATTTTTATAAATCTAAACGTCAAGACGCTCACCTTATTATTAATAAAAATAAGTTTAAAGGTTCTAAAACATCTTTAGAGCAAATTATCTATGATAAAATTATTGATTTTTATTTCGAAAATAAAAATCTTAAACCACAGATTGCCGAACTTCAAAATAATCTTTCTATTTCAATTGAACAATATGTAGATATCTACTCAGACTATTTCGATATACCAAGAGATAGAAAACCAACTGAAAAATCACGTCAGGAGTTTATAACTGCTAATATGAATACTCCTAACTATGAAGATTATGTGCAAGTTTCTCGAGTAATTTCAGATCTTTTATTTTCAGGTGAAGTATATCTTGAAGAAATTCCTTTAGTAGCTCAGGTTGGATTGGACCTTTCTCAAAAATGTGCTGGCGATGTAGCAACATTGAGAGACGTATTGCTTAATAATGCGACTATTAACTTGATTTCACTTAATGACCAAATAGCATTAAAGCGCAAACTATACGAAAAGTATCTTGGTTGTGACCTTTACTACATTTATTGCGACAGTAAAGATAGCATTTATATAGATTTACTAACAAAAGCCGAAAATCCATCAGGTAATCTTTTGAACTGTGGAACATCTGATACAGCTGTCACTGAATCAGAAAAACTTAAATTACTTTCCCATATAGGTTTATTTTTTAAACCAGATAAAACAGGTATTCTTAAAGTTAACGCAGACAACTATAAATGGGAGGTAGATAAGAATAAATTACAAGATGAAACATTTTACGTATTCCCTGACCCTAATAAATGTGGTGATATAGGTAATAATAAATCATCTGTATATCCTTTGGTATTTGAGTATAAATTAGATTCATATATTAAAAATCTTTCTTCTGGGTTTGCAAAGGACGAGCCGCTTGCTTATCTTTCAAGTACAACATGGAATACATACTTCACCGCACAGGACCGTGATTATATTCATGAGAAAAATGCGACTTATAACTATTCTTTCACATCTTTAGCAAACCAAGGAATTATCTCTAATTACCAACGAGATATATATGGTAATGAATTTGCTCTCTTTAAAGATTATTATGAAGATGAGGAAGGAAATATCCACATTTCATCTAAATTCAAACTTCCAGAAGTCACATATATACCAGGTGGTAACAAACAAGAAAAAGAAAGATTAACAGGGCATTTCTTAATGCTAAATGGTGGCTACTATCAAGACCCATACACATATTCTCCCGAATTGCCAGATTTACCTTTCAATCATAATGAACGTACTGTTATTAAAGATGATTATATCTGGACAGGCATGAAGATTTTCTGCAATAGTTTTAATGTCCCGGACCATTTAGAAAATAGCTTAGTAGATGCAACTATAGATCTAGGTTCTTTTTCTAAAAAACACCCCGCAAAATATCATGACCACTATAAAGTTATAGCACCAGATTTAACAGATAGTGTTAAGGTTGGAACTACTTTTGAAAATAGTTTAGTATTAAATCAATTTGCAAGTGAACTTGCTAAATTAAAGAACTCAAAAATTATCATAGAAGATAAAACATATTTTGATATTAATAAAGAGTTAGGAACACTCTGGATTAAAGAAACTGCTAAACAGCCAAAAGAAATTATCTTATCTTATAATCATTTAGAAACAGAAGAATATAATGATAAATTAATTCTCACCGAAGGAGATAAATTTACTAATTCAGTTATTAATTTTTCTATAATTGGTAATATTATTATCTTAGAATCAAGAAAAAATGAAAAAACGGTAATTTCTTTCCTTAAAGAAGAAATTGAAGATGAAATTAAATTTTATGAAATAGAAAGTGTAGAAGTATCTAATAATTCTATTCATAAAGTCTTATATAATGAAACAGAAAATAAAGTTCTTATTGCAATTCTTGAACAGAATAATACTTCCAATATAACTTATAATAAAGTAAATTTAGTAATACATGAGTTTATTTTAGATGACAATAAGCTTAATCGAGAGATTATTAATATTAATAAAGATTTTGCTGAACTTTCAGAAAACTTTGTTTATGTAACTGAACATCATAAACTTTTGGATTTTGTGTTCTCATATAATAATGAATTAGATACTTATTTGTTAACTTATATGTTCTCAACAAATGGTATACCTTATATCTATGAACATATTTTCCGTCTTTATAATGCTGAACGATTTAGACACACTTTAAAATCATATGTCTATTACGAAGGAGCTGAGAAAAAAGGTTCTGAAAGGATGAATCATCTCTATAACGATACTTTAGAAACTACAAAATTTAAATCATTCTTTATAAAACAATTATAAGATATGGCTAATATTGACTTGAATAAACTTTTTGTTAACCGTTTCACGACTACTTCTCCGGTTGACTCTGACATTAATCTTAATAAGCAACAGGGTCCCGATATTCTATTTTCAGATTTTAAGCTTGACTTGAAATTAGAAGAAAATGGAGATAGAGCATTAAACTCTTTGAAAACTAAAGATGATTTAGAAAAAATTGTTAATGAAGAGTCTATTTTAAATTCTTTGCGAAATATATTAAGTACTAAATTTTATTCTCGTCTTCTTAATCCTGAGATGAACTTTGACCTTCGTTCATATCTTTTTGAGAATATTACTGAACATAAAGCATTTTTCATTGGGTATGATATACTTTCATATATTCCAGCATATGAACCACGTGTAAGCATTAAAAATATCAGTGTAACTGCTTATCCTGGAAATGCTACTTACGCTATTGACCTTGATATCTATATTCCAATCATTGACAAAGATGTAAAGTTATCAAGTATTTTAAATTCAGAAGGTATTTCTTACTCTTAAATACTCGCATGGCACAAGACTTTTCTTCATACTTAAAAGCACTCCAGGATTTTTATAGCGAAGCTGCTTGGTGGAATTATGCTAAACAAACTAATGATAAAGAAGAAGAAATATCGCGTTTAAAAATAATGAAAGAAAAAGCCCAGATCTTAGAATCTGAGCTTAAAAAATTACCTTCAGATATGGTCCGAGATGGTGTTCAAGACCATATCAATAAAGCACTTTCATTATAGTGTCTTAATAAGCTTATAAAAACAAGCAAAGGCATTAATTTCCGGGTCAATTACTTCTTCAAATCGATAAAGATAATCAGCAATTGTAATAACCCAATTCGGTTTCAGTTCATCATCCACTAAATCTGAATCAATAATCAGATGATAGAAATCAGAAAGAAATGAAGCATAATCATTATTAAATGCAGATTCATTATTAATAATATGTTCACGAAGAGCACCGTGGTTCTTTTCAAGAACTAAATCTAGAACCTTCTTAATAAAGAACGAGTCAACACGAAAATCCTTCAGCTTAAGTTCACCATCAAATACACATGACTGAAGATTCTTAATGATTGAGCGAACATCAGGATAGAAACGTTCAATGAGAGCCTTCAACTTTGGCAATTCAACTTCAGGATTCATCTTGATATTCTCAGCTTTAAGAATATGAGATACTCGTTTAACAATGCCATTCTTAGTCGGTGTAATATCAATAAATTTACAACGAGAACGAATAGCATCATGAATACGGTTCTTATGATTTGCAGTAATAATAAAACGAGTATTATCAGAAACTTCTTCCATCAAAGCACGCAAAATTCGCTGTGCTTGAATATTTGCAAAGCCATCAGCTTCATCAAGAATTACAATCTTAAACTTACCATTAGATGAAAGAGTGCGAGAGAACCCGGTAATTTTCGTACGAACTACTTCTACATTATTTTCATCTGAAGCATTTACATAAAGTGTATCGCACTGAAAAATATTATAAGCAAGAAGTTTAGCCAAAGAGGTCTTACCTTGACCTGGGCGAGAACAAAGGAAAATATTATCAATAACATCCTCATTGATATACTTTTCAATCAAAATTCGAGCTTCTTCATTGAGAATAATATCATCGAGAGTCTGAGGACGATACTTTTCATTCCAATCTGTTTTAATTACATTAAGCATACCTAATGTTTAGATAAGTTCTGTGTTGGTTAAATGCTAAATATATTCGTAATGGCAGTAAATCAGACAATTGGTAAATTCATCCAGGTAGCTGGCTCCAAAGATTTTGCACGCGATAACCTTTTCCGTATTATGCAGCTTAGCTGCCGAAATCTTACCTTATCTGAGGAAGATTTGGTATATGCAAAGGGTGGTAAACTTCCCGGCCGTGTCACTCCTGTTGGTGAAAACGTAAAATACATGGGGATGACTCTTCCGTATACAAAATCTACTGTTGACTATCCCGGTAATACAGACTATGAAATCGAGTTCTATCTTGATAAAGATTCTGAACTTGTACATAAATTCGAACGTGCTTCTCGCCAAGCATTTAATGATACTACTACAACAGGTGATTGGCGTTTCCCATCTACTAGTGATGTGATGACAGTTGCAGCTCTTGATATTAATCTTGACCCAATCGAATATATTACTTTCTATGGTGTAAGTTTTGTAAAGTTCGACGAAATGGAATTCAAGATTGCTGATTCATCTGGCGAAGCAATTAGCGTAAAGGCTCACATTTCTTACCTTTACTATAAGCGTACCGGTTCCGATACCGTTTTTGCCGGAGCTTAAAAATATCAAAAAAGTTTATAAATTTAAAGGTTCGCTTTTGCGAACCTTTTTATTTTATACTTTATTACTAAAAAAGGTTCGCAAAAGCGAACCTTAAAAAATTTAATATTCTTTCTAATTAACCTGCCATTCCAGAATTAGCAGGAACTAATTCATCTTCCGCGATAATACCCATCTCAATAAAAGCATTAATTGTGTTATTGAAATAGTTGCAAAAAGTATCAAACGCATATTCTTCACCTTGACGGGCGATAAGCGGGCGGATGAACTTCTGAATTACTGGATCTTCGAAAGCAATAGTTTGAGCTTCCTGAGAACCTGGATTAGCTATAGAGCTATCCTCTTGAATCATTTCCTGGAGACGATTACGAACCTTACTCCAGGCGTGAGCTGTCATTGATGCCATAAAATTTAAAAATTAATTGTATTCAAAACCGAAATCTTCAGTTGAAAGGTCGTAAATTGAGCGATAAGATTCTATCAAGCCTCTCATAATAAGACGATGATTTTTAGAAGACTTATTATCTGTATTAAGATGCAAAAGACTTTCGCAAAGATATCTGTTCACCTTCTTTGAGAAATGATTACGATACACACCTTCTGTTTCATAAGAAACTACCTCTGAAAGAGCCTTATCAAAAGCATTAGCACAATTCTGTAAACCACTTTCAAGAAGATAATCTCTCATTTCAGAAAGCACCGACTGAGTTTTTTCGTTGAATACCTGATGCAACATTACTTTTTTATTTAGCTGTTTTTAGATAAAAATTAAAAAATCTGGTTCATAATCAAAGACTTTACTATTTTCAATCTCTGATTTTATATATCCTTTAAAGCAAGCCTTGCCTCTTAAATTGAAAATTTCAGAAAAAATTAGGTAAACAATATTGTTTTCATGAATAAAATTAAATTCATTAATCTGCTCAAGAACATCATAATAACATTCATCTTGAACATCAACGGGCGTATCTAAAAAATATAAATTATCAGGATTCAGCATTCTCAGATTTCTCCTCTGTTATTTCAGTATTTTCTTTTTTAGTACGAAGCATATACCCAACATACGGACATTCTACACAAAGTCCGCTTTCTTGAATAATAATCGGACAAGTATCTTTAGCAAGTCCTCTTCTACAAATTACAACATATGTTTTACTTTCTTTCATTATTAAAATCCGTTTAGAGTATCTGCTACATTTGGGTCATGAACATTTATAGAACCATTTTTAGATTTTTCATTTTGTCGTTCTTTATCTTCTATAAAATTTTTATAAAGGATAGTGGTTTCAATAGGAGTCATCTCTAAAATAGCTTCCCAAGATACTCGTACATAATGAGTTAAAAGGTATTGCATATTATAGAAATTGTCCAAAAGGTCTTTATATATAAAGGCAATAGAATAAAAAATACTAGGATTAAGTATGTTTTCTGTTATATCGTCAGTTCCAGGTATATCTTTGGCTATATCTGCCTTTAATTCCATGTTATGAATAACCTCATAATAAAAATCATTAAGAACCTTTGTAGGTGTTGATTTACGTATATCTTCTATCTGTTCTGATTTTATTTCTAAACCTTCTATAAATCTTAAAGAAGAAAGAAGGTCTACAACTATTGTATTAGGTTCATCAAAATATATTGATGTTGGATAATGAACTTTAGCTTTCCAATTATAAAATGGAACTTCAATATATTCTTTTTTATATCGTGATTCTAATGAATCTAGTAAAACTGTTAGTGGAACCTCTACAGAATCGAACTTATCAGATTTTAGTGATATTGAAGTCCTAACTGAATAAAAGTAGTATGCAATATAGATATATATTTTATCACAAATATCTAAATTTTTAAAATTATCTATTGATTCAGATATAAGAGCATCTAAAGCATTATAAAATCCTTCATAGTTTTCACCATTAAGAAATTTAAGTAAAATTAAATACTCTTTGTTTCTTAGCTCTTTTAGATTATAATGCTTTCCGCTTGGAGTTGATAGATAATTGTAATAATTTATTTTTATAATAATAATTATACACTAGTTCTGAGTTCTTAAATAGTATTATGCTTATTAAAGATGTTTTATCGTTATTAACTGAATATAATAGTTCTAATACTAATACCACTTTAGCAGGTCAGGGAGGTAAAAAGGCTTCTGGTAAGAACTACGATAATATTGCAGTAGGTAAAACTCAAGCATATAAGCCAAATGAATATGAAGTAAAGTATGCTAAACTCTTTCCTGCGCTTGCGGAAATGGTTCGCAAATTGAAAACTCAGGCTATTAAAGGAGATATAGTTCTAAACGGTCCTGCATTATCAGAAATGCAAAAATTACTTCAAACTTATAAACCTAAACAAACACCCGAAGGTGATTTTTCTTTGCCATTTGGCGACAATATTCGAATGAAACAAAGAGGACAAGCAATTTTTATAGGTTATAATGAGCCCGATGCTCTGAAATCTGCTCCTCAAGATATTGCTAAACCAGTACCTGATAGTGATATAACTAAATAATTTTCATGGCATCTGATAGAGAAATACCTGCTGATATATTTGAAGAAATGGCGGGTATGAAAGAGGTAGAATTACCCGTCTCTAACTCTTCGGCAGAAAATGTCGAAAAGGAAACTATTATTACACCTATAGATGAAGCTCGATTGAAGTTAGCTTCTATTTCATTTGTTTCTAAAGTACAAAAGAAACTTGTAAAAGGTTTTCATAAAGTTGCTAAAGAGCTTTTATCTCTTCAAAAGAAAGAAGCAAAAGAACTTAGTGGTGGAGCTTCTGAAATACATGTTACTATAGTTCGTCACGAAACAGAAGAAGAAGCAGAAGGTAGAGAAAACACAAAAGCTTGGAATCCATTCAAAGCACTATTGAAAGCTGCATGGTGGGTTATTAAAAAAGCTATAAAGTTTATTGTTAAACAAGTTATAAAAGCTATTATAAAAACTGCTGTTGGTATTGGAAAAATGCTAGTTAAGGCCTTTAAAAAATTAATGAAGCCAGGAATGAAAATGGCTAAAAAAGTTTTACGAATGGCTCTTAGAATGATAAAGAAAATTTCTAAGTTCATTTTCAAAATGGTAAAGCTGATTGTTAAAGCAATTTGGAAAATCATTAAAAAACTTTTCTTTAGAGGGAAAGCAGGACAAGCATTTTTCAAAAAAGAACCTAAACCCGGTTCTATGGCACAACCTTCTATTCCAAAAAAGAAAAATCAAATGAAATTAAAGATGAAAGCTCCTGTAAAGAAACAAAGTTTTATCTTTAAAGCATTGAAAAAGGCATTTAAAATGCTTGCTAAACTTTTCTGGAAAATTATTTCTAAAATTTTTGGAAAGATAATAAAGAAAGCTATTAAAGTAGTTGTAAAGATTATAGTTAAATTCATAGCGATGCAAGTGATCGGTTCGCTTTTACCTGGTATTGGTAACGCGATTATGGCGGCAGCATCTATGGCTATGTTTGTTTTCGATCTTATAGGTCTCGTTGGATTTATGCGTGATGTAGGCAATAGTGTTAATTCTTTACAAGATGAGATGGATGCTGAAGCTGAACCAGATGAAGAAGACGATGAAGAAGACGATGAAGAAGATATTGATGATTTGAATATCAAACAGCTTAAAGAGCTAATGACCAAAATGGAAGCCGAAGGTAAAGGAGGTTCTGAAGAGTATATTGAAGCTAAGACTCGTTACCTTGAATTATTGGCCGAAGAGTACGAACGAGCCGGAGATTTAGAAAGCATGGAAATGATTCTTAATGCGCTAGAAACAGGCGAGATAACATATAATCCTAAAGGTGATGGCGAATCTAAAGAAGGTACTCAACATATTAAAGATTTAGACCTTTCTAAACTCCAAAAAGAAATAGAAAAGCATCAAGCTCGAGCAGCTCAACGTAAATGGGAAAATAAGAAAAAGAATATTTTTGATGATTCTGAATATAAAATTCTTCTTACAGGGGAAGATGATGGTGGTCCTATGTGGACTGCTATTTGGCGAGATATTATAGTATATGTAAAAAATAATATTCCAGTTCGTTTTGATAAAGAAATGTATCGAAAAATATGTTCAGAGATAGTAACGCCGCATATCGCACCTAAAATATATGAATATCATATTGATGCTAAGTGGACATATGAAACTGAAATCCAACGTTTAGAAAGAGTATCAAATGGTAATGATGAAATATTAGGTAATAAGTACAACTATCGAAATATTTCTAAAGAAGAATTTAAGGAACAAGATAAGTTTGATACTGTTATTGATAAAGTTAACCACTATAAATTTGATGTAGTAAGTGATAATCAGAAATATAGAGATACTAAATCAGAAGAAAATTATCTACAAAAGTTAAAGTATTTAAAGTGGGAAGATATATTAAAAGTTTTAACTCAAAAAGGACGTCGTAAATTTACCGAACAAGACTTAAGACAAATAATGACTTCGAATGAAACTCCTTGGGTTCAACGTATGATACTTAAAAACGCACTTAGTTAACTATTAAAATTAAATAAACTATAATGGCAGAAGCTAAACTCTCAGATGATGTAATGAATGCTTTAGTTGAAAATTCTAAAGTAATAGACGCTAATACTAAAGTATTGGTATCAATGTCTGAAGAAAAAGACAAAAAAGAAACTAGTGACAAAAATATAGTTCCGAAAAAGAAAGTCGACTCTAGTCTTACTTCTGATGAGAAAACTCGTTATGCAAATATAGGCAAAGAACTTTTTGCACCTGTTTTAAAGTCTCTTGAAAAACTTCTTAAAAAGGAAAAGAAGAAAAATGAAATGACTATAACTAATGAATCTGAAACTGTCGAGAAAGCAGTAAAGGTTCAATATGAAGAAAAGCCAAAAGAAGATAATAATAGCAGAACTTCTTGGATAACAATTCTTCTTGGTATATTAGCAGTAGCAGGTATTGCTGTTTATATGTTCAAGGATAAGATTGTCGAATTTTTTGATAATGCTTGGACTTGGATTAAAGACATGTTTGGAAGTATTGGAAAATTCTTTGATTTTTCTAATAAAGATAATCCTATTTCTAAAATTCTTAGTGCAATAGGTACGGGTATTTCTGTTACCTGGGATTTAGTTAAAAAGACATTCACTGCTTTAGGAAAATTAGGTAGTGTTATTTGGGATGGTATTAAAGCAGGTTGGGATAAGTTTATCACTGGTCCCGATGGCATTCTTAATTTTGGTGTTAAAATCATAAAGGGAATTATTAATTTTGCTAAAGATGCAGTTAATTGGATTGGTGATGCAATTTCTTCTGCAATTATAGACCCTCTTAAAAACCTCTTCGGCGGAGCTAAAGATTCTGGTAAGCAAGCGGGTGCTGAAGCTGCAAAGGACGTAAAGGCATCTGTTAATCAAGCTGCCGCCGACCAAGCAGCTAAACAAAAGGCGATTACGGAAGACGTCATTTATTCTTCTAAAAAAGCCGATGCTGCTATTATAGAAACAGCAAAAGCAACTCGAGAAGATGCAAAAAAACGTGCCAAAGAACAAGGACTTAAATTAGATAAAGATGGAAAAGTAGCCAATGACTCTCTTAGAGAATCTGCGGCAAAGGCTGGTTTAGAAGCCTTTATGAAAGCTAATGGTATCGATAGAAAAGATATTGACGATAAAAAATATAAAGCTTTAGAAAATGAATTTAAAAAGCACGTAGTAATAAATGGCAAGGAAGCCAAAATTAATATGGAAAAATTAAGGGAAGGTCTTAAAGAGCAAGCTGATAAACAAGCTAATTGGATTGCACCCGATGGACCTTTTATAAATGCCTTGCAAGATTTAGATGATGACGATGGCGCGGAAAAAATGAACCAAATTAATGGTGCAGTTACTGGTGCTTTGCAACAAGGTTTACAAATAACTGCAGACATGGAAGCTGCAAAAAACTTAGAAAATATGTCTGAAGAGGAAAGATTTGAAGCGCGTATGCGACAAGCTATAGCAGCTGGTAAATCTGCCGAGTTCAGATTTATGGAGGGGCGTCAAATGATTCTTCAATCAGTCGAAACTATTAAATCAGCTTTTAATGGTTATGATGAAACAATTAGAAAGAACTTTACAGAGACGTGGAAGTCATTTATGACTGATTTTATTGATCATCTTAAAATAGAAATTTCTACTGTATCTCCTCAAGATAATTCTAAAAATACATATCATATTACACCATTGAATCGTGAATCGTTTAAATCCATGAATGATAGCATGCTTAAATTAGCTACTATCAATACTAAAACAATTATCGCACAAAATAAGATTCTCGAAAAAATTAAAGTTCTTCTTGAAGAGCCACCACCACAAAAGATTACAATAGCATCTCAAGCTTCAGAAGATATTAAAGACGCAGTAGAAGATGGGGTAAACTATGTTGCTAAGGGAGCATTTAAATTAGCATCTGAGCTTTTCTTAGCTGTAACTTAATATATTAAATATCTTAGAAAATGGCTACATTTATTCCAGAATTTAGTTCAGATGCATTAAAAAAGGTTCAAGATGATTTCATTGCTAAATCATTTAAAATTAGTAATGGTTCTACCAGTGAAACTATTGATATTGTAACCGATTATCAATGGATACTTGATAAAAAAATATCTTCCCCAGATGGTTTCAATGTAAGCGATGATGGTATTATTAGTGCATCTAAGTCTTGTAAAACACCTGTTTGTTATGTAGTTGAACGCAAATCAGCAACTAATGCAGGTATTGCCAATATTTTAAATGCTTTACTTGCGGTTCAAACCAATGTGCAAAAAAGTGGAGATACTTTAGATAATGTATTTGGTTTAGAAAAAGGAACTTTTGGAGAAGTTGCTAATAAAGCTAATGCTATTATCGATAGAATGCTCAATGCATTAATACCGGCCGGAATGCAAACACTTTTAAAACAAAATAATTTAAATTCTGGTATATTAAGTCCATACAAATATTTGTATGTTACAAAAGCTACAGGTAAGAAATTTGTATTTCCTTTAAGTAATAATTTTGCATCATTTTCACCTGTTAAGAATACTTGGGGAAATTCATCTAAATTACCTGGTTTCTTAGGTCAAGTTGTTGATCAGACGATGGGGGTTCTTGATGGTTTTTCAGGTGGAGCTAACCTTCTTAATAATTTACAAGGTTTGACAAGCGGAGAAGGAAGCGATATAGGTAATAATAGAGAAATGGCTAAAAGCTATACTTTCCCTCAGACTGGAGATAAAATAACAACTAATTTTACTCTTTATAATACAACTAAAGTGGACGCTTGGAAAGAAAATTATAAGTTTCTATTCTTATTTGTTTTAAGAAACTTACCAATGCGTATTGATGTTTCATCATTTATGCCACCGCTGTTATATGATGTGATAGTTCCATCTGCTAAACGTCTCCCTGTATGTTGTGTAGAAAATATTAATATTGTTCCCAAGGGTATGATACGAACATTAACTTCTAAAGATTTTTTAGAAACAGGTTCTGATATAACAGTTAATGTACCAGAAGCATGGGAAGTAACAATTACATTTGGTTCACTTATTTCCAGTACAATGAATCTTATATTAGCAGGTTCACATGGTGGGATGAAGGTACAAACTACTAAGGTAGAAGAAAACGCAGCACCAGCTAGTTAATATTATGGAAGATTATACACGAATTTTTAATTTATATAATACTGCTGAAAACATTAATTTTTTAATGTTGAATAAACGTATTGAGTTTCCTTCAGATAAAACATTATTCATTTATGACAAATTATTAGTGAATGATAATATTCCATGGACTGTATTAAGCTATAAACTCTATGGTAATATGAATTATTGGTGGGTTTTATCTTCCCTTAATAATGGAATTTTTTATGCTGTTGAGGGTGAAACCATTACCTATATTAAAAAAGACTATCTTGATGATATTTTAGGTGCTATAAGTACAATATAACATGGCTGAAGATACATCTACTCCAGAAAATGTCGAAACTGCAGTTCCAATGTCGGAAGTGCCAGAGATTTCTTCTAAAATAGGTACAACATCAGGAAGCGACCAAACTATAACGCAACCGCGAACAGGCGAACCTACACAAACTGAAATTTCATCTTCGGTACCAGCCGCACAGACCGAAACCACACAAGAGACAACCACTGTATCCGAAGGATTTAAAGCGACAACATTTGAAGGAGAGGACCTTATAGATGCTATAGCAAAACTTTCTAATTTTAATTTTATAGAAAGTACAGTTTTTGCTGATGGATTTAGTAGAAAAATAGATTGCTTTTTTGTTCCAAAAACAACAATAAACAAAGAAAAGTGTATACACTATATCTATGGCAGAGATGTCATATCTATCACTATTACTCAAACTGTATCTTCATATGGTATTAGCGCGACTGCGGAAATTAATGACGCGCTTGGTAGTATCTCCACGATAGCAGAGTTTTCTCCAAACTATTATTTTGTAATTTCAATTTTTAATGTATCTGAAGAGGAAAATGGAGTTAGTAAAGGATACATGACTCAACCATACGTTTTTGAAATAGAAGAGTGTATACCTAAGTCGCCTGACGGATCTCCTTCAAAGGTTTATCAGTTTAAACTCAAAGATATTATTTCTTCTACATTAGGAAAAGTTGGATATGGTAATTTACTTTTAGAATATCCAGGATTTGTAAATCTTGGTAGTTTTTGTGATGTATATAATACTATACTTGATTATGCAGGTAAGATTATTAATATACTTCATAACAAAGAATATTATGTAGATTGTACTATAAACTTCATAGAAGATAATGCTGACTCTTATAACGAAATTCTTAAAAGTGTTATTTTCAAAGAGTTGGATATATCAATGAATTGTTATTCTTTGTTAAATTATATCTACCGTCATGCAGCTAAAGAAATTGCAGCTCCTGCACACTTTACAGGTGATAATCCGGGTAATGTTTTAATGCCGCTGTTGCTTCAAGATGAAATTGAAGATATACGCTCTAAGTACAGAGAATATTTCAAAAGAGAAGTAAAGAAAAAGATAACCGATAGCATTTCATTTGAATCTGCCGGGGCTCCATATACAACAAATGCTTCATATATTAGACGAGCTCTTTACGCTAAAAATATTTTAATGCCATTTGAGTTAGCATTTAACTCATCTGAAGAATCAGATGGTAAAGCAATCATTTATGAAAATATAAATCCTTTAAAGGATAAAAGTGACGCTGTTTTAGAAAGCGAAAAAATTTATTTTCCTATGAATGGGTATGTATTCAGCCCAATAGAAGATGCAGTTGACATACCGCCTAACGGTGCTAATATAGGTCTTGGTTGGAAAAATCTTGCGCTCATTTCAGATTCTCCAGATGGAGCTGGAAATTTATTAATTTATTTCAATTGGATTTATGATTATTATCTTGAGGTATTTCTTAATGAAAAGAAAAGTCATTTATCACAAGAACTTAAAGAGTTTATTACCCCTTCTACTGACCCTCACTTTCATGTAATGGAAACTTCTGGTTTAACTGGTGGAGATGCTGAGACATTTGCAAAAATGAATGCTAATACAATAATTTTAAAATCCACAGAACCATTGAAAGAAGCATTATATCATGTTGGAAGAACTATTAAGTCTTATATAATGACGAACTCACTTTATGGCTTTAAGATTAAAGGTGATGTACTTAGACATCCTGGCGAAATTATAAAAATTAATAGTCCATCTAAAAATATGGATGAGCATTCAGCTGTATCTATTATCGGTGGTTTAGCCGCAGCAGCTAATAATCACATTTTAGCATATACTAATTCCATTATTCATATATTTCAAGGAAATACATTTAAAGATTTAATATATTGTAATAAGATTTGTAATATTAATGCTGAAGGTTATGAAAAATCTATATCAGACAAAAAAGCCGGTGATGATTCATCTAAATCACAACCGGCTCAACCTGCACCTTCAACTGGACAAACTAAATCTTAAAATATTCCAGAAGCTGATTTTTTAAGCATTTCTGTACCTGCATTAGTTGCCATCTTTGTAGTATTGTTTACAATATTATCCCAGGCTTGTCCCCATGGGGTATTTGGTTTAGCGCTGACCTTTTCATTAGATGCACAGTCTGCTCCTTCAGACCATACTTCATCTGGAGAAGTAGCAGGTGACATAGCAGGTGCTATTGATTTATGACAATGAGCAGAAGTGAATCCCATCGTAGCAGCTGTAGTAATTGGAGATAAAGTAAATGAAGCTGCCATTACACCGGCCGGAGCTGCAGCTGGTATACCATCAATAATAACTGGGGTTGCAGCATAAGTTATTGTACCAATTAGAGTTAAGCCAGTCTTAAAATATGTGTCCAGTGACCAGTTCCAACTTGTATCAAAAGATGTAATAGGACATGTTAAATGAGTTACAAAAAGTTCACCATTAATTGCAGCACCGCCGGCAACAAATAAATTTTTAGCCATTACTACAGTATTTTGACAAGTAATTTTTGTAGTATCAATACTAAGTTCTGGACCCTTTAATAGCGTAATTTCTGTTGAATCAATCTTAGTAACATTTGCTAACGTTGTAAATCCGCCATCCATAGCTATAATATTTGCTAATCCACCGCATGCATTAAGATTAATATTACCATTAGTATTAATTGCAACACCACCACCCGCTGCATCTAAAGTTAATTTATTAGTAGCAATAATATTATAGTTACCGCCGTGGTGGTCTGATGCGTTGTCAATAGCCTGATATTCAGTATAAGCAGATGGAATTTCCATTGCACCTTGTGTAGCGGATGCAACGATATTAGTTTTAGATTTTCCTGCTCCATCTACCCTACATGAAGGATATATGTTAGGATTATCACCGCCAACAAATGTAATCTTATTTCCAATAACTTGTGCGACATCTTGGCCGCTGTCTCCTCGTGTCTTCATTGTAATGCTCGTTCTGCGCTCATCATTTCTTTAGAAGCATCAACTGCCGCAGCAACATATTGATCCTTATCGTAAACACTTTTCTTTTCTTTATCTTCATTAGAGGGTGAAGCAAAAATTGCACCAAAATTACCTTCAGAAATAGCTTTCTTTAACTTTTCCTTACTAAAGCTATCTGGTAAACTTTCAATACTTTCTATTACCTTTTCAATTTTTTCAACCTGATTTTTCGCAGCTAATTCTGCTTGTTTAAGAGCAGACTTCAATGATATTTTACTCATTGCTTCTGTCATTTTTGCAATTTCATTAGCTGCCATAATTGCTATATCTGAAAAAAGATTTCCTGTAGTTGGTAAATTTGGTGAATTATCGCAAAGAGCTGTATCTTTATCTATCACTGTGACATTCTTTACAATCTCACCTGGCATTTCAGCTAATCCTAAATCAGGTATTAAATCTGTTTCATTTCTATCATCATTAAATCCCGAACGCATTGCTATAATTTTTTGTTTAGCAATATCCGTTTCTCTAAAGAAACCATTACGAAGATTAGCAGGATTACCAACAACTCTATAACTTGAGTTCGAACTTATTTCAGATGCTTCATTGACCCATTGAGATGAAGATCCTTGAGTATCAGAAATATTATTACCGTTAACGGTATTAGAATTATCAGTTTGAACAATATTTTTAGTAACTAAATCTGATACAATTGAAACATTGCCATTTCCATGCATTGTTTCTGTAACATTATATAAATTGCTGCCATCCCCTCTGGATGTAGTTGTCTTAGTAGTTACATTTGGTCGTTTATCATATTCTTGTCTTGTAATAGGAATACTCATTAGTTTGAAATATCTTTTAAAATTTTAGAAGTTTCATCAGCAAATGGAATTTGACCTATGATATATCCTACCCCTTTGCCATCTGGATATACTACAAGAACTTTAGTACCAATATCTAATGTAGTATGATGTCCGGATGGAGCATTTGTATAAGAAGAAACCTGAGTACCTTCATATGAACCTGGGAGGTATATCTGTAAGCCGTTATCAGCCGGGCTAGAGTGGGGTGAAGAAAAACTTTCACCATCATGAGGAGTTGTAAATGAGTTTGCCGAAGTTCTCATACCATTTACATCACGAATAGTTGTATTATCAGGGGTTGGATTATGTTCCTGAATAGTATTAATACCGGAAACCATATCATAAAGATATGGTCCTTGTGCAGTAGGCTCTATAATCATATAACATTTTTCAGCTCCGGCTTGTATTGTGTTTAAGTCTAACGCATTAAATTTACCAGTATTAGAGCCGAATGATTTAAAATTTTTAAAAATTGCCCCACCATTTTTAGCTGGGATCCATACTGAGTATGGATTCGTTTCTCCTGCCTGAACTATATATCCTGTAAAAATATCCATTGGTTTTTACGAAATAAGGTTACTAATACCATTGATTTGTTTGGTTGCCTTTTCCATCATAAATGTCTCTCTTTCTATATAAGAGCTTACACTATTTACATCAGCTAAACCATCAGCTATTGCAGAATTTAATGAGCTTCCTGTTTCAATAATTTTTGATGATATTTTTCTTTCTAAGTCTTGTAATTTAGAACCTAAAAATTTATTGAGCATACACGCGGCTATAGCAGCAAAGATATATTCACAATCTTCTTCTGCCATAAAATCTCCCCAATTGCCAAAACCTATATTTGATATAGCATCAACTAAATCAACTATAGATTTATAAAGATCTACTATAGAACCAAGAAAGCCAAATATATTTCCTACAAGACCTTGTATGGCTCCTGAAATTTGACTAAGTGCTTGAGTAATTTGACCCTTAACAAGGCTAGCCAATCTCGAAGCCATTTCAGTTGCTGCTGCAATAACACTATTTCCAAGAACGCTAAGAACACCAAGCATCATTCCAGGATTTGTTAGCATCTTTCCTGCACAATAAGCAAGTCGAGCACCTTGTAAAAGACTTTGGGCAGAATCAACGACTGAACCTACAATACCACCTAAAGATGTAAATTGAGCGCTGCTAAATCCAGTAGCCAAAGAAAAAGTTGGTAATTTTACATTTAATAAGCCCTTACCTCCACCATGAATAACAGAACCAAGAGCGTCCATTATATTTGCCATATTTTTTATTTAAAATAAATATTTTGTAATGGCTAACGCTAAATTTTCTTTAAATCTTGAAGCACTTTCTAACGATGTTTTAACATTGATGAACCCTCAACCTGCAGCAGTAGGTGGTGGAGGAACGAGTGGTATCGTTGGAGATATGGTTTCTTCTATATATGAAGGAGGTGGGTCTGGCGGATTCTTTGGTGGCTCATCTGAAGTTTCATTACCAAGTGCTTCCCTTAAAGGAATTTTTGTAGATGATAAAGAAGCACAAGTGTGTGTTTTAAAATTTACTGCATTTTCTGCATTCCCTGTTGAATATAATGGGGGTTCTTATACAATGTGTTTAGATGGTGGAGCTAATGAGTCAACTCGAACAGGTTATTTAAGTTCTGGACGAACTTCTATGCCAGAATCATATGAATTGTTAGATGCAATTACTGAAAAACAGTTTAAGGTTGGTTGCGCAATAAATCATGAACAAGGTACTGAATATCTTAAAGAGTTTTACCCGGACATACAATGGGCAGCAAACGATTTTGCAAAAATGGCTAATAAACTTTGTGTAACAGCTGAAATAACTGTGCCCACTTCTGCGACTTCAGGAAAAGTAATTTTATGTAAAGTTGTAGACTATGGTCCTAAGGGTGTTGTAGACCTAATGGGAGCATATTGTGCTCTTTCAGAACTTAAAGACATTTTTAAAGTAAATGGACTAATATCTGGCGATGGAGGTGCAAAGTGGCGCGAAACAAATGCCAAATTTATTTGTGCTGATAAAAGTTATAATCATATAACCGGCGAAATAAGTGGTTATGGTCCCGAGGAAGTAAAGGGCAAGAAAAATAAAGAAGGCGAGCCTGCCTCTATGTTTAAAACATTTATAGTATCTCCACCTGCTTCTAATCAATTTTTTGTACGATTTTTTGTTGATCCATCTTTAAGAGAGAAGGCAGAAAAAGCAGTCGGACATAAATTACCCGATGATTTTTGTAAACAAAAAAATAATAGCGGCGTCGGAGTGAGTGGTGCTGGAGCATTAATTACTGGCACTTCATCTATTAATATGAATTATAATATTTCTGGTAATCTATCAGCATTAGAAAAAGAAATTTTAAGTAAACCTATTAAATTTACTAATGCAGTATATCCGCATAAAATTTTACCACAGTATCAAGTTAAAAGCGGTAAAACCGTATGGGGAGGTAAACGTAGGGGCATAAGTCAGTTAGCAAAAGCGATGATACCAGAGGGATATCCGATGATGGTGGAATCAGGAACAGGTGCTACATGGAGATATGGTTATAAAGGGGGAAGAGTTCCATACATTTATGTACATCCTTATGCAAAAGAACGTTTGGAAAATGCATTAAAAGATGTATTAAATCATTATGGTCCTAATATTGGTTCTATTGTTCCGGCCGTTTGCAAATTAGCTTGTTCGTGGCGAGATAATTCTAAAAGCGTTCATGAGTGGGGCCTAGCTATTGATTTTAATTATTGGAATAACAACCTATATTCTTCTGGTAAATCAACTGAAAGGTCTAGTATAATTAATAAACCCATTTATCAACCTTTCGTTGATATAATGGAGCATCATGGATTTAGAAGTTTAGGTCGAGATTCTAAAAAATGGGGAACTAATGTTGGAGACTGGATGCACTTTCAATGTTGCATAACAAAAGCGGCCACTGGAAAAGTTCAACCCTATTAACCCCAGTTATCACTTATATTACCTTTACGGTCTCGAACTGTTACTAATGATTCATCCTTTTCTTTAATAATACCTTTATAGTCTCGAGACCAACCCTTCTCCAAGTCTTTGTAACTCTTAGACAAACCAGCTGAACGCGGAAGTTCTTCTGCATCGCCTTTAAGATATTTGTCCATTGCTTTAATGAAATCTTCCATTATATGGAGGTCAGAAACATCTAGTTTACTATGGTGATTTTCAATAAGATACTTATAATATGAATATGTATCTTTGTATCTCGTTTCTAAAGTATTAATATCATTTGATGATGCATCTGCTCTCCTATTGCTTGTTCCACTAGGTGCATCCTGAACAGTGATTGGTTTTGCTTTTAACTCTACATCAGTTCTTGGTGTATAGTTAGGAGCAGGATTTCCGTCAACAGTTTTTTTAGAAACTGCTTCAAACGGTTTCTTGGCATTAGCCGCTGGATCATAAGCTCTCAATCTTCTCATATTTTCCCAAATTCGTGAGCAGTCTCCAAGATTACTAACAATATTAACTTTAATCGCACTGGATATATCTTTAGCCATATTTTCAGCTTTAGGGTCACCCGCAGTTGTCGCATCCTTTGATAAGCCTGCATTTTTTAACTTTTTAGAAAAATCAGAAGCAGATGCAGCCATACCTGCCATCATTGTGCTATAAGCTTTACTTAAATTTGGAATTAATTTAGAAAACATATGACTGGGAATATTACCCCATAAACGGGCATTTTCATCACTCTCTCCTTCTTCATTTTCACCATTTAAACGAGAAAAGAGATTTCCTAAATTATTAAAGTTTCTATCATCTCCCATCAATCCAATTGAAGATGAAAATGGTCCGAGATAATCACATGGGTTAGAAAGACAGTTCAGAGCATCATTCGTATCAGTTGTATCTTTAAGATAAGTGTTAATGCGTAAATTATCAACTATTGCAATATCTTTAAATTCTGAATGATATATGTTTGTATATGTTTTATTATGAAGAATTTTTTCACGAAAATACATTATAGTATCCGTATCTAATTCAGGTCCATTTGCTAAGAAAAATCCAATAAATTCTTTTTTAGCTTCATAATCACCATATTGAGCAGCTCTATATAAAAGAGCTAACTCCATATTATCTTTAATATGGGGGTCTTCTAAGAGTATACAAAGGCGAGGGTCATTAAGAATATCATTGCGAGTTTTAGTATGAGCAATATAATTTAGATATTCAGGACTATTAGAAGTATATACAAAACTCATTAGTTATAGAAAGGTTCAGCGTTAATAATATCAATCTTTTTAGAATCTTTAAGTAATCGGGACATCATTTCTTCACGGGATATAAGAAGTTTTGCCTGATTATTTTCAGTATTCATTTTTTGGTCAGCGGAAATTCTTAAATGAGTAAGTTCTATTTGTTGCTTATGTTTTTCTTTATTCAAATGTAATTTAGTTAAAGCATCGACTAATCCGGTTTGAGCTTTAATTAGTGAAGATGCAGCCTCAATAAGTTCAGCATCATTAGGAGTAGACTGAACCTCATCAAGAACCGCTTCAAGCGCATTTCTGGCGCTATCCATAACATTGTTAGTTTCTGAAATAATTTTCTCTTCTAAGTTATCTGGAGTTAAAACTGCAAGTTCTTGTTTAACAGTTTTAACTTCTTTAACTATTTCAGAGGGTTCGAGACCTAACAAAGCATTAATATCATCATTAGTACTCATAAAAATTATAGAGCTTCCATATCTCCACCTGGATTTTCATCAAGAGTTGCTTCTGCGCTATCAGCCGCAGCTGTCATTTCATCTCCTCCGCCGAAATCCATTCCACCGCCCATATCTCCGCCTCCGAGGTCTCCGCCCATATCTCCGCCCGCTCCTCCAGCTTCACCACCTACACCAGCTTGTTGCATAAGTGTTACTGTCTTCCAATTAGGACCAGCTGCAGTAATCTGGGCAATTTCATATTCATGAGCAGCTTCAAGTTTTCGCATACGATACTGCTGCAATATTTCATCATCAGTAAGACCCATAACATTCTTAAGGGTCCAAGTTTTAGAAATAACATCGATACCTGCAATCTTAGCATAAGCATCACCTGCAATTTGGATACCTTGAAGACGACGCATATAGAAATAGTTTGTAGGCGGAACAAACTCTAATTCCATCATGTGTTCTTTAAGTTTAAGATGATCGTAAAGACCTGTAAACTTAAGGTGAGAAATAAAAGCCTGTTTAAAAGCTTCAGCGAATTTACGTTGAATAGAAATCACAAATTCTGCGAAACGGATTTCTTCACGGAGAAGAGTAGATGAATCGATAGCACCTTGAGACTCAGACTCTAAACGATTAGTAGGAACACGAAGAGAACGGTAAAGTGCTTTAATGAAATAGTTAAGATCATCAAGCTGACCGAGATTCTGACCACCAGGAAGTTGCTGAACTTCTACACCATCATTACCATTAGATTTGGCCACCCAGAAAGAGTCAAGCATAGATTGCGGCTCAAATTTCTGAGTAATATCACCGGTGTTGAGGTCGAATGCTTTAGATTTAAAATAACGGTCTTTGAGACGCTGTAAGTGAGCCTCTGCCTTAGCAGTTGGAAGGTTGCCTACATCAACTTTAAAAATCAATCGTTCAGGAGCACGAACTAAACGATAGATAATAATAGCATCTTCAAGATATGAAAGCTGAATATAACGCTTACGAGCTCTTTCGATATAAGGAATAACAAACTCACCTGTTGGGTCCCAGTTATCAGAGTGGATATAAAGTACCTGATTAGCTTGATATGGTACGTGCTCCATTTTAATAATATTATTGTTATTATTACCTTCAAATGTTACACTTTTACCTGTAAACGCCGCAATAATATCATCAGACTTACTCTTGAAATGCGCTTCCATTAGTTCAGTTTGAAGCTTTAAAGCGCCGACAATACCTTTTTTCTTAGTAGCTTCAGTAGCTGTACATACAATTAACTCAAGAAAAAGCTCACCATCAATAAGATAATCTTCACAATATTTCTTACCGTTCTTTTTAAGATTAAAAAGATTTATAAAGTATTCAAATTCATCTGTTAAACGCTTTACTGAGTCATTAGATAACTTATTATCCAAATATCTAAAGGTAATAACTCGTTTACGATTATCTTCATTAATAAAAGAGTTGGAAATTTCTTCAATCGCGTCACCAACTTCAGGATATGAAGCCATTAAACGATATTCATAAATTCTGTTGGCCTTTGCTGCGTCAAGAGAAGCATAAAGAACATTTGCAAATGGATTATATTGACCGCCGATACCAGTCGCAACTGCTGCGGTATTATCCATATGTACAAGACCATGAGAAATGGAATTGTTCGCAAGAGCTTCTTTACGTCTAATACCTGTTTTTTCAAAATCTTCCCACTTAGGATTTGAAAGAGTAGCGATACCATTTCGCATAATATCGCCAATATAATTTGTATTCTTTAGGTAATTGCCTAAAGCTCTTGAAAGATTTGTCTTAAATTGATTTGTCTTCATTCCTTATGAGTGTAGTATAAAACCTTTACGTTTACTTAAGAGGTCGTAATCTATTTCATTAACAACTGCTATGTCAAAATCAGCACCAAGCTTAAATGGAGCTTTAAAATCAACAATTATTTGGTTGTCTGTTTGTTTGAGAATATTTAATAAGTATCCGGAGACTTTATCAGGTTTTTCTTCTAAAGTATTCGGAAATGGATGTCTAAACTCTGTATATTCTTTAGAATAAGGTGTTCCAGCGATTAATGAATTTTTATCAGTAGGAACTGCGAGAACTTTAACTTCCTTTAAATTATATCCATTAATAGTTAACTGAGTTCCTTGAGTAATTTTATTACTGTCAGAGCGCGCCTTATCCAAAATAAAAAAAGCATTTGAATTATTAACTTTAAGAGAACGATAAACTGACGTAATCATCGGATGAGCAGTTGCAAACTGGCGAGGATTATTATATTTTTCCCATTCTTTACCCTTCATAACAGAGTATACAAGAGGTCTGAACAACGAAATCTCATCATAAATTCGAGAAAGTGTATCTTCACAGGGTACAACCGTTGTGCCAATATTATAGATAAGATTATCAGTACAACTGTTCATGGTCGGAAAAAGCCAACCATCAATTGTAAAATTCATCTTACCAGAAAACTTATCTTCATCACTTTCTTTTGCTTCAGTTCTAATATCTAAAGAAAGTTCACCATCCCATTCAATTTTATTTCTAAGCTCAACCCAATTTGTTTTGATTTGTTGGGGAACAAACCATGAGAATGCTAAAGACGGTTGAAATTGAGTTGCTAATTTTCCATAAATCTGATAAAGATCAGTCATATATTTTGTAAGAATTGTAACTTCAACCTTTATTGAAATTGGAGTTGGACGTGCATAAGAACTATCAATCTCACTAGATGTTACGTGTAAATTTTGATGTTTTGCTGCCTGACGTTCCTTAACAAATGAAATACCACCTAAAGATATAATGACAACCGGAAGTTCATAGTTCTTAGCCTTATTGATAAGGTCTAAAAATACTCGTTGTTTAGTACCTAAAATATAACCGGGTTTAATAACTTCATCTAACTTTCGTTCTCCAGCTTCTTTATCAACTGAATAACGCATAACAATAGCATTATCAATAATTGAAATAAATTGCTGAAGAATTGTCTCAATTTCGAAATTATACTCGTATTCTCTAGAGTTTAACACATCTTTTATTTAGTTTATTAAATAGAAGTTATATGGCACAAATTAAACATGTTAAAGACCTTCCTGTAGTAGAGCCTTCTGGTGTTAAGTTCTTTGTACTTAAGAATGGCCAGATGTGTCAGACTGAACTTAGTTCAATTATTGAAAAGGTAAAGAGTTTTGACCCTGCTAACATCAATAGTTCCTTTGAAAAAGCAGAAAAGCTTATTACTAATTTATCTGCTAAACTTGAAGCAGCTGAAAAGAAAATCGAGGAACTTAGTAATGCCTTAGACGCAATGGTAGTAGAAGCTGTACCTACAACAGTTGAAGATGCTGAAACTTCAGAAGAAACTCCTAAGAAATCTAAGAAGACTAAGAAGACAGCTGAATAAAAACTTATTAATATTCAATTACTATCTCCTGGAATTTAAATATTTCAGGAGTTTTTATTTTCATGGAAGACGAACGCATTATTCAATCTAGTCAAAGTCCTCTCAATAAAACATTTGCGGACAAATATCTTTTTATCTTTGAACTTCCTGAAGCTTTAAAGAATTTAAGAACAGAAAAGGCTATTATTAAAAATAATTTAGGAGTTAATAAAAAAGCTCTTCAATGGTCTATTGTTAAAGCTGAAGTTCCTAATGTTTCTATTAAAGCTGCAGAAATCAACTATGCTGGAGGTACATTAAGATATTCAACTCATACAAAATCTCCGTATGATCCCTTTAAAATTACCTTTAAAGTAGATTCTAATTATATGAACTACTTTACTATCTATGAATGGATTAATTTTATCTATGGAGAAAAAGAAGGTCACTTTGATGAAGAAAATCTTACAACTTCAGAAAGCTTTAAATCATATGCAATTCCAGTATCTATTGTCGGATTAGATGAATATAATAATCCAGTTATCCAGTGGATTTTTACCTACGCATTTCCAACTGACTTATCTTCAATTTCTCTTGACTATACTTCTACGGATGAGATAGAGTTTACTGCGACATTCGTATTCTCTCAGATGCGTGTAAGAAACATCTTATATGATAACATTAAAAATGAAGCTTCTAATTAAAGGGGTTACCGAAAACTCCTAAATATTTGTATATGGCAACAGTATCTAGTTTATCCGCGCCTGGCGTAGAGGTACGTGAATACGATAATAGTTTACGCATTTCCAACAATACTGGCACTACAGTATTTGTTCCTGGTTATGCTGCTCAAGGTCCAGTTGAAGAAGTTATTCAAATTGGTTCTATCACAGATTTTGAGAACGTTTATGGTATTCCTACTAACGATGCAGAGCGCTATTTTTATTATACTTGTTTAGCAATCTTAAACAATTCAGGTTTGGGCACGACCCTTCTTACTTCTCGTCTTCCTTATGGCTCTGGCGAAGGTGATAACGTAGCTAACGCTTATACACTCCTTGCATACCCAGTTATTCCATTTGTAAAGGATAGTAAGGATTCTAAGTCTTATGATTACTTCAAGGCCCCTGAAAATTTTGCAAAACATTTCATCTTGAATGCAGAAACTCCAGAAGTAGTAAGTGCAGAAGTTCTCATTTATGATAAAAAAGCAAATACTTCTCCAGTTATTAATGCAGTATCATTTGCAAGTATTCCAGGTCTTGAAGCTAAACGCGATGCTAAGGTAACAAATACAATTTCTTGGTCTTATGGCACAATTAGCAATACAGCTAATCCAATTGACCTTTATACAGAAGTTGTAACAGTAGATGGCAAGATGAAACTTCGTCTTCATATTGCTGGTCAGCTTTCTCAGACTCAGGAAGATGAAGAAAATACAGCAATTATTGGTTCTATTTCTGCTGTCTTAGACTACGCTTATACCAATACAGCTGTTGAGAAGTTCAATACAGAAACTTACGTAGATGTCGAGGAAATTTCGTTCGGCGGAACTTCAGATAGTTCAACATTTGTAGAAGTTAAGTCTTATAAGAAGGCTGATACTCTTCAGACTGCTGATGAAGACATTTCTTACATTCTCGGTGCTCCTGCAACTTTCAACGTATCACTTAACGAGTATTATCAAATCGTTTCAGGTGAATATTTCAAATGGCAAGATAAGGGTTCCGATGTTTCAACATTCGGTAACAATCTCAAGGAAACTCTTGCATCTGCAGGTTTCATCGCTATTAATACATCTCGTACTACTATCAATGATTCTTATGAAGGTTATTACTTCGGCATCACTGATAATATGTTCAATGAACCTTCCAGCGACTATACTCTCAATGCCGTAACTGGTGTTAAGTTTACAAACTGGAATCGCGATATGAAAAAAGAAGATGCAGGTATTGTTGATACTAAGACAATCACCGACAATAAGTTTATTAAGATTGCCCCTAGTCGTTTAGATTTCTATACCGCTTCTTCCAACAAGGGTTCTATTTCAAATGTACTTCAAACTGGTGTAAGTTCCTTTAATACAAGTGCAGCTGAATTCGATGATACCATCAATATGGCACTCTTCAAGCTTTCCAAGTCTACTGTTGGTACAGAAGCTATGAAGCTTACATATGGCATTGTTGAAAAGTATAATGCATCTTTTGGTAAGACACGCGTTCATTCCGTTGCAAATGCAGTCACGCCTCAGAATTATTTCGTAGAAAATATTATTGAAGGTTCTAAGAATCTTACAGTAATGGTAAATCCATACATTGCTTCTAAGATTAAGGTTGATTCTAATGGTATTCTCCGTGGCAAGGTTCGTTTCCTCAGTTCTAAACTTGTTGAAAACTATAACTACTTCAAGAATGCTTACCTTCTTTCCACTGTATCTAAAAAGACTGCAGATGAAGATAATCTTTCCAAGCGTATTAAGCTCGCTAATATAAACATTTCTAACTGGGAAAATCTTTGTGCTCGTATAGGTGCTGACCTTGATACATTAGTTGATATTGCATCTAGTGATACAACTTATGATAAGTTTAACCTTAATGATAATCTTTATCCTCTCGCAACCTATACAGTTGTAAAGAAGAATAATAAGTTTATTGGTTCTACTCCTCTTAAGATTCAACGTGCTCTTGAGCTTGTATCTAACGATGAAGAATATCCTGACCTTGATATAATTGTAGAAGGTGGTCTTGGTACTATCTATGCTTACTCTAATAATGCTTCTAACGCTATTGCGGAAGGTTCTCAAAGCCTTATTGCAGGTGAAGATAGCAGCGCATTGGACAACGATAATGGGGCAAATAAGAGTACATTCTCTGCTGATATGATTCTTCAAGGTGTTGAAGACCTTCGTACTTCTCGTTCTACAATTACCGAAGATGCTCAAAAGATTATTGAAGACTACACAGCTGTTCAGGAAGCATTCCAGACTCTTGCTAACTCCTTCCAAAATGGTGGTCGCGGTGATACATTCTATATTGCGGATATCCTTCGTGGTGTATTCCTTCGTGGTGCTAATACAAAAGTTGAGAAACTCTATGGCACTACTCTTAGTAATAATGTGTACTCTGAAGCCGAGACAATAAATCACTCTTGGGCAACTTCTATCTACAATCCTATTAAGCATCTTGTTGAGAACTTTACAACATCTTATGCTTCTGTATACGCTCAGTGGGTTAAGATTCTTGATGGTTTCACTAATGAAAAACACTGGGTACCAGTTTCCGGTTTCATGACAGCTCTTATGTGTGCTTCTGATGCTCTTCAGGGTCCTTGGTATGCTGCCGCTGGTCTTAATCGTGGTATCGTTGAAGGTGTTCTTGACGCTGCAATTAATCCTAATCAGAAGCAGCGCGGTGACCTTTATAAGATTTGTGTAAACTCTGTTCCTAAGCTTGCTAATATTGGTATTACTTCTTGGGGCATTCGCACACTTTCTAAGAAAGCATCTGCATTCGACCAGAATACTTGCCGTCGTACCTTCCTCTTCATTGAGAAAGCTATTAAGAAACTTCTCCGATACTATGTATTCGAACCTAATAATTCCTATACTCAACTTTCTATCTATAATGAAATTGAGCCATATATGGAATCAATTCGTAACCAGGGTGGTATCTATAGCTATAGCGTTGTTTGCGATAAGAGCAACAATACAGCTGAAATCGTAAATGCTGGTAATCTTGCAGTTGACGTTTCCGCTGCACCTACACGCACAGCTGAATTTATCGTTCTTAATATGACTGCTAACAAATACACAAATGAAGTTAGCACAAACGAATTTAACGGTTAAGAATATTAACAATTAATTTTCAAACCGCTTTAGATTAACTTCTAAAGCGGTTTTTAATTTAAATATCTTTATATGAGTAAGAAGATTTCAGCTTTACAACCTATTAGCAAGGTAGAACTCCCAAGTGCTTTTTTAGTAGCAGCAGTTGGTTCAGAAGGTAATGAAGATAATAAAAAGGTAAAAGTAGAAGATAATTTAGCAACTTTAGAAAAATTTAATAGTTTGAAATCTAAAGTTGAAAGCCTTGAAAGAATCATTATTACTCTTGATGATAGTCTTGGTGATATGGGTGATTTACTAAGCTCTTTAGTTGATATTAAAGATGCTGGTAGAGTAATGATTTCAACAGATAATGGTAACAGTATTACAACTTCTGACTCAATAAGCTCTTTA
>JAEIGA010002230.1_pt1 | contig 30991 bp, 22 predicted proteins | sample 9270691 | NCBI WGS metagenome assembly JAEIGA01 (sample SAMN17057246, study PRJNA624740) | gut metagenome | biome: biome; isolation source: fecal sample | host: Bos grunniens | place: China: Xizang | collected 2019
AAAAAAAGACTAAAAAAGTATTCACATCGTAAAACCAAAGAAGAGGTAATAAATAAAGGGTAAAATCTACATATCAACATTATTAACATATACTAATACTAATATAAATTAAGTTTATTTAGAATCAGTTATATGGTACAATTTACAACTGGTGTTGGATAAGGAAGATAAAAAAGGAAAATCATGAAACTGAAAATAATACGCTCTAAGTTTTTAGAAGGCCTTAAGTCCGTACAGAACATTGTAGCTGGAAAGGGTTCTCTTGCAATATTGCAAAATGTCTTATTGGAGGCTGCAGACTCTTATCTTACTATGACAACTACCGATCTTGATATATCGATCAAGGTTAAGTGTGAATGTGAAGTAATTTCAGAAGGCTCCTCCACATTACCCGTGAAGCTTCTTTTTAGCCTGATCAACAAAGTTGCTGAAGGTGAAGTTATAATTGATATAGATTCAAATGAAAGAGCTGTTATCAACGCAGGCAGCACTAAATTTAAGCTTGCCGGAATGCCCTGCTCTGATTTTCCAAAACTTCCCAACGGAAACGATTCAAACACATATAAGCTTTCAAAGCAGACTTTTAAAGAAATGCTTCGAAAAGTATCATACGCCGCTTCTCAGGATGATACCAGGCGTACGCTTAAGGGAGTTTTACTCAGCTTTAAGAATCAGAAACTAACGATGGTCGCTACCGACGGTCGCCGCCTTGCATTAGTTGAAAGTGAAATTGAATTTCCTGTAACGGCGGAAAAAGATATTGTTCTTCCGTCTAAAGCAGTAAACGAACTTCAGCGCTCAATTTCTGGTGAAGGGGATATAGAGGTTATAATTAAAGATACGCAAATCTGTTTTATTCTCGATAACATTAATATTTATTCAAAGCTTATTGATGATAAATATCCTGACTATCAGCAGGTTATTCCTAAAGAAACAAGTCAGTGCATCAGTATAGATCGCCAACTTCTTCTCGATGCGCTCGATCGTGCCAGTGTCATGACTATGGATGAGGCACACTCAACCAAGCTTATTTTTTCAAACGGAAAACTCACTGTAACTTCAGCAGCTAGCGACATTGGTGAAGCAAGTGATGAAGTTATAATAAAATATGCCGGTGAGACAATAGAAATAATGTTTAACCCTACGTATGTAATGGATCCTCTTAAGGCCATTGATGATGATGAGGTGACAATCAATATTAACAATGGTCATTCACCGGCTGTTATCAAATGTTCCATTCCTTTCCTTTACGTATTAATGCCCCTTAGAATTTCGTGAAAATCTGGACTGACAAAAATTATCCTATAATCATATCCTGCGCAAAAGAACTTTCGCGTTGGACTGAAAAAGAAGTGCTTGATATGGGTTATAAACCCATAGAAGTAACTGAAAATACAGTTGTAATACGCGGCTCAATGCGTGATATGATGAGGCTTAACTTGAACCTGCGTACAGCACATCGTGTGTTAGTGCCTCTTTTAAGAACCACATGCCGCAACATAAGAGATCTTTATCAATCGGCATATTCAATTGATTGGGAAAATCTTTTAGATGCCAACGGATATTTTTCTGTATCCTCGATTGTACATAATTTTACTATTCGCGATACAAGATTGCCTTCACTTTATACAAAAGACGCCATAGTTGACAGAATGCGCGAAAAATGTCAAAGGCGTCCTGATTCGGGAAATAAAAATCTTGGTGCTGCGGTTTTCGTATACTGGGAGAAAGATGAAATAATTTTTTATCTTGATACATCCGGTGAACCTCTGTCAAAGCGTGGTTACAGAAAAATACCGGGCTCCGCTCCGATGCAGGAAACGTTGGCGGCCGCCTGTCTTATGGCCATGGGCTGGAAGAAGAATACACCTTTTCTTTCACCAATGTGCGGAAGCGGTACTCCTGCAATTGAAGCTGCAATGATGGCTGCCAATAAAGCTCCAGGTTCTCTTAAGGGTCATTTTGCATTTCAATCTATCAAAGGTTATGATCGTATCATTCCCGGTGAATCCGCTCCGCGTATAGCACGTAGACAAGTTGCAGGCGCCACTCCTGAGCAAATTTGGAAGCAAATGGTTCTTGAGGCAAAAGAAAAAGAAACTCCAGAGTTGGTTCCTGAAATATGGGCTACAGACATTTCACCTGAAGCTGTAGAAAATGCACATTCAAACGCTATTGCGGCCGGTGTTGCTCAATTCATAAACTTTAAAGCTTGTGACTTTGCGCAAACTCCTATTCCTGTTAATTCCAAAGGTTGTGTATTTTTTAATCCCGAATATGGAATTCGTCTCGGAGATCCTGTAGAATTAGCTCCAATATATGAACGTATAGGTTCATTTATGAATGAAAAATGTTCTGGCTGGACCGGATCATTAATTACAGGTAATCCGGATCTCGCTAAATTGGTAAATCTTTATTATAAAACTCGCGTTCCGTTTTTCAACGGTCCAATAGACTGTCGTCTTTTTATTTATGATGGATGTGAGGTGAAAGGTCAAAATATCAAATGAATGTTGAAGAATTTTTGCAACCTAAAGAAACGGAAAAACCTCTCGAATCAAATATAGAAGCAGAAGAAGAGTTTATAGAAGCAGAAGTGATAGAAGAGGTTCAAAAAATAGTAGTTGAGTCTTTTGCTACTGAAAAAGTGGAAATGGGTGAAAAAATTTCCGCTTTGGAAAAAGAAAATAAAAAGTATACAGAAGAAAATAAATCGCTTAACGAAAAAATACTCGAATTGACTCAAGAAATAGCCAAAAAGGATGCTCTTATAAGCGAAATGCGTTCTGATTTGGAAAAAACAGGTGATATTCTTAGCGTTAATTCCGAAACAGAGCTTTCAAATAAAATATCTCTTCTTGACAGGAACATTGATATTATAGATAGATTTATAGGGGAGACAAGAGATCAGGTATTAGAAGCAATTTCGGCGGCCAGAGATGTTGCTGAAAAAGAAGGGCGCATTAGAAAGGCTCAAATTCTTGAATCTGTTCTTGTTGTAAATGAACCTACAGGTAATCTTAAAGAAAAGCGCATTGCTCTTGAAAAGTTCTTTAATGAAAATCAAAATATTCTTTCCGGAACAGTCATAAGCGAATTGGAGCGTTGCGGTATTTCATACAAGCATGGAGAAGAATATCTTCTTCCTGCTGAAATTATCAAGCGTACTTATTAAAAATATCAACAGAAATATCAACAGTTGTTAATATGTAATAGTATAAATGTTGATAATTATGTAAATATAGTTAATAAACTTGTTTATAGTGTTGATAATTTTGTTGATATTTTTATAAGTGTGTTTATAATGTTGATGGTATCACTTCTCAGGGTTGAACAGAATATCAGTATTTGGTATAATATCGTCTCAAATGCGCTATTAGCGCTTTTTCAAGGAGATAAAAACTATGACCAGTTATAAAGAGCTCGGGCTCGTCAACACAAAGAAGATGTTCGCTAAGGCTGTCAAGGGCGGTTATGCGATTCCCGCATTCAACTTCAACACGATGGAGCAGATGCAGGCCATCGTTCAGGCAGCTGTTGAAACCAAGTCACCTGTCATCATGCAGGTCTCCAAGGGTGCGCGTAAGTATGCCAACCCCACGATTCTTCGCTATATGGCTCAGGGCGCAGTTGAATACGCCAAGGAGCTCGGTTGCAAGAAGCCTCAGATCGTTCTCCACCTCGATCATGGTGACAGCTTTGAAACATGCAAGAGCTGCATCGACAGCGGTTTTTCGTCTGTCATGATCGACGGTTCACACCTTGATTTCAAAGAGAACATCAAGCTTACGAAGAAGGTAGTTGCATACGCTCACAAGCATGACGTTACAGTCGAAGCGGAGCTCGGCGTTCTTGCTGGCGTTGAAGATGAAGTTTCAGCAGCAGAGTCGCACTACACGAAGCCTGAAGAGGTTATTGAGTTCGCGACGAAGACGGGCTGCGATTCTCTCGCTATTTCTATCGGCACGAGCCATGGCGCTTACAAGTTCACGCGTGAGCAGTGCACGGTCGACAAGAAGACCGGAAAGCTCGTTCCGCCGCCGCTCGCTTTTGACATTCTCAAGGCTATCGAGAAGAAGCTTCCCGGTTTCCCGATTGTTCTTCACGGTTCATCGAGCGTTCCGCAGGATGAAGTTGATACCATCAACAAGTTCGGCGGTAAGCTTCCTGATGCCGTCGGTATTCCTGAAGCCCAGCTTCGTAAGGCTGCCAAGAGCGCAGTTTGCAAGATTAACATCGACTCAGACTCACGTTTGGCGATGACCGCTGCCATCCGCAAGCACTTCGCCGAGAATCCTGGCCACTTCGATCCGCGCCAGTATCTCACGCCTGCACGTGACAACATGAAGAAGATGTATATCCACAAGATCATGAAGGTTTTGGGTTCTAACGATAAGCTCTAAAATCTGTAGACCGAGGGGCGCGCGGCTACGGCTGCGCGCCTTTTGGTTTTGATAAGTAATTAAAAAGTTTTACAATTAAGTTAAGAGGAAAATTATCATGGTAAAGGAACAGAAGTCAGTCAAGTCCGCTTATGCCCAGTCAGGCGTAAATATCGATGTGAAGATGGATGCAGTCGGTTCTATCAAGGAGATGGTTGCATCTACAAAGACACCGAATGTCATCGGAGGGATCGGTGCGTTTGGCGGTTTGCATAAAGTTCCTACAGGCCGTGATATGATTCTTGTTGCCTCTTCCGACGGCGTGGGCACAAAGCTTAAAGTTGCCGCCATGATGAACAAGCACACGACCGTCGGTCAGGATATTGTAAACCATTGCGTCAACGATATTCTTGTTCAGGGTGCAAAGCCGCTTTTCTTCATGGATTACATCGGAACGGCGAAGGTTGACCCCAGACAGTTTAAGCAGGTCGTTTCCGGACTTTGCAAAGCATGCAAAGAAAACAAGATGGCTCTTCTTGGCGGTGAAACCGCCGAAATGCCGGGCCTTTATCCTTTGGGAGAATATGATCTTGTCGGTACGATTGTCGGTTGCGTTTCGAAAAAAGAATTAATTACCGGAAAGTCCATCCGCGCGGGAGATGTTATTATCGGTCTTCCTTCGGGCGGTCTTCAGACGAACGGTTTTTCTCTCGCCCGTCGCGTTATCTTTGATCTTTGCCAGTTGAGCTGGCAGGATAAACTGCCCGGTACAAATCAAACTTTCGGTGATGCGCTTCTTGCCGTTCATAAGAGTTTCTTGAAGCCTGTTGCAAAACTTCTTGAGCGCAAGGTTAAAATTTCAGGCATGGCCCATATCACGGGCGGCGGCTTCCAGGATAATATTCCGCGCGTGCTGCCGAAATCCTGCAATGCCGAGATTGACCGCGCTTCTTGGGAAGTGCCGACCATTTTCAAGTTTATCGAGCGCCAGGGCAAGGTTGATCGTGATGAAATGTATCGCGTATTCAACATGGGAATCGGCTATGTTATGATAATTCCCAAACGCGAACTTACCAAGGCGACGAATATTCTCAAAGCTCAGCATCAGCCCTATAGCGTTATCGGTGTGATCCGCAAGGGCAAAGGTGTTGTTACATTTAAAAATTAAGCGTCAGTCATTAAAAGCTGATGAAGAAGAAAGAAGAAAGATCGGGCGCGCGCGCTCTTGTGGAGTCGCTTGAAAAAGCGGGTGTCGAAGTTCTTTTCGGTTATCCGGGCGGCGCAGTTCTTGATATTTTCAATCAGTTGCCAGAAGCGAAGTTTCGCTTTGTGCTTGGTCGTCATGAGCAGGGCAGTGCGCATATGGCCGACGGCTATGCCCGTGCGACCGGCAAGGTGGGAGTGTGTCTCGTAACGAGCGGTCCCGGCGCGACCAATACTATTACTGGTCTTGCCACTGCCAATATGGACGGCATTCCGATGTTGCTCATTACAGGTCAGGTGCCGCTTTCACAGATTGGAACAGATGCGTTTCAAGAAGCTGACATGAGCGGAATTTGCCGGGCTGTCACGAAGCACAGTTTTCTTGTGAAGTCGGCAGACGAGATTCCGGAAACGGTGGCGGAAGCTTTTTATATCGCAACCCACGGAAAGCCTGGACCTGTAGTTATTGATATTCCTAAGAATTGCCAGCAGGCGATGACCAAGGCTCAATATCCCGAGCGTGTTTCCTTAAGGGCGTATCATCCGGAGTCATCGGCATCAACGGCTCAGATCAATAAGTTTGCAAAACTTGTAAACGAGGCGAAGAAGCCGGTCATTTATGCCGGCGGTGGAGTAATAGCTTCGGGAGCCGCCAAAGATGTGGCTTTTCTCGCGCATAAAGCAGAAATTCCGGTGGCTACTACCCTTATGGGGTTGGGCAGTTTTGACGAGAGGGATGAATTGTCACTTCGCATGGCCGGTATGCACGGAACGCCGGCCGCCAACTGGGCGATAGATGAAGCTGATCTTATAATTGCCCTTGGCGTCAGATTCTCAGATCGCGTCACCGGCAAGCTTTCCGCCTACGCGAAGAAGGCGAAGATAATTCATGTGGATTGTGACGCGGCTCAGATTGATAAGAACGTTAGCGTCGATCTTGGGATAATCGGCGATATCAAAGATGTTCTTACTACGGTGTCCTCGCGCATTAAAAGCGCCAAACATCCTGAGTGGCTTAAAAAAATCGCCACCTGGAAGAAAACGCATCCCGTCTCGTGGAAAGTGATGCATAATGGCGTGATAATGCCTCAGCAGGTTATTGAGGCGATTGATAAAGCTACAAAGGGCAAGGCTATTGTCGTTACCGATGTAGGTCAGCATCAAATGTGGGCGACGCAGTTCTTCCGCCATAACCGGCCGCGCCATTTTCTTTCGTCCGGCGGCATGGGAACGATGGGCTTTGGTATTCCCGCTGCGATTGGAGCTTCTTTCGGAGATGTTGAGCATCCTGTTGTCGCGATATGCGGCGACGGCGGAGCTCAGATGACGTTTGAAGAAATTGTCGTCGCGGTTGAGCATAAGCTGCCTATAACATTCGTCGTGATCAATAACGGATGTCTTGGCATGGTCCGTCAGTGGCAGCAGCTCTTTTATTCAAAGGTCTATTCAGGCTCGATACTTACCGTAAAGGGCAGACTTCACAACGAACATCTTGAGCAGGATCTCAAATATGATTATCTGCCCGATATCGTGAAACTCGCTGAAGCTCACGGCGCAAAGGCCACTCGAGTAATTAACCCTGAAAAGCTCGACGGCGTCATTAAAAAAGCCGTTACCTCAGGCATGACAAATGTTATTGAAGTTATCGTTGAGCCGCGCGCCAATGTATATCCTATGATACCTGCGGGCAAACATGTTTCGGAGATGTATTTCAAATGAAAGAAGAAATCTACCGTTTGAATTGCTACGTCGAAAACAGACCTGGAGTTCTCGCTCGAATAGTGGGACTTATCTCCGGTCGGGGATATAACATTCAGACTCTAAATGTCGGGCCGACTGAAGACGGCACCGTTTCGCGCATGAAGATCGATGTTCTTGGCAACGCAAAAGTTGTAAAACAAATCATCCTTCAGCTGCGCAATCAGGTCAATGTTATAGAAGTAACATCACGAAGGCTTTAAAACAATGGCTTTCAAGTGCGGATTGTTGGGCGAAAAGTTAAGTCACAGCCGATCGCCAGAAATCCACCGCACGCTCGGCGCGTACGAATATCTTCTTTATGAAAAATCTCCAGCCGAGGTTGAAGATTTTTTGATCAATGGCGTTTGGGATGTACTTAATGTGACAATCCCATACAAGAAGACGGCTTTTGAATTGTGCAGCGAGACGAGCGAAATCGCCAAGAGGCTCGAAAACGTCAATGTGGTGGTAAAAAGATTTGACGGTACTATTTACGGGGATAACACAGATGCCGGCGGATTTGCCGCACTCGTTAAAAAAACGGCAGTCAGCGTAAAGGGGAAAAAGTGTATTGTTCTCGGCGCGGGCGGCGCGGGCTCAACAGCGAAAGCAGTCCTCGAAGAGCTGGGCGCTGAAAGCGTGATAACGGTCTCTCGAAACGGCGAGGACAACTACGGTAATATCGATCGTCACAAAGACGCGCAGATACTCGTGAACGCCACTCCCGTGGGGATGTATCCAAACGTTGAATCCTCACCGGTGGAGCTGTCGAAATTTAATTCCCTTGAAGCCGTCATCGACTTGATATATAATCCCTCTCCGACAAAACTTCTGTCAGAGGCTATGAGACTTAACATCCCGGCGGCAGGTGGCGAGGTGATGCTTCTTGAGCAGGCTAAAAAAGCGAGCGTATATATGAATGCCAATATATACCTTTACGGTGCGCCCGGCTCGGGGAAGTCTACTTATGCAAAACGGCTTGCGCTTGAGAAGTCTATGCCTTTAATTGATCTCGATGAAGAAATTCAGGCCCGCGAGAAAATGTCAATTCCGGAAATATTCGCCGAGCAAGGTGAGAAGAAATTTCGTGAAATTGAAAAGGAAGAGTTAATAAGAGTAAGCCGGCTTAAAAATCATATTGTTGCTCTTGGCGGCGGCGCGTTGTTGGATGACGAGTCTAGAGCAATAGCGCAGTCCACGGGGCGGGTCGTATTTATCGATTGCGGGAAAGAGGAACTGATGCGCCGCGTAAAACTTTCATCGCAGCGTCCGCTTCTTTCGGGTGATGCGCAAGAAAAACTTGAAAGACTTCTTGATGAGCGAGCTGAACATTACTTAAGTTTTAAAGAACGAATAAGGCTGTAATGATGAACGTGGCAGAAAAACTGGTTGAGATTTTAAAAGCTTCATCTTTGGTATGCAGCGTGGCCGAGAGCTGCACAGGCGGCGGTGTCGGCTCGTCAATAACGTCGGTCGCCGGTTCAAGCGAAGTTTTTTCTGGCGGGATCATTTCGTATTCGAACGAAGTGAAAAGAGATGTGCTTTCAGTAAAAGAAGAGACTCTTTTAAAGTATGGCGCCGTCAGCAGACAGACGGCTGAAGAGATGGCCGAGGGGGTAAGAAAACTTTTAAAGAGCGATCTTTCCGTTTCGATAACCGGTATAGCAGGTCCTGGAGGCGGAAGCGAAGAAAAACCGGTAGGTTTGGTTTGGTTTGCCATTTCTACACCCGACGGAACGAGAGCCGAGAAGGCGATTTTTTCAGGCTCGCGCGACGAGGTGAGAAAATCGGCCGTGACGCATGCTCTTGGGATGCTTACGGTTTCTGCGATGGGGAGAGTGAAATGAAAGCTGTTATCGTTCTTTCCGGCGGTCAGGATTCGGCAACGTCGCTCGCCTTGGCTGTAAAGCGCTATGGGGCGAAGGAAGTTGCTGCAATTACATTTACCTATTCGCAGCGCCATGCGATAGAGGTTGAATATGCGCGTAAATTGGCCAAGCGCTTTGGTGTAGAAAATCATAATTTCGTTTCTCTCGATTTTTATTCATCGATAACCGAGAATGCGCTTATGTCGAAAGATAGAGCGATAAAAAAAATAAAAGGCTCGTCATGCCCCACCAGCGTAGTTGAAGGAAGAAATTCATTTTTTCTGTTATCCGCAAGCGTCTGGGCGAAAAAACTTGGAGCGACGGAGGTTTGGACGGGCGTGAGCGAAGCTGATTATTCCGGCTACCCCGATTGCAGAGAAAAATTTATTAAATCTCAGCAGCGCACGATAAGGCTTGCTTTGGAGTGGCCGATAAAAATAGTTACGCCTTTTATGCACATGACGAAAGCCCAGGAGTGGGCGCTTGCCGATGAGCTTGGTATTCTTGAAATTATTGAGAATGAAACGGTTACTTGCTACAACGGCATATTGGGCAAGGGCTGCGGTAAATGCCCCGCATGCAGATTGAGAAACGCAGGGTACAGGGAATTTTTATCAAAAAGAAAAAGCCAACGCTAAATTTGCGTTGACCTCGTTGAATTTGGTAGCGGGGGCTGGATTTGAACCAACGACCTTCAGGTTATGAGCCTGACGAGCTACCAGGCTGCTCCACCCCGCAATCTGGGTTTTCTTTAATGGCGCGCCCAGCAGGAGTCGAACCTGCAACCCTCAGATTCGTAGTCTGATACTCTATCCAGTTGAGCTATGGGCGCAATGTCAGAAAACAGTGGATAGTATATCATTTTTGTTGGTCGTCCGCAAGGGGGTATTTTTATTTTAACTTATGCAGTTGACAAATGGGAGAAAATCGCATAAAATATACAAAATAATGCTCAAATAAGGCTTGATAATTTATGTTCGGTAAACTCAAATCGCTTTTTTCAACTGATATCGGTATCGATCTTGGTACCGCTAACTCGCTTGTATACGCGAAAGATCGCGGCATCGTATTAAGAGAGCCGTCGGTAGTTGCTATTCAAGCCGGTTCAAAAAGGGTACTTGCCGTGGGTGCTGACGCTAAGCGTATGCTTGGTCGCACACCGGGAAATATCGTTGCTATAAGGCCGATGAAATCAGGTGTTATAGCTGATTTTGATATTACCGAGGCGATGCTCGCTTACTTTATCAACAAAGTTTGTCCCCCGCGCTTCTATTCAAAATACTCTAAGCCTCGTATGGTTATTGCTGTTCCGAGCGGCATAACCGAAGTGGAGAAGAGAGCAGTGGAAGATGCTGCGCATGCAGCGGGAGCGGGAGACGTGTTTCTCATTGAAGAGCCGATGGCGGCGGCCATCGGTGTTGGGCTGCCTGTTTCCGAACCGGCGGGCTCAATGATTGTTGATATAGGCGGCGGCACATGTGAAGTGGCCATCATTTCACTTGCCGGTATTGTTCACAGCTACTCCGCGCGCCAGGCGGGCGGTGATGCGATGGATGATTGCATCGCGAAATACATTCACCGTGTCTATAATCTTCTCATAGGTGAGCGTATGGCCGAAGAAATCAAAATAAAAATCGGCAGCGCCTATCCTGTCGGCGAGGATACGACCATGGAAATCAAAGGTCGCGATATCGTCGCCGGTCTTCCTAAGACGATGACGATCACCTCTGAGGAGATTCGGGACGCGCTTAAAGATCCCGTCAGCATGATTGTCGACGCCGTAAGAACCACGCTCAATCGCTGCGAACCCGAACTTGCGGCAGACCTTGTCGATCGCGGGTTGATTTTGTCGGGCGGCAGCGCCCAGTTGCGCGGTCTTGATAAGTTGCTCGCAGCCCAAACAGGTCTGCCTGTTACTTTGGCGGACGATCCGCTCTCGGCGGTAGCCGAAGGCACGGGCGTCGTGATGAACGAGCTCGATATTCTGGCGAAGAGCAGACGCGCATCGTGAAGGCTTACACCACCGGCGCGTTGTGCGCGATGGTTTTGGCGGCGATCGGGGCCGTCATATTGGTCGTTTGCCGTTCGTCGGCGGTTGAGGCCGCATATCCTGTCGAACGCGGCAGGCTGGTTTTTGCGCAAAAGATAGCTTCACGCATTTCAGGTTTATTTCGCGCGGCAGAGGCGTCGGCGGAGAACGTAAAGCTGAAGCGCGAAGTCGCGTTGCTTACTTTGGAGCGAAGCGAACTTGAAAAACTTGAAAATGAAAATGCGCGTTTGAGGCGTGCGCTTGGCTACAAAGCGGCAAAAGAAAATCGGTATATCGCGGCAGCCGTCCTTTCTCGGGGAGGCGGCTGCGCGGGCAGCGAGGATGTGCTCAGAGTCGACAAGGGTTCTTTGGCGGGCGTTGCGCAAGGCGCGATTGTAACTGTCCCCGAAGGTTTGGTCGGCAGAGTGGTCTCAACGACGTTGCATACAAGCGAGGTGCGCCTTCTTACGGATCCGCGGCTTAAGGTTGCCTGCGAAGTCGAGTCTATGGATGGCGTGAAGATGCGCGGAATAATCACCGGTGGCGCTCGCGATATTCTTTTGATGAAGTATTTGACAGACGTGCGGGAAGTGCCCGTGCGTTCAAGGGTTTTGACATCGGGCCTTGGAGGGGTATTTCCGAAAGGTATCGATATTGGCACTTTACTTGTCGTCACCAACAAAATGAGTGAGGTTACGGGTGAAGTGTCTCCGACCGTCGATTTTTCGACATTAGAGGACGTGTTCATCCGCTGTGAAAAATAACTTCACATTGATGGTTTTGGCGCTGCTGGCAATCGTGTTCGGTTGTGCGGCCGAGGAGATGCTGCCGAAAATCATCGGTGTCGGTTTTCCCGTTCTTATGAGCGCGGTGATTGTTTCTTCTCCGCGCAGAGATTGGTTCTCCATTGTGGTTTTTGCAATAGCGGCAGGTGGCGCGGAAGACGCGATCTCTTCACTGCCGATGATGACAAGCCCTGTATATTTTCTTGCGATAGCCTTCCTTCGCCGAAGGTGGGATCTTTCATCCGGGCTGTGTGCGCTCTTTTATCCGATTTACCAGATATGGCTGATCATTTGGCCCTCGGGAGCGGAAGGTCCGCATTTTCTCAAGGTGTTGACCGCTCTTCCCGTAGGTGTTGCGACAATTTGGGCGATGGATCATCTCTCTAAATGGATAGAAAGAAAGGCGGCTGTTAATGAAGCGGTTTGACAAAGAATCGTTGACAGCCGATGTCGCGTGCATAGTTCTCGGCGTCTTGTTTGTGATATGCCTGGCGGTTCTTGCCGTGAGACTGAAAGAGGTGCAGGTGAAAGACACGGCCGATTATCGCTATGCGTATTCGCGCCAGGCGGTAAGGCGCGTTCAGCTGGCGGGCGAGCGCGGACGGATTCTCTCGCGCAACGGTGAAGTTCTTGCGGGGAACAGAAAAGCCGTCTCGATCGTCTGCGATGCCGCGGATTTTCAGAAGAAAACCTGGAAGGCCACCGTCGAGAGCATACAGAAGGCCATTAAAGAAGTCGCGTTGCTTATCGGGGCCGAGCAGGAGATCGGCGAGAGAAGCATCAAGCGTCATGTTAATCAATCGTTGGCCATGCCTCTTGCCGTATGGAGCGATGTCGACCATGCAGTGCTTGCAAGATTCCTGGAGAACGAAGACAAGATAAAAGGTTTTAGCGTTGTTGTTTCCGAAGAGCGCGTGTATCCGTACGGTGCGGTGGCCTCCCATCTCATCGGCTATGTCGGTCGCGACAGGGCAGAGGCTGTCGCGGGAGATGAGAAATTTAATTTCTTCCATCCTGAAATGCGCGGACGCTCCGGCGTAGAGCATTACTACGACAGCTATCTTAAAGGAGTCCCCGGAGAGAGTAAGCTTCTTGTCGATGCGCGCGGTTTTGCCATAGAAGAGAATGTTGTAATCGAGCCTCGTCCCGGGCCGGATCTCACGCTTTCAATCGATATGAAAGTGCAGCTCGCCGCGGAAAAAGAACTTCGCGGAGAGAAGGGCGCCTGCGTCGTCATGGATCCTCGCAACGGCGAAATTTTAGCGATGGTCTCTCAGCCAGGATATAATCTTAATTCTTTTGTCCCCGGAATATCTCACGATCTTTACGATCGATATGTGAACGATCCCGGCAAACCCCTTCTCAACAGGGCAGCTGGCGGCTCGTACGCGCCGGGCTCTATATTCAAGCCGGTCGTCGCGCTTGCGGGACTTAAGCTCGGCTATCCCTACGCTGAAAAATATGAGTGCACTGGAGTTTATACGCTGGGCAAGATGCATATAAGGTGTGCGAACCGTTGGGGTCATGGTCCCTTGGATATGCCAGAGGCGATAATGAAAAGCTGCAATCCGTACTTCTGCAATCTCGGCATGGATATAGGAACGAATGCGATTGTCAAGGCGGCGCACGAACTCGGACTCGGCGAAAAAACGGGAATAGATTTCGGCCTTGATTCTTCAGGCGTCATACCGGTAGCGGATTGGAAAATGCGCACTTACGGAGAAAAATGGTTTATGGGAGATCTTGCGCAGATGTCGATAGGGCAGGGAATGCTGCTTGTAAGTCCGCTTCAGATGGCGAGAATGGTTGGAGCCATCGGGACCGGGTATCTTGTCACGCCCAAGCTTCTGCCGGAAGCCGAGACGATCAGGCGTAAAGTAGATTTTCCGAAAAATGCGTTGAAAGTTGTGCGAGAGGGAATGCGCCGGGTTGTCGATGGAGGCACCGGCAAACGGGCCGGAAAAGATCTCGCGGTCGAGCTTTGCGGAAAAACCGGCACCGCCGAAATAGGCAAGGGTGAAATGCGAAGAAAAAACACTTGGTTCATTGCTTACGCGCCGAGGGAAAATCCTACTGTCGCGCTTGCGATTATTATCGAGAATGGAGATTCCGGCGGCGGCACGGCCGCACCCAAGGCGAGAAATATTCTTGCCGCGATTTTCGGGGAAAGGAGCGCTGAATAATGCTTGAGAAACTGAAGCGCTTTAATTATGTGATGTTTTTTTCGATGCTTGTGCTTATTGCCATAGGCACAATCGCGATACACTCCGCCGGCAACGCTCGTACGGAAGAAGTATTTCACAACATGTGGGTCAACAATCTGACGACGGCCGTTTTCGGACTTGCCGTTTATTTGGCGATAGCATTTACGAATTACAGGAAGATACTTGATTTCCTGGCGCTTCCGGGATATGTGGGTGCGATAGTGATGCTTGTTGCGGTTCTTATATTCGGCTCCACCATTTATGGCGGCAGGCGGTGGCTTTGGTTTTTCCAGCCCAGCGAGATTTCAAAGCTAGCCGTGATATCATTGATGGCGTGGCTATTTGGCGCGCAAAGCGAAAGGCCGCGCACGAATTTCAAGTGGTTCATGTATTCTTTGGCGCTTATCGGTCTGCCTGCAGCGTTGATTCTCGCCGAGCCCGATCTCGGTACGACGCTCACGCTTATTCCCGCGTGTATCGTGATTCTTTTTGTAGCGGGCGTGTGGCGCAGAGGTCTTATGACTCTCATATTGGCCAGTGTCATTGCGGCAGGTGCGGTTCTTTCCGCCGTGTGGGAAGCCGAAAAACCCGGCGTAAGCGAAGAGCGCAGAGCGGCGATTCTGAAATACGTTCCGCTCAAAGCGCATCAGGTGAAGAGAGTCAGGGTTTTTCTTTTCCCCGAAGAGGATCAACTTGGCGCAGGATATAATTTAAGGCAGGCTCTCATATCCATCGGCTCGGGAGGAATGACCGGCAAGGGTATCGGCAAAGGTGAGACGAATCATCTTAAATATCTGCCGCAGGCTATTTCGATGAACGATTTCATATTCTGCGTATGGGCGGAAGAAACCGGTTTCATTGGATCTTTGACACTGCTCCTTCTGTTTGGCGCGATTGTCGTGCCTGGATGTTGGACGGCGTTTTTTGCTACAGACGTTAGTGGCAGGCTTCTGGCCATAGGCGTGTCGACCTTGATATTCGCTCACGTGTATGTGAATATCGCAATGTCGATAGGCCTTGTGCCGATAACGGGGTTGCCGCTGCCGTTTATTTCGTCGGGCCGCACATTTCTTGTGACTGTGATGGCCGCTTTAGGCTTAGTTCAAAGTGTATCAGTACACAGAGAGGAAAATATCAGATGAACCTGTTCGGTTGGTTGAAGCGCTCAAAGTTGAAGCGCGAAATTATAGTAAATGTCGAAAATCTGGAAACGCGGGTTGCGGTTTTGGAGAACGGCAGGCTCGAAGAATTCATGGTAGAGCACGACGAGAAGGAGCGTCTTGTCGGAAGCGTTTTTAAAGGGCGCGTGCAAAACCTTGAAAATGATCTTCAGGCCGCCTTCGTCGACATAGGATTGAAGAAGAACGCGTTTCTGCATTATTGGGATATGCTTCCTGACGTTGATTCCTTTCTTGAGGAAGAAGACGAGCAGCATCAGCGACAGAAGGCTTCGCGAAAGACCAACAGGCTTTCCGATGCCGAAATAGCCAAGCGTTTTCCGCCGGGCTCTGAGATTATAGTCCAAGTGACGAAGGGTCCGATTTCGACGAAGGGTCCGCGCGTGACCATCGCAAATCTTTCTATACCCGGAAGATATCTTGTCATGATGCCCGGTACGCGCACGAGGGGCGTGTCGAAAAAGATTGGAGATGCTAAAGAGAGACAGAGGCTCAAGAAGATTCTCGATAGACTCCCTCTGCCCGAAAACGTGGGGCTTGTCGTAAGAACCGTTGGCCAAGGGGCGTCGGCCCGCGCATTCGCGCGCGATCTCAGGAATCTGATTTCGATCTGGAACGAGATGCAGGCCAACATAAAAATGAGAAGAACTCCCTGCTGCATTTTCCAAGAGCCGGATCTTTGCGAAAGAGTCATACGAGATTGGCTGACGGAAGACGTCGATTCAATAGTTATCGACGATGAGCGCAGCTATAACGAGATGCGTGAAGTCGCGGGTAAGATTTCCCGCAGAGCCAAGTCGAAAATTCGCAGGTACGACGGAGGCGTTGGGATTTTCGAGCATTACGGTTTGGAAAGGCAGCTGCATGACGCATTTGCGCGACAGGTGCCGCTTAAGTCCGGCGGGTATCTTGTAATCGATGAGACAGAAGCTCTCATAGCGGTTGATGTCAACACGGGCCACTACAAAGGCAAGGGTTCTCAGGAAGAGGCGATTTTAGATGTTAACCTCGAGGCTGTCGAGGAGGTCGCCAGACAATTGCGTCTTAGAAACATAGGAGGCCTTGTCATTCTTGACCTTATAGACATGAAAAGCCGCAAGCATCAAAGAGAGGTGTACCGCGCGCTTAAAGAGGCTCTTAAGCGCGACCGCGCCCGTACGAACGTCTTGGAGATTTCGGAGCTCGGCCTTCTTGAAATGTCGCGTCAGCGCCAGGACCGGTCGATTCTGTCGCTTTTGACTTCAACTTGTCCATATTGCAAAGGCAGAGGTTTGGTAAAGTCACCTATGGCTATATCGGTAGAGATACAGCGTCACCTTATATCTCTTCTGAAAAAGGCTGAAAACGAGAAGCGTCCCTTTGAACCGAAGATCGTGATCGCTCCTCAGGTTATGCAGCGTCTTCGCACGGAAGATAGCGACATTCTGGCTTCATTGCAGAAAACTTACAACACGCGTCTTACGTTCGTTTCGGAGCTTCACAGGCATCCCGAATCGTTTTCTATACTGGACGCGGCCACCTCACAAGTGCTATACTCTCAGTCATGATGAAAAAATATCTTTTTATTGCAGCCGTTTCGTTCGGAACTGCCGCCTTTGGTATGCTGGGTTCTCTCGCCAGCGAAATGTCGTTCGATGAGGGTGCGGTGACTGTTTCAGCCGATAAGATCGCGGTTGACAACGTCACTAAGGCCATGACCGCAACGGGCAATGTTACCGTGGCCATGAAGCCTCTTACGATGAGGAGCGATTGCGCCAAGCGCGAGGCAGATGGACTCATCCGTCTTGCCGAAGGCTCTGAGGTGACGACCTGCACGAATTGCGTCGGTCATCTCCACTGGTCTGCCGAGGGCGAGGTCGAGTTTAAAAATCATGATTATATCATCATGCGAAACGTCTGGCTCAACCTGTTTGAATATCCGGTTTTCTGGTTTCCGTATTTCTGGTATCCGCTCGAAACAGATTACGGCATTCGCGTGATGCCGGGCTATTCCAGCAGGTGGGGGACGTATCTTTTGACGAAATACGTCTATCCGATAGCTGGCGACAGAAATCATTCCGAGGGCTCCTACTGGCTTTCGGGCAACACCCGCTTTGACCTTAGAAAGGAAAACGGCGTGGCGCTCGGTCAGACTCTTAATTGGGGACTCGGGAATTTCGGCACCGGCCGCTTTAAGGTTTATCACGCGTGGGATGACGACTATGACAGGCGAGACCGTCGTAAGTACAGACACGGCGGAAACTTTTTCAACCACAGTTCAACAATCGACCGCGAGCGTTATGCCGTCAGTCTCGAACATCGCTGGGAGCCGACGGAGCGTGATGTTGTGCGTCTTAAGGCGATGCTCGTAGAGGACTCTTATATGCATGAAGATTTTCTTCGTGACAGATTCTTTTCTCTTCGTCACAGATGGGTGGGTTTAAGCAATAATGAATTGGCGTGGGAGCATAGCGAACCTGTTTATGCGTACGGCGCAAGTGTCGCTGGACCTCTTAACGATGTCTACGGAGGAACGATGAGGCTTCCTGAATTTTATTTTGACATTTCGCCCCTTCCGGTGTGGACTCTTCCGATCAATTACGAGTCACAGACCCGCGCAGGGTATTTGCGTCGTTCGGCAGCTCACTATTCAAAGGCGACTTCTGTATATTCCTACAACCCCGGAATGTGGGCGCAGTTTGGAACGTTCCGAATGGATACATACCATCGTCTTAGTGCACCGATGAAATTGTTCGATGTCGTATCCGCCGTTCCACGCTTCGGCTTAAGAGGCACATACTACGGCGAGAGCGGCAATATCGTCAGAGACGGCATGAGCAAGGCGGGTGCGACGGATGATGATGCGTTTAGATCCATTGTCGAGGGCGGCGTTACGTTTTCCGCCCGCGGCACCGCGTGGATCGACAAAAATTGGCAGCATATGCTTGAGCCGTATTTTGACGTTCTTTTGCAGGAGGCCGACTGGTCTGGACTTGGCAAGACGCAAAGGCCTTATGTCTTTGATGCTTATGACATGGCGTCGATGTGGGAGGATCAGTTCGCCGGGCGCTCGCGCAATCTGCCGCACACGTACTACGGTGTAACTCCGGGATTGCGCAATGCGTGGCGCACGGTCGATGAGAAAGGCCGCCTTTCAACCATTCTTGATGTAGATGCCTACGTGGCTCTCCAGTTTAATGACGGTGAGTGGTATGAGGGCTCGGCAGAAAAGCGGAAGTTGACCGTTCCAGGTGAACCAAATTTGGGTGAAGATGATGTAATGGCGGCTCCTGGTTTTCGTGTGAGGTGGACGCCATCTGACGATATTATGCTCGGAGTTAACGCGGAATATAACTGTCAGGCCGACGAACTGGCGCTGGCCTCGCTGATCTATCGACAGAAACTCGACAAGAGTTTTTCGTATAATTTCGGCTTTTCGCACAGACATCAGCGCTGGTGGGATTATTCGATCTTCCCGTACAATTCCAAGCAGATGACGAGCGATGAATTCAACTATCCGTATTTTAGCTCGCTTTTCTTCGGTTTTGATCATGAGATTATCGATGCGATTAAATGGGATGCGGGCATAAGGTGGGATACTTCCGAAAATGAACTTGATGTTATTTCATTTGGCATAGAGTATCGCACCGACTGCCTTGCGTTCAGATTTTATTGCGAATACGAAAATAGCTACACGCGTGTAGATGGCTCGAAGTATGACAGTGATTTCAGCGTTGGCTTTGCCATATATCTGCGCGCTTTTGGTCTTGGCTCTAATCAGGTATATGACGGGAGATAAGCAAGAGTGCGAAAGACGAAGCAGAGTTATTTTGAGAGGCTTGAGAGTTATCTCGTAAAACTCATTCAGGAGCCGGGCGCCGATTTAGATCAACCTTTGGGCGTGAGGCTTTTGCTGCTCTTTCTTAAAGGCGTAAGTTGCATTTTCGCGCTGGTGGTCTATGTAAGATATTTTCTTTACAGCACGGGCGTCATCCGCCGTTATCCTCTTGGTATTCAAGTCATATCAATCGGAAATATAACTGCCGGAGGAACGGGTAAAACGCCGGTAACGGAAATATTCGCCCGCACTCTGGCCAGCGAAGGGCGGAAGGTGGCGATACTTTCGCGCGGCTATCGCCGTAAAGAGGCTCCGTGGTGGCAGAGGATGTTTACGGATGTTATTGACCCGCCGCTTGTCGTTTCTGACGGAAAGCGCGTTCTTCTTGATTCTGCGATAGGCGGCGACGAGCCGTATATGCTTGCCTCGAACCTACCTGGCGTGGCGGTAGTGGTCGACAGAAACAGGGTCAAGGCCGCACGTTATGCGATAAAGCGCCTCGGGTGTGATACGATTATTCTTGATGACGGTTTTCAGTATCAGAAACTGAAACATTCGATCGAGGTCGTTCTTGTCGACTCGACAAATCCCTTCGGCAACGGCAGTATGCTGCCTAGGGGAGTTTTGCGTGAGCCGATAAAAAATTTAAAAAGGGCCGATATAATTTTTCTTACGAAGTGCCGCGGCGACGTCTCAAAGGTGAAGGAGGAGATAAAAAAATACAATAGCGACGCGGAAATAGTGGAATGTAACCATACTCCAAAACTGCTGAAGGATGTTTGGAGCAGGGATGAATATCCGCTTTCATGGTTAGATGGCAAGGTGACATGCACTCTTTCCGGAATCGCCTCGCCTAAGGGTTTTGAAAATTCGCTCAGACGCCTTGGCGCGAAAGTGGTGTGGTGTGAGCGTTATGCCGATCACCACAGGTACGATTCGTCCGAAGTTCTTTACGCGCTTAACCGTACGGCTGATATCGGCGCCGACGCGCTTATCACAACGGAGAAGGACGCTGTGCGCTTTCCGCGGTTCGAGACTACGCCTGTAAAATGCCTGTACTTAAGAATAGCCATCGAAATATTGGCGGGGCGTGAGAATTTCACGGAAATCATAAATAGAATTTGTCACATGAGTAAGCGTCAATCTTAAAGATATGGTATAATACAAAATGTGATTGAGTAGTTATCGGCAGTAAAAAATGAGCGCTTTTATGAAATATGTCGGCATGATGTTCTTGGCGGCCGCTGTCTTCGCAGCGGCAATCTCGGCATATAAATACAGCTCAAACATGAGGCTCAAGGCGGAGGCTGATCGCGACAGGGCTTTAGCGCAAGAGAATGCCGCGAAAGAAGAGCGAAAGACGCAGGAGGCGCTGGCCAAGAAGGCTGAAGAACAAAGGCGTGCGTCCGAGAATAACATCGCGTCACAGAAGCTCGCTTTGGAGGCGGCAGAAAAGGCGAAAGAAGAGTCCGAGAACAATCGCATAAAGGCAATAGAAGAGCGCAAGTCCAAGGAGCTTGCGTCCAAGGCTGCCGAAAAAGCGCTTTTGGCTTCTCAGGCCGAGCGCGATGCCGCCAAGTCCCGCGAAGCGGAGGCAATGGCCGCGCTGGAAAAATCCAAGGCCGATGAAAATGCGTTGCGATTGAAGGCTGATGAGGCCCGTGATAAACTCCAGGCGGAAAAATTAAAAAGCGAGAAGATAATCGCCGAGGCGAAAATGGCGGAGCTCTCTAAGATTGATTTTCAGACATGGGAGCGCGATCTTTTGGAGCTTAGAGCAGAACTTGAAGAGAGAGAAAGAGCGCTCGAACCTGAAAAAACCATAGCCGACCTTTCGTGGGTTGGCGATGGTCAAGATAATACGTTTGATGAAAACGGCAGGTTGACCAAAAAAAAGAAAGAGAAAAAGCAGTATCGCGCGGAGGATGACATCACCTTGCCAAGGGGTTCTCGAATATTGGAAAAAGAGATGCGCATAGTTTCCGAGACGCAGAAAAAACGCGATGAAGACGTCCGGCTGAAAATCATAAAGACGCTTGAAGGTCTTTATGTGGACGCATTGAAAGAGTCTCGTGTAATAGACGCGAAGTATTATAAAGATGTAATCAAGAGTTTTTATCCTGATTTGAAATTTAAGGGGGAGATAAAATGAGTCTTTCTGTGGGTATTGTGGGTCTGCCGAATGTCGGCAAGTCAACGCTTTTCAATGCTTTGACAAAGCGTCAGCAGGCGGCTGCGGAGAATTATCCCTTCTGCACGATAGAGCCCAATTCGGCGATTGTCGAGGTTGTGGACGATAGGCTTGATGAATTGGCTAAAATAGTCTCGTCTCAGCAGATAATAAGAGCGACTGTAGAGTTTACAGATATTGCGGGTTTAGTTAAGGGAGCGTCGAAAGGCGAGGGGCTTGGCAATAAGTTTTTGGCCAACATTAGAGAGTGCGACGCCATTTTGCACGTTGTCAGGTGTTTTGAAAACGACGACATCATTCATGTGCAGGAGGGCGGCAACAAATCTTCGCCCATTGATCCCGTAGCTGACGCCGAAGTGATAGAGACGGAGCTTATTCTTGCTGATATGGAGCAGCTTCAAAGGCGATATGATCGGATAAAAAAAGAGGCTCAAGCCAAGCCCGCCTTGCGTCCGGAAGCAGAGGCTTGCGCGGCGCTCTTAAAACATCTTGAGGAGGGTAAAAGCGTTCGCTCTTTCCCGAGGGGCGAGGCGGATGCGATAGTTCAGGTTATAAAGGAACTGCACTTTCTTACGGAGAAGCCAGTTATTTACTGCGCGAATGTCGCCGATGACGGCGTGACTGGTGAGGGGAATGCCCATGTCGAGGCGCTTAAGGCTTATGCTTCGTCTCAGGGCGCCGAGCTTGTTACGATTTGCGCACAGGTTGAAGCCGATCTTGCGGGCCTGTCTGATGCCGAGGCCAAGGAGTTTCTTGAAAGCTACGGTTTGAGCGAGTCGAGTCTTGAAAAGACGATTCGTTTGGCGTACCACACGCTGGGGCTTGCCAGCTACTTTACGGCAGGCCCGAAGGAGTCGCGGGCGTGGACATTTAGACGCGGCTGGAAGGCTCCCCGCTGCGCCGGTGTAATCCACACCGATTTTGAAAAGGGCTTTATCAGGGCGGAAGTTGTTCCTTATGCGGATTACGTTGCCTTGGGCGGAGTTTCCGGCGCAAGACAGGCCGGCAAGCTCAGACCTGAAGGCAAGGAATACGAAATGAAGGATGGGGATGTTGTTGAATTCTTATTCAACTGATCCACTATGAAGGGTATGCTATGGCAGAAAAAAAAGAGCTGAACGAAAAGAAGATCGCCCGCCTCATTGAACAGCTTCTTGTTGAGCTGGGCGAAGATCCGACGCGCGAAGGGCTTAAAAAAACTCCGATGCGTGTTGCTAAAGCATACTCATTTTTGACGCGCGGCTATCGTCAGAAAATCAAAAAGGTTGTAAACGGCGCTTATTTCGCAAGCGGCACAAATCACATGGTGATACTTAAAGACATCGAGCTTTATTCGCTTTGTGAACACCATATGCTGCCGTTCTACGGAAAGTGCGCGATAGGCTACATTTCAAAGGGCAAGGTTCTCGGTGTTTCAAAGTTGGCGCGCATAGTTGACATGTATTCGCGGCGGCTGCAGATTCAGGAGCGCCTTACCGAAGAGATCGCAGATGCGATAATGAAAGAGACTCAGGCCGAGGGCGTGGGCGTTGTCATTAACGCCAAACACCTTTGCATGATGATGCGTGGAGTCGAAAAACAAAACAGCAGCATGACGACAAGTGCTGTTTTAGGTTCGTTCAGAACCGACGAAAAGGTTCGGCAGGAATTTCTTTCGTTGATAAAAAATTGACGTAACAACAGCAGAAGATAGGAAGAAAAGTATGAAGAGCAAATACACATTACTGGTTTCTGGGACATTGGCGGTGGCCATGTCTGTTTTGGCCAATACTAAGCTTGAGGCTGAATTTGAAAAGGCTTTCAAAGAAGGCAAGACTCTTACGGCGGAGAGCGTGTTTCGTTCTTTGACAGAGAAGCGTGCTCAAGTTTCGCCTGTCAGATATTGGCAGGCCGCCGAACTTGCGCGTCAAATGCGCAAATCTTCTCTTCGCCGCGATCGCCTGTCGAGATATATGGCGGTAGAGAAAAAGTGGACGCCCGAGGTCGAACAGGCGGCCTATGAACTTTGTTTTACGGCGACCGACGCACGGGCGTTTGAAAAATTGGCGAAGAACGTCCCGGCTTCTTCTGAACTTTACAGGGCGGGCTCGCATCTTTTGTGGTGTCTTCGCACCGAGAAGCGCACTGCCGATTTCATGCAGGTAGCGTCAACGATGCTTGAAAAGTTTAATGACAAAGAAAAGCGCCTTGCTGTCGCAAATCACGTTAAAAATTTCAGGTTTGACTATCCTCCCGGTTTTTCATACGCAAGTGCGCTTGAGCTTCTCGCCAAGTATAAGGATCTTGCTGGAAGCGATGCCGTTAATATGTATATCGATCTGTGTGAGAAGTCTCTTGACGCAAAGTGGCTCGCTGATTACTGTTTCAACGGCAAAGCGCGTTTAGGGCATGAATTTTTTGAAAGACACTTTACTTCCAAAGTAGGGAATATCAAGGATGATAAGCTGCGCAGAGACGTAATAAAGAAGATGTTCTCTCTTGAGAGCGAATATCTTAAAGTCAGCAAACCCCCGAGAAACTCGGAGCTTGCTTTCCTGCAGGTGTATGGCCGTTTTTACGGGCGCTATGCGCGTTATCTCGGTGACGGCGTTAGCGCTACAGAGGCGCAGTCGAAGCAGAATCTTGAGTTCCTGAAGCGTCTTATCGGTGTATTGCCAAAAACCGACAGCGGCAGAGCCATGGCTCGGGCGGTGTCGTCTGAAATGATAGCCGGCAAAGCGGTTTTGACTGCCGATATAACGCCATACGCTCTTGCCAATCATGAGTATTTTACGGCTGGGGATTTGTGCAATCTCTCGAAAGTGGCAGAGAAGAGCAAGGAGAAAAATTCTCTTCAGCCAGTTAAAGATCTGATAAAGCTTACGGGCAACCGTTATGATGTACGCTGGAATCTGCTCGGCCAGATTGCGGCCTTTGGCGATCTTGCGCTTTTGATCTCAACAATTGAAGAGCATATTTCCAACGACTGGTACAATACTGATATAGGAAACATTTTTAACAAGGTTTCTTCCAGCACCAGTATTACGGACGATAAGAAAATAGCTATTCTTGAAAGATGCTTCAATTTAACCGGCTATATTAGACCGTGGGCCTGGTTTACCGGAAGAAATGCCGAGAATCTCATGAGAACACACAAGTTCCTGACGCTCCCGGCAGGAAAGGCGTTTCTTTCAAAAATCAAAGGGGATGTGAAATCTTCCGATCCGTTTTTTGTCGCGTGCTCTAGGATATACGGCTTAAACCGTGCGGCATACAATACCTGCCCGGAAGAGGCGCATAAAATAGCCGAGGCGACGGTTAAGGCGTATCTTCAGCTTGGTCCAAAAGCGCCCAGTCGCAGAAAGGCTTTAGATTCAATGTTGAGCAGATACGCCTTTCTTTGCGAAGCGTCGAGTGTCGCGAGCGTCAAGTTTATCAAGACCCTCAAGCCGCTCTTTGAAAAATCATACGACAACTGGGATATTCTTTGGCGAGTGTTTCATGCGGCGATGCAGCGCGGAGGAGATGAAAGTGCAGTTTGGGATATTGCGCTTTTGAGAGCGAAACGCACCGGGGACGCTTATATGGCGATCTGTCACAATATGCCTGAGGGGTATACGGCGATACCCAAAGACTTCAAGTATAATGAACTTCTGTTCGATAAAGTGTCCGCTTTCATAATCCGTCATCTTGCCAATAACCGCATAGCGAAACCGGAAGATAAGATGGCGGCGTTAAACGTTCTTTTCAAGCATCCCGGGTTTAATCTCAATGACGGCAATATGATAAGCTCGATCAGCCGCAGCATTCTACCGATCATCAATCAGCCCGTGGTAGTTAAGAATTTTCCATGGAAGGAAGCTCTTGATAATGTGATAAGAAAAGATGTTTCTCGCGACGGGGCTTCAGCGCGAATAATGTACGATATGTTTGCCAGGGCGGGTAAGCGCAAAGAGGCGATGGATGCGTATGTTCAAGAGGCTTGTAAACTCAATGGGTATGCCAGGATACACTGGCTTTTCACGATTCTTGACTGTCTTACGTTTCCGAGAAACAATAATGAAGTGCAGTCTGGTGTTGTGGACAGCATGACGCCGTTTATCAAAGATTATCTTCTCCCTCAGCTTTCTGCCCTTAAGTCCAAGGAAATACCGCTCGTGTATCTCGGTAACGAACGATCGGATTGGGATGCGCTTAATAACTGGTGCGCTGTCAACAGGGAAAACAAAGAGAAGGCGGCTTTGGTTTTAAATCTGTCTCGTCAAATGGGTAGGCTCTTGAACGGAAATTGCCAGGGCTTTCCGGCTGCTGATGGTGCGCACAGTGATGTCTTTGTAAACCTCTATAAAGAGGCGTTGGCAAATTCAAACACCTTTGACATGGCTGAATGTGCGGCTCTTGTCGGAGCGACGTCAAACCATAGGACATTCTCCGCCGTGTACAATCTGCTCCAGAAAACGCGCGAAGGTGAATTTTGGGAGAGCGCTTACTTGATGTCGAGTTCCATCCCCGGCGATCGCGACCAGTCGCTTGTTACGCTGTCTATGCGTGTGCGCGCTGAAGCGGCGGCTCACCTGCCTGGCGTCTATCCGGTAGATGAGAAGCACCCCGCCTACCCATTATATGTCGCCGCTGATGAGCTCTCAAGAAAAAACAGCGAAAGGGCATGGGAGATTCTTAAGAGAAACATAACCGTCTTTGAGCGTGAGGCGATCAATCTGCCTCCCGATTTTACGGCTTGGGGCGTTGAACAGCTTCGTCTTTCTCGCGGCAAAAAGGATGAAAGTCTCATCAAGGCGCGTCAGATCGCAACCGCGCTACTCAACAATGAATCGCGCATTATTCCCGATCTCGCCGCGGCGATGCTTCTAGTGCGCGCAGAATGCTTTAGAGATCAGCAGAATTTTGAAGCGGCAAAACTCGAGTATCAGTCGATAAGAAACAACCCGAAGTACAACTCTACCGCAGCTGGTCGAAAGGCGATGTTCCGCGCCGTTGATTTGATGATTGAGACAGGCAATGTTTCTGGCGCTGAATCCACGATTGAGTATTGGCACAGCCAACCTGATCCTGAGATTCAGGCGCAGGCTCATTATTTTGCCGCCCGCATAGCTTTCGACCGCAAGGACTATGATACTACAATAAAAGAATTGCGCGAAGTGTTTGCGATCGATTTCACTCATACCGAGGCGAGATTCCTTCAAGGTAAGTGGAAGCTGGCGACGAACAATGAAGTCGACGATACCGACGTTATGATCGGCGATCTTTCCGATCGCACGGTCATCCGTCCCGGTCAACAGCTGACGATCACGGTACAAGATCGCAATCTTTCAGTCGCAGGCGGCGGATCTTCAATACCGATTATCCTCACGGCGAAGCCGGGTGGGGACACCGAGCGCATTCTTCTTTATCCTTCCTCGCGCGATCCCAACCTCTTCAAGGGTGTGGTCGACGTGAAGCTGGCCGAGGCATTTCCGTCGAACCTCGTTCTTGAAGTTCAGGGTAACGATCTTGCGCAGTATGAAATTGAAAGGGACTTCCTTCTCGCTCGCGGGCTGCCGCTTAATAAGCCCAAAGTGCTGCGCGTTATCGACGATGCGAAACTTTCGATAGGCGCAGGAGCTCCAAGAGCGGACGAAAAGGAGACTGAACTTGCGCTTGAAGACTCGCTTGAAGGTTCATTTGACTCTTCTGCCCTCTCTAGCGCCTTAAGGCCCGGCAATCCTCTCTATGTGGTTGTCAGAGACAGAGACCGCTCGACCGGCAAGGAATTGGGTGAGGTCGCCGTTTCTGTAAAAACCACAAGCGGCGACAGCCTTGAGAATGTCGTTTTGTCGGAAACAAAGCCGTATTCGGGAGTTTTCCGTGCGCAGATACCAACATCGCTTCCGCCGCCGCGTGCGTTCGCAAGCGACACGTCGGCCGGGTTTAACACGGGTGATGTGATCAACAAGAACAAGTCTGGCGAGTGGCGCAGCTTGGCCGACGGTCAAATCGGCAAGTGGATTGAAGTCGATACCATGGCTTCGCACAGAGTTTCAAACGCCACCATAAAGGTTAAGAACCCTCAGGAAATTCGCGCTATCAATCTTGTCGGCCGTCTTGGAACCGAGACCATCCGTCTTGGGTCGCTGCCGGCGGGTGACATTAAAAAGCGTATCGGCATAAAGCGTCAGAGCGAGATGGGCTTTTACACGAGATCGGCGCAGGCGATTCGCGCGCGCTTTGCTCGCGTGAACGCTCCTTCGCAGTCGAGCGTCTCCAATTTCTCGTATGATGTCTCTCATAATTATCCGCGTCAGGTGATAACGTATTGGAAGGGCGCCTTCTGTCAGCCTAAAGAATTTGGCTACATGCGTCTTCGCATCGTCGCCAAGAACACGCAGGGCAAAACATTCGCGGGTCTTTGGATGGAGATGCATCTTGACGGCGAGCAGGTTTTCCAAGGGCAGGGTCCGTCTCTTCATAACCGCATCGTCACGTTTGATGTTCCTTTAGGGGCGCACAGATTTGAACTCTTTGCCTCGACCGTTCATAAAGAGGATTCGTTTGATATTCTCTGGGAGCCGATCGGCGAGGAGGCTAAATCGATTCCTTACGACTGGTTTGATGCGGATAAAAATTCTTCAATTCTCAAATTCCTGGAGGACAAGGCTAAAATCGTCCGTACCGAAGAGGGCTTTTCGGCAACTTTCCCGCACCCGGTTCGTTTAAGGTCGCTCAGGTGGGAATTTGCCGATCGCGTAGGCCTTGACGTCAGCGTTTCAAAGATGACGATCGTAGACTCGAAGGGCGAGACGATAATTCCTTGCGACAGCGATTTCTCTGATGCCCAGAAAAACAATACTCTTGAGGTGGCTCCCGGCGATTCTATATCTGTCACCTATCAGGATGATGTAACGTCTTCCGGCGAGAAGCGTGTTCTTCATAAGAGCATGAGAAGCTCCTTCAATAACGCTAAAGTCAACTTCTATTTTGAGCATATCGACGAATCAAGGTCTGATTGGCAGCGTCAGCAGCTTCATCAGGCTCTACGCTTCCAGCCGGGCGATGTCATAATAGCCTCGGTTGTGGACGCTGATGCCGATTTCACCCCTGAGGCCGATACGATAAGCGCCGTTATTACAACAGGCTCCGGTCAGAGAAAGGAGCTTAAGCTTATTGAACAGTCAAAGGGTTATGCAGGAGTCGCCAATGTCGGCGCCAATCTTGACGGCGTTCACAGCGGGCTTTTCATGGCGCTTATAAAAACGGCAAATAAAGATGACGCTAACGCTCCCGCAAATGCGCTTAAAGTGACTGAAAACGATATGCTTACTTTAGCCTATGAGGACAGGGAAAACACTAACCCCGGTGTTCCGTACGTGAGAGTGGCGAAGGTTCAGGCCGTAAGAAAGAGCGAGCCGATTATCACGTTGTTCAATACGACCCGTCAGCGTGTGGTGGATAATTCCCCAACCGCCAAGGCGAAGCTTGAGAAGATCCGCCGTCGAGCGGGCAATGAGACGGTAAAAGCGCTCTATCGCGACGTCTTGAGCGCCGTGCCGATGGAAAAGAGCGTGAGCGATTCCGCAGAGCCTATTCTTGTGAACGTGGCAACACCCATCCTTGTCAGGGTCAATGATCCTGCACGTGCGCGTCATGCGGCCTCAAGAATAAAACTTCGCGCTTCAAGCTCTTCGGAGTCGATTGAAATACCGATGGAATTGGCGAAGAATTTTGCGGGGATAGATCTCCGCAAGGGAGCGGAGTCGATAAAGGAGGCTTATGCCTCGGGCAGCTTTAACGGTTCAGTAAAACTTCGTATGGGTCCGCCAGATCCCAATGAAGAATCGTTGGAGAATAAAACTCCCGAGCTTGGTGTCACAGGATCTGACAACATTAAGCTTGAAGTGTTGAGCGAGAATGGCGATGTCGTTCTTTCGAGAATACTGAAACTCGTTTCCAACGCCAATCTTGCGCTTATGGATTCTACCTACACCGCTCCGCGCGACACGGCTCATGTTGGAGAGAAGTTCTTTGTTCAGGTCGAAGACGCCGACCGTGATTTAAGCGAAGAGACAGATCTTGTCGACGTTACGGCGATCGGCCTATTGAGCGGAACGACAAATACGATTCGCCTTAGCGAAACGTTGCCGCATTCGGGCATCTTTACCGGAATGTATCCCAGCCGGATGTACGGTGATAACGTGGTCTTCTCGTATCGCGATGAATTAACTCTTCCCGGAACTCCCGTCACGACGCATTCCGTAACAGGGCGCGTTTTCCGCGGTTCGGATGGATCTGTGAGAATGTTCTCCAAGCGTTTCCGTGATTCGGATATGGCGGTTCTTGTGCAGTTCCGTTTGGCGGAGTGTCTCTTCGAGCAGGCTAAAGAGCACCGTAAACTCAAGCAGTTTGAGCGCAGCTCGAAAGCGATAGACGAAGGAAAGCATATCCTTGAGGAGGCGTTGAAGAATTATCCCGATTCTTCTCATGTTGCGCAGGGTGAATATCTGCTTGCCAATCTCTATCAGGAGCTGGCGACGGAGAAGAAAGAGGCTAAGGATATATCGGCAGCGATGCCGTTATATACAGAGGCGCTGGCTCGATTCTCGACGATTCTTTCAACATGGCCCGATGGAGCGTTCGCGGCGAAAAGCCAGTATCACAAGGCGTTGTGCCTTGAGATGCTCGGAGATTACGCCCGCGCTTCCGAGGAGTACGTAAAGATGACATATCTTTATCCTGACTCCGAGCTTGTCGGTGATGCGACAATACGTTTGGCGACATACTACTACAAGGAGGCTAAGCGTTTTGACATCTCCGGAAAAATCTATCAGAATTTCCAGAGGCGCTTCCCCACGCACGAGAAGGCCCCAAGAGCCCTCTTCATGAGCGGAAGCTGCTATGTCAAGCAGGCCGAGGCATATCAGAAAAAATATAAAGAAAACAATCCCAATGTGCAGGTGCTTTCGCGCGAGGCGAGCGAAATGTACCGTAAGGCCGTGTCGTCGTTTGCGAGCGTCGCGGAAAAATACGCCGAGACGGCTTCTCCCGTCATGCGTGCGCAGGCTCTTTACTGGGCGGGCGACGCGGCTTTGAGAGTCGGCAGCTACGAGCAGTCCTATCTCTATCTCAAGCGCACCGTCTTTGAATTTCCTGAGACGGAATGGGCGCGTCGCGCACGTGGTCTGCTCTTGCAGGAGGAGAGATCTTTTAAGGATATGGAGTAATGAAAATGCGTAGTCTCATTTTTTTCGCGGCTTTTCTTTTCGTATTTTCCGCTGAGGCCCGTGTTCATGAGTGGACATGGAATATGCCGGGGAGCGTTTACAGAAATCTCGAGTTCACCATTCGCAGCGGCGTTGACCGCGCCGCGAAGGTCTTCGGCGAAGCGTATGAAGCGCGCCGGCACAACCGTCTTACGGCACAGCAGCAGGTTTCGCGTTTTCGCGCCGCCGCCGCCGAATGGAAAAAGGTTCAGATACAGGCGGAATCGGAAAGCAACGATTCGGCGCTCATTGGGTATCTTTCGTTTATGCAGGCGTTTTCCAGCCACCTGGCGCGCGACCGCAATCAGGCGGTAAAGTCGTACCAGGAGGCGATCGATATTTACGGCGACGACAGGTGGGT
>JAEIGA010002231.1_pt1 | contig 30971 bp, 18 predicted proteins | sample 9270691 | NCBI WGS metagenome assembly JAEIGA01 (sample SAMN17057246, study PRJNA624740) | gut metagenome | biome: biome; isolation source: fecal sample | host: Bos grunniens | place: China: Xizang | collected 2019
TACATGGTTGTGGATGCGAAATAGTAGGTGTCACCCACACGAATAACGTCGCAGTCGGGGAAGTCTGCATTAACAATCGGGTTGATATAGGTTCCATCACCCTGATCTGCTGTCCAACGATACTCAAACGGCTTTAGCGTCTCTTGTGCAGACAAAAAGCAGCAGCCAAATAGAACTGCTGCTAAAAAAGATGATGCCTTCTTCATTTTTTCTTATTCTTCTTTGCTTTCTTCTTTCCATTCATTGCTTCACTTACCTTCTCGGCCTTCAGCATGACCTTAGCATAGCGGCGGCCCAGTTCGCGGTATCCGTCTGCAGTAAAATGCAACTTGTCAAAGTTGCCTTGGCAGCCCAGCGAAGGCACTACGTATGCAGTAGGTATCACCAGCGGCATGGTTGCAATCACGCTGTTGTGGAGCGAGCATGTGCCATTGTCCTGCTGAGAAACAAGTTCACCCACGAGCAGCGGACACTCTTCAGCCTCGAGGTTCAGTTCTGCCAGCAGTCGCTCATATACATTCTTCACGCGCTCCGGCCAGTCACGCTGACCATTGTTTGTGCATCCCTGATGCAGCAGAATTCCCTTAATCACACCGGCCTCCTGCGCCTTCTTCGCCATATCGACCAAGCGACGGAAAGGATTGTTGTCATATGCCTTGCAGAAGTTCTGCAGCCAGTTTGCCGAGCTGGCGATATATGCCGGAGCCTTTTCTTCATCGAAAAGGTCGATGCTGCATCCGCCAATAGAGACATTGATGACACCGATTGTCACATCCTCTGGAGTGTTCTCCACCATTGTACGGCCAAAGTAGTCAGCTGGAGTCAATCCCGTATTTTCACGGCACAATGGCGGAACTGCCACATACCACTTGCCCATCTCGCGACCGGTATTCTGAAAATCCACTGCCGCCATCATCTTGAAGCGGGGACTCAGCCCCTCACGATCCTGCGGCTCAATGCGTGCATTACCTTCCATATTTGACTGACCTAAGCAGAGATAGATATGGAAGTTGGGGTCAAACTTCTTAGGCTGCTCAATCTCTCCCGCGGCATTGTTGCCATCGTTAAAATTCAACACTGCATTTTTCTCGTAATAATCTTTCAGCTCCTTTTTATCCTGCGCATGACTCACACACACGACTGCCAGAAGAGCAACGGCTGCTAAAAACATTTTTTTCATGATAATAAGTATTTTTTACAGGTGAATATGATGCAAAGATAATGATAAATATCAAATTGAAGAAAAAGGGAATGAAAAAAAGGGGCGAAGATGATAAAAACATCTAAGAAAAGAATCCCAACGCACACACCGTGTGCCTAATATAAAAAACACCAAGTTTATAATATTACGCACACGGTGAGGGGAAATTACCTTAGCGCCAGCATCGTATTTTCGATAGACCAATTACCTAAAAAGAGGTGAGAGTCTTACCTATACCATAGATGAGAGTCTCACGTGTACCCCAGGTGAGACTCTCACCCCTCTGGGGGTGCTGAAAGAGGGCAAAAAGATAGGGGCATGCCCAACGGACACGCCCCCATCAATCTATGAATTGTCAGAGTGCTGATTACTGGATAGCAACACCCGCCATGTTAAACTTCTTGCCGTTCTTGATGATGACAATCTTGCCGTTCTCTATGAACTTGCCGTTTACTGGAGCAGCTGCTTCAACATCTTCGATAGCGTCAACAACACCTGCAACGTGCTTGTAGATGCCAACCACCTTAGCCTCAAGCGGAGCAGTGAAGCCACCGAAGAAAGTCATCATACAGATCTGAGGAAGTACGCCATTCACAACACCGCACTTTGAATCCTCAGCAAATACATACTTGAACTCTGTTGCACCTTCTGGAACATCAACGAGGTCCTGATTAGACCAGAATGCGAGTTTCCAACCTGCAGCTACTGGTTCAGCGAACTTAACAACAACATAGTCGCAATCCTTCACGTCAACATCCATCATCTTGAAAGCAATCTGGAGGTCTGCATTTACAGTGTAAGTATTGTACTCTTCACCTTCAACAAGTTCAGCACGAGCGAATTCGTCATACTGCTTGCCCTGATCCTGTGGAATCTCAATGAGGTCTGGGTCAACAACTGGCTCTTCGCTTGGTCCTGATGTTGCAGTCTTTTCGCTGATGATAGCTGCGATATCCTCAGGAGTGAGAACATAGTTAGTAATCATTACATCGTCGAACTTGAATGGAGAGTCACCGTCAGCCCAGCCCCAAGCCTGGTTACCGCCAAGGCAGATGTGCTTGAGGTCGCCACCGTTGCTGAACAAGCCTGCAAGTGTCTTGCCTTCTGTGCCATCACAAGTCCACTGGTTCTTCACCTCACCATCAAGATAGATAGTAAGACCAGCCTCTGTATATACAGCAGTGTAGTAGTGCCACTCGTTGTCTTCAAGCCAGTTCTCTACGAAATTGAATCTAGCATCGTTTGCTTCCCAAGCGTACTGGTTGTAAACGTTGGTCTTGCCATTTACGTGTTCTGTTTCAGCAAAGTCAGTCCAGCCTGCGCAGTTCACCTGTGCAAGACCACGGCTCTGAAGAGCGAGCATTGGGAATGTATTCTCTGCACCATTAGTGTTGCTTGCGTATGCAGTGAAGAATGGAGCATAAGGATAATCGCCAACAGCTTTGCCATTTGCATTTACCCAGAAAGCGATAGTAAGTTCCTTAGAAACTGCGCTCTGTGCAAGCACTGTGTCAGGAAGCGTGAGGTAGTTTGTACGAAGCGCACCGCCTACGTTAGAGAATACCTTGCCAAACTTAGCATCAGCATCGTCAACGAATGAGCCTGCACCAATAATCTTAACGTTTTCGTCAGCTGACTCGAAGTCGTAAGTCCACTTATAAGGAACAGCCTCCTCTGGAGTCTCCTCAGCAATGAGTTCACCGCTAACCAAGACCTTAGTCTCTGATGCACAAACAACGGCTCTTGCAGCAGCACATCCGTCAGCAGCGAGAGTTGCCACTGCATCTGTCTTCAGAATTTCACCTGTTGCACGATTAAGGAATGTAACAGTGCTGTCTGTTGCGACAACAGCATTAGTTGCTGTAACTGCGTAAATTGCTTCAGACTCCTTACCGCTTACATAAGTCCAGTTAGTAGCACCGTCAGCTTTCTTTACAGAAGCCATGAACACGTCTGATGCCAACTCGCCAGAAGTCTTCTGGATATCGAATGGAAGCTCGCCAGAGAATGTACCACCAATAATGAGGTTTTCACCATCTGCACCCATGAAAAGGTTGTAAGGTGTATACAGCTTTTCGCTCAGTGCCACGTTATATTCCTTGGTTGTTGTTGTTTCACCAATAGTAGCTAAAACAAAAGCATGCTCCAAAGCACCCTCGTCAGTCTTTGCAAAAGTAAAATCCTTCTTTTCTGCAGATGTTGCCAAAGTCAGATTACCAACACCAATAAAGCCTACATAAACTGTACCATTATCAACTACGAAATCAAACGCTTTTGCATAGAAATCGACATAAGACACAACCTCTGTATTCTGTACGGTTGCGACATTAGCAGCTCCAGTCAAATCACTCTTGTTCAGAGAGAAGACACCCACATTTCTGTTATCCATATACATAAAATCGAATACATTAATGTAAGCACCTTTCCATGAAAGTTCTGCAACATCACCAGCGTAATTAGCAGCAACATATACCTTATCGCCATCAATCTGAATCTTGCATGGCTTTACATATACATCACCTGCCATTGGGAAATACATGAATGTATTAACAATCTCTTCATTTGCAGCAGAAGCAATGACCTTAACAGTTTCAAACTTACCATCTTTGCTAATCTTTGCTACGAAAGCAGCATAAGCATCTGCACTTCCGGAAAGTTCTGCTGATATGCCTTCCGCACCTTCGTACTTAACTGCATCCATGAAGTAGCCTGCTGCATACAATGTGCCATCAGCATCTACATCAATTGCAGAAACGATTGCGTTACCTTCCATGGTTACAATCCACTGCTCTTCGCCCTTCTCGTTGTACTTAACGATGCTGGCAGAAGTCAAGCCTTCTGGATCTGCAACGTTCTTGCCCGCAAAGATGAAAGCCTTGTTATAAGTTCCAGAAACATAAACAGCGCCATCTTCTGCAACTGCGGTATGAATACCTTTCAGTTCTTTTGCATCAGAAACTGGCTCATAAGACGCTTCCCAACCACCAGGGAACAGGCTTTCTGCTGAAGCGCTCAAAACAGCAACAAATGCTGTCAATGTAAGTAAGAATTTCTTCATAACTACTTGATTAAAATGAATAAATATAATTAAAAACACATTTTCCAAAAACTATTGGTTTTCCCAACGTTCAATCTCAGGGTTAGCAGAGACTGCACTTGATGGGAAGCGCATGGTGTACTGCGCTGGCTGCAACGTATAAGTCTGGCCATCATAGTTACGCACAAGGGCAGGTTGTGTAGTGCGACGCAAGTCATACCAGCGATGACCCTCGAACGCCAACTCGCGAGCACGCTCATCCATGATTTCCTGTACGAGTTCATCTTCTGTCATGTCAGCAATAAGGTCAAGTGTTGTTTGATAAGCAGAAGAACTCAAACGATTTTGCATGAGCGGCTTCAAATATTCCATCGCCTGTTCAGTTTTTCCCTGACGGGCCAACGCTTCTGCAGCGGTAAGATATGCCTCAGCTGTGCGGAAGGAACTGGAGAACTCATCATTTCCACCCTTCAGCAAAGAATAAGAAGAAGAAGTCACACGCTTGAAATACTTCGTACGACGCTGGTCACCAGAACGGTAAAGTTTGATGAAATCTGGTGATGGCATATTGATGACAGTATAAAGATTGCTGCTGAAACGTTCAAGAGCAACCAGATTTTCTACAGACTTATAGCTATTGGGGAGCACATCGCTGCTGTTCATATCTTCCAACTCTCCGTGACTCGTAATAACGGCTTGAGCTGCATCGAACGCATCAGCCCAACGTCCCATATACAAATATGTACGTGCACGAAGCAAAGCGACAGAAGCACCACAGAAGCGGTAGTTCTTACCTTCTTCCCAAACATCAACATTCAAATACTTTTCAGCTTCTGCAAGATCGCTGAGCACTTGCTGATAGACTGCTTCAACGCTACTGCTGCCAGGCACTGCGTTCACATCAGCTTTCAACTGCATTGGAACGCCCCGTGTTGTAGCAGGCGCACAATGCGTGTAAGGTTCTGCGTAGAGATTGACTAACAAGAAATGGCAATAAGCACGAAGCATATATGCCTCTCCCACCAACTGGTTCACTTCTGATGTAGTTGCTTCCGTGATTTCGTCCTGATGCTCAATAATATAGTTTGCTATATAGATGGAGTGGAAGTAAGTACGCCAAGAGAAATAGGTTGTTGTTGGCGAAGGTGCATCGTCTACCCAACGCCACAAATCGAGATAAGCGTCAAGGTCTGTGCTAGAGGACTTTTTCTTATCCATCAACACCTCATCTGTACGCACCACTGTCATATAGCGGTCCTTGACAAAATATTTATATTCATAAGTCAGCAACGCACGGTATTCATCGCCAGTCTTCGCGATGACCTTACCCGTTGGCGTGATATCAAGGAAATCGTCACACGCAGAACACATGAGGGCTGCGATTATGATATACGCGAATATCTTTATTTTCATCATTTCTGAAGTCTTTTCTTAATTATCAATACTTAAAAATTCACGTTCAATCCGAAAATGAAGCTCTGCGTAATGGGCTGAGCATAAGGATTGCCCATCGTTTCTGGATCGAGATAGTTATCGTAGTCGCTAGCCATCACAAACAAGTTACGGCCCTCAAGAGAAAGCGACGCAGAAGTGATGCCAAGAGGCTCTAAGACACGTTTCGGGATACGATAACCCAGACGCAAGCTCTGAAGACGACAGTAGTTGAGAGAACGCACCCAAAGGTCGAGCATGCTGTAAGTGTTATATTCTGAATAATGAGTGTATTCACTGGCACGAGCAGCCGTGTTGACCATCAGTCCTGGCAAAGTTGCATTTGTATTCGCTGATGTCCAACGGTTCAAAATATCATGATTGGCATTCAATCCACGGTCATAATAGGTTGGCGAATAAGATGGCTGTACACGCACTTTCATACCTAGATTAAACATGAAGTTCACATTCAGTTGCCAATCGCCCCATTCAAAAGTGTTAATGAAACCTCCTGAACATTTAGGTTCATTCGTACCCATATAAGTATAGAGATTACGCTGCTCTTCAGCAGACAGAGTGCTTGCACCAAAACGATTGAGTTTGAAGAACTCAGCAGCTGTTTGCTTGGTTCCATCATCGGCTAAGAAAAGAGGATATCCTTCGCTGTCTAGTCCAGCTGTCTCGTAAGCAAAGATAGCACCTACAGGACGTCCTTCACGACTTGGGTAAGTAGAGTTTTCTGCAACAGTCTCGTTCAATATCTTATTGGTGTTGAAACCCAAGTTCAGACTGGTTGTCCAAGTAAAATTACGAACAGCCACATTACGCGTGTTCAACGCAATTTCCCATCCGCTATTCTCCATAGATGCCCAGTTAACAGTTGTGCTGGCAAAGCCGCTCTCTAACGGAAGCTGACGAGAACTGATGAGGTCAACGCTGCGACGATAGTAGTAGTCCACATTCAAGCGAATGCGATTCTGCAAAAATGCAAAATTGAGTCCCGCATTCACATTTTTTGTCTTTTCCCACTTCAAATTTGGATTTGGTGCATTCTCTGCTGAGATGATGGTTTCGATATAGCCTGGCAAAACAGATGTTTTATCGAATGTTCCAATAAGATAAGGTGATGTATTTTTGTCTATATTTCCTTGCAAACCATAAGATGCACGAAGTGAGAGTTCGTCAAGCCATTTAACATTTTGCAAGAATTTCTCTTCTTTTCCACGCCAAAGTCCGCTCACTGAATAAAGTGGCAAATATCTGTATTTCTTAGCTACACCAAACACGTCGCTTCCATCAAAACGAACACTGGCACCCAACGTATAGCGATGAAGCAAGGTATAAGATCCTGTTGCAAACCATGACACATAAGCGTTTTCAGTATGTCCTTCTTGATAAAGAGGATAACGCTGGCCTATGCTTTCTGTTGGGAACAGCACCGGCTGAGTAGTCAGCGTACGGTTATCATAGCCATAGGCCGTTGAAGTAACCGTTTCCGTTTCTACATGGCGAACTTCTGTTCCTCCCATCAGTTCAACATCATGTATATCGTTAAAACGGTTGTTCCACTCAAGCATAGCCTTCCATGTCCACTGATCGGTATGCGCTTCTGTCTGTTTGTTCATGCCGCCATCGGGGAAGATGGATTTACGTTCGCCATCAATCATGAATGTTGCATATTCCTTAGTCTTACGCATAGCATAACTGTCATGACCTGCATAACGCGTCATGGTATAGTTATCATGCTGCAAACCATACTGAGAAGTCAGCTTCAAGTGGTCATTAAACTTCAACTCCGCATCAAAAATAGCCATGACTGAACGATCTGTACGCTCCTTTGAAGTGTTGTTTCTCTCCTCAAATATATTGAATGGAGGAACTTCTGACTCTCGGCCCTGAACATTAGTATCATACACATAATTACCATCTTGGTCATAAGGCTCAAAATAAGGATTTGCCATACGTGAATAATAGACAGGATTAGTAAATCCAGCTGCATCAGTCATATAGCTCGCCTGCTTTCTCTGATTGGCAAATACAGAGGCTCCAACTGTCAATAGGCTATTCAACTTATAATCAGTCTTCAACGTGATGTTGTAACGGTTATTTTCAACTCCCTTCACCGTTCCTTGTTCTGTGTAATATCCAACAGATGTATAATAATGCGCCTTATCAGAACCTCCACTAAGACTTACATTATATTCTTGATTGAGTACATCGCGGAACAGGATATCGTTCCAATCGGTATTGATGGTACGCAAACGGTCTATACGCTGCTGCGCTTCAGGAGTGAGAGCCTCCCATCCACCTGCCTTGTAAGCGTCGAACTCGCCCAAATCATCCAAAATATTTGCCACGCCACCTTTATGTTGACGATAGTCATAAAGACTCTGAAGCAAATCCAACTCAAGATTTACTTTCTCATCTGCATTTAAGAGATTCAAGCGGTCAATGCTGGCACGAGGATTGTATGTCAGTTTTGCAGAGAAATTCACGACTGGACGACCAGCCTTTCCTTTCTTGGTAGTGATGACAATGACACCGTTAGCTGCTCTTGCACCATAAATTGCAGTTGCAGCAGCATCTTTCAGCACCGTAATATTTTCAATATCAGAAGGATTCAAACCTGCAATACTTGTCTGATAAATATCATCAATATCGTTCAAGTTATCTATTGCAGGAATCTCATTACCTTCCATTGGAATACCATCAAGCACCCAAAGAGGTTCCTGTACACCATTGATAGAAGATGTTCCACGAATACGAATTTTCATTGGAGCACCTGGTGCACCACTTGCAGCTACAGTAGAAAGTCCTGCAACCTGTCCAGCTAACGCCTGATCAATATTTTTCACTGCACCGACTATTTCATCTGAGATTTCTACCGTTGTTACAGCGGCCGTCAGTTTACGGCGGTCAATCTGCTGATAACCCGTAACGACAAACTCGTCAAGACTTTTGTCGGCATAATAAAGCGTAACTTTATAGTTATTAACACCTTGCTTAAGTTTCAATGTATAGGATTTATATCCCATGTAACTGATAACGACCTTCTGAGTGTTGGCTGGCACATTCAAACTGAACTTTCCATCCAAATCAGTTACCACGCCTCTTGTAGCCTGTCCCTGGCCCACTGTAACATTCGCTCCAATCAAAGGTTCTCCCTTGAATTCCCCATCTAATACAACACCCGTAATGACACGTTCCTGAGCCAGTATCATCACCGAACTCATCAACATGAAAAGGAATATATAAATTCGTCTCATTATTATATTATCGTACATTTAATATATTAAGAAATTACCTTTTTTACTTCTGCAATCCCAATGCCGTCTGAATACGCAACACGACATCATCATAATGCATCTGCGTGCTCAAATCACCACTATTTGCACGATTCCTCATCAACTTCATGATATTCAGCAACTCTGCCCGCTTCACGCTCAAAGCATCACTGGTACGAGTAATCTGCGTCATTGTCATATCAATTGTGCGAGAACCACTGCTTGCCACTTGCCTTTCTTCTGCAATACTTTTATTGATTTTCACACCTTCATTTTCTGCAGCAGCAGTGATAAGGGCATCCACAAAACTCTTCTGAAGACTGCGCTCCATCACGTTCAGTTTCTGTCCTGCAATGGTCTTGCGGAAGATTGAATGGTGAAGCATCTGCAAAAGTTCAACAGCTGTGAAAGCCTCGCCTCCATTCAGCCACTCATTCTGATACATTCTTACCAGGCGGTCATTTGCCAACAAGTCCCAAAGGATATAATTCTGCTGATTCTTCAGCAACATGGCAGGTTCCTGTTCTGTAGTGCCAAGAGGTGTCTTTCTCAAGGGGTAAATCTGTGTAGAGAAGGTTGAGCCAAAAAGCCATTCAGGAAAGCACAAAACCTCATCAAGCAAAAACTGTACCGCTTCCTTCTGACGCTCTTTCTCCACAAAAGTATAAGCTGGTCTTCTTGGAACATTTGACCATTCAATTGTTGGTCTGTCCAGATATATTCCTCCGATATTCGCCATCACGTGGTACAGATAAAGCGTCCACTGGTAGATGACAGCCGAGTAAAGCCCTGCTGCTTCATCATAATTCTGGCCAGGCTTGTTGTTGCGTGTCCAATCTATCAAATGAGGCATTACACGCTTCAGATTCTCAATACCTAAACGTGCAGACTTTATGGGGTCATCGCCCAAGTCTTCACTCAAAGCTCGAGGGTCAACAGCCGAACGCTGTTGCTGCGTCTCACTGTATCGGTATTCCTTTCCCTGATGTTTTGCCAAGAATGCAGCCAGCACCTCGTCTTCGTTCGTTCCTGCAGGATACCAGCGATAGCCCCATTCTATAGCCATAAAGTCATAAGGCCCAATATTAGGCGACATAATCTTCACGCCATCACCAGGTTGAGCCACATAATTGAAACGTGCATAATCCATGATACTAGCAGATGTGCCTCCCATACGAGACGTAAACGTTTCAGAACGCAGAGAGTCTGTTGGATAAGCAGCTGAAGCCATCATGTTATGACGCAAGCCTAAAGAGTGGCCTACTTCGTGACATGCCACAAACCGAACAGCATCACCAATCAATTCTATAGGCAATTCCAACGAACGCGCACGTGAATCCACCGCACCTGTTTGTACAACAATCCATTCACTAATGAGCGACTGCACATTGTGCCACCAAATGATGTCTGCCTCCAGAATTTCTCCTGTACGAGGGTCTAAAGTAGAAGGCCCCATGGCGTTCGCTTTTTCCGATGCCGCATAGGTCAATACAGAATAACGCATATCATCACCTTCCACATCAAGTGTGTCATCAGGGACAATGGCCTGCACCGCATTCTTGAAGCCAGCACGTTCAAAGGCTTTATTCCAATCGAGAATACCTTGTATAATATAAGGTCTAAGGTGCTCTGGCACTGCGCCGCCAATATAGAACGTAATAGGCTTAACTGGCTCTGTGAGTTCACCACGCATATACGCTACCGTATCGCTTGGAACAAGACGCCAACGCGTGATGTAGCTGGTGTTCTCCACTCGCTGCTGATAGTCATTGTAAATCATGGCTGGCGTAGAGAAATAGCCCACTCTCCAATCTTCGCGGCGGCGCGCCATAGGTTCTTCTGGCAACAAACATATGGCTGTGCTAACTACCACAGTCACATTCACCTTCGACATGCCTTCTCTCACAGTCGTCGTCAATTCAGACTTCGCCACGACGCTACGCTCGTATGAATTCACGCTCACGACACGTGAAAGCTCTGCCACAGGCGATGTGCCTAGGTTAATGTCGTTAAAAACATCGTTCAGCACATTTTTCTTTCCGTTGAACAAGTCATTGACTTTGAAAATAACAGAAGTTGAATCTGGAGCCACACAATCCACCTTCAACGATGCAATGATAGGGTCAATGTAGTTGTCTGCCACAGAACGCGCCAAATAAGAGCCTTCTGGAACCTCTGGAGTAACACGCTGCTGACGCATTTTCACCACTTTAGCTTGCCGATCCCATTCGAATCGCACCATCTGGTTGGCATAGTTAATTCCCTTGTTGGCACTAGCTTCATTCAGTTCGACTGGTACCTGTTGCAATTTGTTCGACACCAAGAATGGCTTACCGAGCAAATTCACTGGCAATTCCAGATAAAGCGTATCGCCCTTCTGAATCACGTTCATCACGCCCGATAGCGATAACGAATCGCGTCCCGTCATTGTCTTGTACTTCGAAGGAGCAACCACCAGCTCCTCGTCCTTCTTCTTTTTAGATTTCTTCTTTTCTTTTGACTTCTTCTTACTTTCAACAGAAGTGGAAGTTTCCTGCTTTTTAAAGAGAGGCGTTTCTATTTCTGCCGCTACATCGACCGTGCCAAACAAAAAGGCCGCCAACATAGCCCATGTCATCATTTTCCTGTTCAGTATCATAAATTACACAAGATTAACACTTTTAATTTGCAAAGGTAAAATAAATTATTCACATGTACGTATATAAAGAGAAACTTTTCAAAAAAAAGTCAAAAAGACAAAAAAAATACGTAAATTTGTCGAGATTTGTCAAGCAGACAACTCCAACAAACTAATAAAAAGTTCACAAATAAAAATTCAAGCACCAAGTTAGTAATATGAAAAAAATTTGCTATATTGTCGCCATGCAAGCTGAAGCTCAGCCGTTCATCGAAAAGTATGGCATCAAAGAAAAAGAAGGTTTTTTCTCACCTCTGCCATGCAAACTGTATAAAGGGTCAATAAACGGATGCACCCTATACGTCGTCCTGAACGGGCAGCAACACGGAAGTGACCTCGTGGGATGCGAAGCTGCAGCCATAGCAACGTTATCTGCCATCCAGAAACTGTCACCCGACATAATCATTAACTCTGGCACATGTGGCGCTTTCCAAGCTCATGGTGCTGATATCGCCGAAGTATATATCGGCAATGGAGCCATGTTTCACGACCGCCGTGTGCCAGGCGACGACGCATGGGGAACTCAAAGCATCGGCAATTACGCTGTATGGGAAGGCAGTCTACGCATGGCCGAATCATTGTACATGAAGACGGGAAAAGTAACCACAGGGTCATCTCTTGACATGCAACCCTGCGACCTTGACATGATACAAACGCATGGAGGACAGCTGAAAGACATGGAAGGTGCAGCCGTCGGCTTCGTCTGCTCGCTGTTTGACATCCCCATTGTTTATGTAAAATCGGTGACTGATCTATGCGACAGCGGCGCCGAAACATTCGAAGAGTTCTCACGCAATCTGAGCAAAGCATGCGAAGCCCTGAGAGCCGCTAACGAAAAAGTCATCGAATATCTCACAAATATTCAATAAGGCCATTTAAAAACTTGCAATGAGGTTTTCACCTCGATAGCACCACAAAAGCCACATCCAACAGTCGGCTTTTAACACGGTTTCAAGAATCCACATATAAACAGCGTACACAACATTTAATACACCATGTTTGAAACATTTCGCACACGGTGTATTAATTACTGTTCAAGCGGCAAACTATTCCTCGTTGTTGTTTTCCTCTTCAAGAGAATAGAACGAGCTGCCATCGAAGCAGTGGGTACATATCTTACATTTTTCCAAGCCAATAGCCTCAACAATGGTTTCCAGCTTGGAAAATTTGAGACTATCGAGATCCAAGCGCCGTGCCACCTCCTTCACCATTGCATTATACTCGGGCGAATCCGTTGTAGCATAAGCTCTCAACCTCTCTGGCGAGACAGTCACAGTTTGGTCTGCCGCCAAGGCGTCTGTCAACAGGGTCACTGTATTAGAATGCGATTCTAAATCCTTGATAACACGACGAGTGATTAACTCCAACTCCGACTTGCTGGCAGCAAAATTAACAAAAGGACAAGCATAGATGAGCGGAGGACAAGCCACACGCATATGCACTTCTTTCGCACCCAGTTCCTTCAGTACTTTTCCATTTTCGCGCAGCTGAGTACCTCGCACTATAGAATCATCACAGAAAAGGCAACGCTTGCCACGCAACATCTCCTTGTTTGGTATGAGTTTCATCTTTGCCACCAGGGAACGCATTTCGTGATTAGATGGTGTGAATGAACGAGGCCAAGTAGGAGTATATTTGCTGATGCCTCTCTGGTATGGAGTTTTGTGCCCTGCACTATAGCCGATAGCCATGCCTATACCTGAATCTGGGATTCCTCCCACCGAATCGACTTCAGTTTCATCTTCTTCACCCATCACACGTCCTGTTGCAAAACGCATATCTTCCACATTTTTCCCTTCGTAGGAAGAAGTGGGAAAACCGTAGTACACCCACAGGAATGAACATATTTGCATCTTCTTGTTCGGCTTGCGCAATTGTTCCATGCCATTAGCACGAAGATGAACAATTTCTCCAGGTCCGACAAAGTAGGTCGTTTCGTAGCCCAGATTAGGGAACGCCGTGTTTTCACTTGTAGCAGCCATTGCCCCATCCTTTTGGCCAATCACGATAGGAGTACGCCCCCACGCATCGCGTGCAGCAATAATGCCGTCTTCGGTAAGGAGGAGCATAGAGCAGGAACCCTTAACGGTCTTGTACACATTCTCGATGCCATCAACAAAATCCTTACCTTTGACAATAAGCAGACCTACCAACTCCGTAGGATTTATCTTTCCAGACGAAAATTCGGAAAGGTGCATGTTCTCCTGCAACAAATGGTCTGCAATCTCTTCCATATTATTCACTTTTGCCACAGTCACAAGAGCGAAGCGCCCCAGATGGCTGTTGAAAAGCATCGGCTGCGCATCGGTATCACTAATAACACCAATACCAGATTTCCCTTCAAACTTAGGTAACTCCGCCTCGAAACGTGTACGGAAATAAGTACTCTCAAGGTTGTGAATGGCACGGTAAAAGCCTTTTTCCTCACAATAAGTAGCCATACCACCACGACGAGTACCCAAGTGAGACTGGTAGTCAGTACCATAAAATAGTTCCGCCGCACATTTCTCTGTCGATACGGTTCCGAAAAAACCTCCCATAAAATGATGATGATGTGATTAAATTTCGGCACAAAGGTACAAAAAAAGTTAAGAATGAAGAATTAGGCATTAGGATTTATCACTTTTTCAACAAAAAAAACAAACTAGACTACAAAAATCTCTCAACTCCTAACTCACGACTCCCAACTTTTCGCTATCTTTGCCACATACAAATAGGACAACGGATGACGGACAACGGCAGCCGCACAACCGTATAACCCAAACATAGCATGAAAAAAAGAGCTGACTACATTCAAAGCATCGAAATCGAAGCCCTGTGGAAGGGAGGAAAGCACATCGTCTGGCAATTGCAGCCCGACGTCAACATCCTCAGCGGTATCAATGGCGTGGGGAAAAGCACCATCATCAACCATTCCGCTCATCGTTTGAGCATGATTGACAAAGGGGAGATAGTGCCCGACGAAGTACCACAAGGCGTCATCATCAAGCTTATGCCCGAAGATGCCACCTACATCAAATTTGACGTTATCCGTTCGTTCGACCGCCCACTCCTGCACAGCGACTTGCTCGAGAAACTCTCTGACTCACGAGTAAAAACTGAACTTGACTGGCAAATTTACCGTCTGCAGAAACGTTTCCTCGACTACCAAGTCAACATCGGGAATCGCATCATCGAACTGCTCACCAGCGGAGACCCTGAAGACCAACAGCAAGCAGCAAAGGTCAGTGCGCCCAAAAAGCAATTTCAGGACATGATCGACAAACTGTTTGCAGACACGAACAAGAAAATCGACCGCAAGAGCAACGAGATACAGTTCATCCAATCCATGGACAATGCAACACAGATTATCACACCCTACCAACTTTCGAGCGGAGAGAAGCAGATGCTCGCCATCCTCCTCACTGTACTGGTAGAGAACAGAGAGCCATACGCCCTTCTCATGGACGAGCCCGAAATCTCCCTCCACATTGACTGGCAGCAACAGCTCATCGACCTCATCCGCCAGCTCAATCCCAATGTACAAATCATCCTTTCCACCCATTCGCCCGCTCTCATCATGGATGGATGGATTAGCAACGTGACCGAAGTAGAAGAAATCAGCAATTAGCAAGACCATGAAACGGCTCGCCTCCAACATCACATCTGCCTACATCGAAGCCTCCAACCGTCTCCGCCCCAAGAGCAAGAAGCGGAAGATTGTAGCGTATGTAGAATCATACGACGACATTTTCTTCTGGCGGAGCGTGCTCAGCGACTTCGAGGACGAAGAGACCATGTTTGAAGTGATGCTGCCCAGTCGCAAAAATCTCAACAGAGGAAAGAAAACTGCCATGATGAACAAACTTGGCGAGTCACTCGGAGTATGCATGATAGCCTGCGTCGATGCCGACCTCGACTATCTGCTTCAGCGCCACACATCCAACTCTGCACGAATGCTCGACAACCCCTACATCATCCACACCTACACTTACTCCATCGAAAACTACCAGTGCTATGCGCCAAGCCTTCACGACGTGTGCGTCATGGCTACGCTCAACGACCGAAACATCTTCAATTTTGAAGAATACCTCAAACTCTATTCCCGCATCATCTATGAACTCTTCATTTGGCTTATATGGCTGCATCGCCAAGGACGATTCAGCGAAATGCCTCTAACATCGTTCAACAACATCACTTCGATCGAACAACTCAATGTCCACAAACCCATAGATGCCCTCGAACAAGTTCGCAAGAACGTTAACCGAAAAACGGCTTGGCTCCAGCAGCACGTGCCCGAAGCCAAAGGAAAACTCGGTCGGCTCAAGGAGGAACTTACACAACTAGGAGTCACTCCCGAAGACACCTACCTCTTCATACAAGGGCATCATCTGCAGGAGAACGTAGTCGATGCAGCCCTCACCCCCGTCTGCACCATCCTTCGACGCGAACGCGAGAAAGACATCAAGCTCCTAGCGCAAGGTAACACCCAGCAGATGGACAACGAACTTTCATGCTATTCACACAGCCAAATGCTACCCAACCAGATGCTGCGCCGCAACACCCAATTCAAAGATTGCAAGACCTATCACCTGCTACGCGTACACATCGAAAGACTACTCAGCCGAACAGGCAAAAAAATGACAAAATGACGTTTTCTAGGGGGGCAAAATAGTTAAGCCACCCAAGACGATCAATCTCCTCCACAGCTAGAGCGAACAACGAAATGAAAAGATGCGATTCCTCAACACGAAGAACCGCATCTTTCACTTTTTCGTATTCAAGGCATGCTGCCTCGAATCCCATCTGCTTATTTCTCAGGGAAGATGATTCTATAGTTTCCGCTCAGGTGCATAAAAGCGAAGAGGCGGAGAAGTCCATCATAGTAAGCATCAAAGTATCCATCTTCGAATGGAACGTGCTTAGCATTCCAAAGAGCATCGACAAACTCCTTACTCTTGGCATGACTACACATCATAGACGCAGCCGCTGTTGTTGCAACAAGGCCAATAGAATGGCGAAGCTTCTTGAATCCGCCAGCCTGCAGAATCTCATCCTCCTCCGGGAGGCTTCCGTCCACACGATACTGGTCAACGAAATCGTTGATACCCTTAGAATAGAAGAAGTTCTGTATTTTCTCTCCATACTGCTGCTGCCATTCGCGGTCTGCACAACTCCATTCGTAGTCGAGAGCGATGTTCATAGGCACACGCCATGAATCGTAGCGGAAGTTGTTGGCACCATTGCGACGGCCTCCAAAGCCCTGCATCGGACCGCCATCGTACTGGCTGTAGTCAGCATTGAGACCAGTCTCTTCATGGATAGCCTTATGGAGGAACTCACGAGACTTCTGCGCACACTCATTCCAGTAGTCAGCGCGTCCATCGTCGGCCCATCGTGCCCACACCTCATAGAATGCAGGCACATGATAAGATGGGTCAGTATAGCGCTGCCCGAATCCATCTGGAGTGAAAGTAATGAGTTTGTTTTCTGGGTTGATAAGGTACATCATCTGTTTCTGAGGAGCCTGAGCATTCTGCTGCTGCCCGAAAGCAGGCATTGGACGTCCCTCCACCTCGCGTGGCATCGTACAGTTGAGAATACGCTGTGCCTCAGCCTTGTAGTTAATGCCCGTATCATCGCCCCAGCGGTTAGACGCAAAAAGAAGGGCTGTGATGAAATACAGCTCGCCGTCACTGGCAGCGCCAGCCGAATTCATCGTTCCGTCAGTTTTGCAGCTCCATGCAAAGTACCCCTCGCGTGGACCCGACTGATGCTGCATGTACTTGCGGCTCCAGCGCCACAGGCGGTCGAAGATGTCCTTCTCGCCAAACTGTACTGCTACCATTAAGCCATAAGACATACCTTCAGTACGCGCATCATTATTCTTGATGTCAGACACATAGGCCATCGTGTCCCCCACCTCGAAGTACACTTTGTTAGGGCCGCGGAACACATCGTTGAAGACTTCCTTCAGTTTGGCATCCACGTCCTTTTTCGAGTAACCCATCTCAACAAAAAGATTACGATACTTCTTTGTCTCGAATGCACCCTTCTCCCATGGAGTGTAGGTTTGTGCGCTGAGCCCAACAGCCATACACATAGCCATTATACCAGTAAAAATTTTTTTCATCTCTTAAACGTTCTGTGATTGTGTAAATAAACAATTTTTTGTTAATTGGTTGAAAATACAAAATTTCGAGTATCTAAGGCAGGGAACCTCGTCCTCACAACCTTAGATACTCAAAATCCATTAAAGTTTAATACGAATTACAGAACAAGAGTAAGGTTCTGCTGTCACCTTCATTTTCTTTGCAATACCAATCTCCTTGTCTATCGGAGCAACAGGCTGTACTTCATAGTTGTTCTCTGTGTCAGGCGCGCCGCTGATAGTCGTCATCGTAGCCTTGGCTGGAAGATTCTTGAAGCGGCTCAAGTTAATGCTTGCTTGCTTTGCCTCAGCAGCAGCATTCACCACCTTGATGTAAAGTTCGCCCTTCTCCGTGTTGAGCACACAAGACGCACCTTGGAACTTGTCTGCACCCTCAAACTTAGCTACGTCACCATAGTAGTAATCGCCCGCTGTTGTTCCGAACATCTGCTGCACATAGTAGCTGCATGTTGGATATACTCTCGTGTTGTCAAAATAAATCAGGTCTGGATTCCAGTTCGTCTGTCCCTTCTTAGCCAAAAGTGGCGCATAGCTTGTCATCACCACAACATCGCCATTTCTTTCGATACCGAGCAAATAGAGCGCCTCTGCCAATGCATCAATCATCTTCTTATCCTTTGCCGCATATTCACCCACATATACCTTTGTGTTTCTCTTGCGAGGATAGTTGTCATAATTATGCTGGTTGTCAAAGAAATACTCCCTTCTCTCATAATAGTGTTCATCGAGGATAGCGAGGTCAATCTCCTCTGCAATCTTCCAACCCGTATCATAGTCTGGATTGCCTTTGTGTGAACCTGGTCCAGCAGTACCCACGATTACGATTTCAGGATGCTTCTCACGTATTTTGTTATAGATATACTTGAAACGTTCAGCAAACTCAGGAGTAATTTTCTCCTCGTTGCCTAGTCCCAAATACTTCAGGTTGAATGGTTCCGGATGGCCCGCTTCAGCGCGCTTCTTTCCCCACTCGGTTGTCACGTCGCCATTTGCCCACTCAATCAGGTCAAGCGCCTCATCTACCCACTCGTCCATCTCGCTCATAGGTACGGCCCACTGAGCCTGCTCCTTCAAGCCCCAACTTCCGCCTGCGCCCTGGCAGCTCACACCTACAGGAAGAATTGGGATCGGTTCCGCATTCAGGTCCTCGCAGAACTGGAAGTACTCGAAGTAGCCCAAGCCCATAGACTGGTGGTAGCCCCAGGTGTTCTTCTGTCCAAGACGTTCCTCTTTAGGTCCGATGGTCTTCTTCCAGCGATACGTGTTCCAAAAACCGTCACCGCCGCCATGCACGACACATCCACCAGGAAAACGAACAAACTTCGGCTCCAAGGCCGCTATTGCCTCTGCCAAATCCTTGCGGAGACCATGTCCCTTATAGGTATCTTGTGGCATCAATGACACCATGTCCACATCCAGTTCGCCATTGGCGAGAGCCAGCACCATCAGACGTGCATTGGGGCAATCCTCGCTCGCCGTAAGCGTCACGCCATACTTCTTCCAGCCAGTTCCGCCAGTCTTCAATTCTGCATCTGCCAGCACCTTGTTGCGATCGCCTACCAGCACCACACGCACTGGCATGGCAGCGCCCTTAGGACTGCGCATAAACACAGAGAAATCATATTTTGCTGCTGCCTTTACCGCCATGCCGTCAAAGCCGTCGTTCTGAATACCGACACCTGTCCAGCCATTATAGTCAGAAAAACGTCCCACGCGCTCAGCCACAATACGCATATAGTGAGGGTTGTTAGCATTCAGCGCATTGTCCATGCGAGGCTCGATGTAACCCGTCGAATGGCCATGACGCTGCATTCTCCAAAAAGAACCCGGCCCCCAGCCGTCGCGTTCAGCTGGGCTGTACTCAAAAGAGCCATTCTGAACCAATTCCGCATACAGGCCTCCGTCTGCCGAATGACTGATATCCTCAAAGAATATACCAATCAGTTCCTTACTAATTTTCTTTCCTCCAGATGGAGCTTTCACTTTCTGGGCAGATACACTCAGCGCACCTCCCATCAAGGCAGCAGCAGCTGCCACTTTCATTACATTAGCTAAATTCATATGGTTTTGATTAGAGTTGTTATCGGCCACAAAGATACAAAAAAATATCTATTCTCAAGCATATTCAGGTAACCAAACTTATCACAAATGTTACATCAACCCATTTATCGTACATTTTCATCCACACATTTCCATAACCCCACGCTTCCCCTACCTCCCCAATAGGCAGCAGAAGACCCATAAAAGGGGTAAGACTCTCACCTATGATACACGTGAGACTCTCACCCCTTTCGAGGTGCAGGAAGAACCTCAAAGCAGAAATACTCCACCTCACAATGGCATTTGTATTTGAATACAGAATTTAGGCATATTACCCATCAAGAGATATAAAATAATGTCATTTCGTGTTTTTCCTTTTTTTGTTTTTTCAACCTTCACACCTTTTTACCATACACTTTATTAAAAAAAACAGATAAGCGTCGCCAAGATTCAAAAAAAAGCCGTATCTTTGCCCCATTATAAAAGCCAGCCATACTGGCAAATGCATATACGGAAATTTTAAATCACACATAAATGAAAGATTTTGTACAAGAACTCACTTGGCGTGGCATGATTCACCAAATGATGCCAGGCACGGACGAACTGCTCAAGAAGGAGCAGGTAACTGCATATCTGGGGATTGACCCAACGGCTGACTCTCTCCACATCGGACATCTCTGCGGCGTGATGATGCTCCGCCACTTCCAGCGTTGCGGACATAAGCCGCTGGCGCTTGTGGGAGGCGCAACGGGCATGATTGGCGACCCTTCGGGAAAGAGCCAGGAGCGCAATCTGCTGGACGAGGAGACGCTGCGTCACAACGTGGCTTGCATCAAGGAGCAGCTGGCACGTTTCCTTGACTTTGACAGCAACGAGCCCAACAAGGCTGAGCTGGTGAACAACTACGACTGGATGAAGGACTTCAAGTTCCTCGACTTTGTGCGCGATATCGGCAAGCACATCACGGTGAACTACATGATGGCAAAGGAGTCAGTGCAGAAGCGTCTGAATGGCGAAGCTCGCGACGGACTTTCGTTTACGGAGTTCACTTACCAACTGCTGCAGGGCTATGACTTCTATTACCTGAATGAGCACAAGAACTGCAAGCTGCAACTGGGTGGAGCCGACCAGTGGGGCAACATCACTACGGGCTCAGAACTCATCCGCCGCATGAACGGAAAGGAGTGCTTTGCGCTGACTTGCCCGCTCGTAACAAAGAGCGACGGACGCAAGTTTGGAAAGACTGAAAGCGGCAACATCTGGTTGGATAGAAACTACACTTCTCCATACCAATTCTACCAGTTCTGGCTCAATGTGCCTGATGAGGACGCGAAGCGATATATCAAGATTTTCACTTCGCTGGAGAAGGAGGAGATTGAGGCCATCATTGCTGAACAAGACGCTGACCCAGGACGCCGAGTGCTCCAGAAGCGCCTAGCAGAAGAGGTAACCATCATGGTTCATTCGCGCGAGGACTATGAACTAGCGGTAGAGGCCAGCAACATCCTCTTTGGCAAATCAACCAAGGAAAGCCTTTTGAAACTTGACGAACAGACATTGCTGGATGTCTTTGCCGGAGTGCCGCATTTTGAGGTGGAGAAGAGCCTGTTTGAAGCAGGTGTGAAGCTGTCTGACCTGACTGTTGACCACACTCAGGTATTCCCCAGCAAGGGCGAGGTGAAGACGCTCGTGAAGGGCGGAGGCGTGAGCGTCAACAAAGACAAGGCTACTGCACCCGACCAACTGCTGACAGCAAACGACTTGCTTGACGGCAAATACATGCTCATACAGCAAGGCAAAAAGAAATACTCTCTCATCATTGCGAAGTAAATGAAAGAAGGCTTTATGGTTGTATGGTCACAGATAATTGTCCGAAGCCATACAACCATAAAGTTAACATACCATCAAAAAAACACCGACATCATACCATGGAAGAACTGATTCTCATACGCATCACGGGAGAAGACCGTCCAGGGCTCACAGCTTGCATCATGAACATTCTTGCCAGTCACGATGTGGACATACAGGATATCGGACAGGCTGTCATCCATTCGACACTCTCGCTCGGCATTCTGACTCGCGTGGCGGAACAACGCGCAGGCCACGTCATGAAGGAGCTGCTGTTCAAAGCTAGCGAACTAGGTGTCAACATCAAGTTCTATCCCGTCACCATGAGCGAGTATGAGAATTGGGTGGGACGACAAGGCAAAAACCGATATATCCTTACTGTACTGGGACGCCGACTGAAGGCAAGGCAGATTGAAGCAATCAGCCAGCTGATTGCAGAGCAAGGACTTAATATCGACGCCATCCAGCGCCTCTCTGGACGAGAAAGCATACAACACCCCATGGAAAAGACTCGGGCATGCATCCAATTTTCGGTGAGAGGAACACCTCGAAACAAGGGGGAACTGCATGCTGAACTGTTGAAGATGTCGAGAGATTTAGAGATAGACTGCTCGTTCCAGATTGACAACATGTATCGCCGCATGCGACGTCTCATTTGCTTCGACATGGACTCTACGCTAATTCAGACTGAGGTGATTGACGAATTGGCACGCAAGCACGGTGTATATGAACAAGTGGCAGCCATCACAGAGAGCGCCATGCGAGGAGAGATTGACTTCAAGGAGAGCTTTGCGCAGAGATGCAAACTGCTCAAGGGGCTGGATGTCAACGTCATGAAAGACATTGCAGAGAATCTGCCCTTCACTGAGGGAGTAGACCGACTCATGTATGTACTGAAAAAATATGGATACAAGATTGCCATCCTGAGCGGCGGATTCACCTATTTTGGCGAATACATCCAGAAGAAGTATGGCATCGACTACGTATATGCCAACGAGCTTGAAGTGGATGAGACAGGCCATCTCACCGGAAATTACGTCGGCGAAGTCATCGATGGACAGCGCAAGGCCGAGCTCCTCAAACTTATTGCGCAAGTAGAGAAAGTTGACTTGCAACAGACCATCGCTGTAGGAGATGGAGCAAACGACTTGCCTATGCTGGCGCAAGCCGGTCTCGGCATAGCCTTCCACGCAAAGCCCCGTGTAGCAGCCAATGCACAACAAAGCATCAACACCATCGGGCTGGATGGAGTACTTTATTTCCTCGGCTTCAAAGATAGCTATCTCGACGAGAAAGGAAGAGAATAAAAACAACAGCACTTTTTCAAACACACAACCTTAACAAATTGATTATGAAAAAACTCACACTGCTCACAGCCTCATTGCTAACGTTAACCTTTGCTACGGCACAAACAGGCATTGATTACATGAAGGCGATGAAAGCGGCTGACACCGACATCATATTCGACATCAACGACGAAGGAAAGGCATACCACATCAACTGGGGCATGGATGCTGCATGGGACTGGGACTACAATGTCTATCGAGGCATTGCACACATCGGAAAAGGAAATTTCGAGACAGGCCGTGTGTCATTCCAGCCCAACGACCTTGTGACTGACAACGGCGACGGGGCCTACACGCTTTCAGCAAGGCAGCAAAAAAGGCTGAAATGGAGATGTGACCTAATCAAGGAAACAGGCACGAAAAAGGTTAACCTCAATTGCGACCACGAAGCACTTTTCAAGAACGAAAACGGCGAAGAGGATTTCACTGGACGCAAGAACTATCAAGGCAAGCCAGAAGAATGGTACAAACTCATCAAGGCTACGGCTCAATATGTACAGAAGCAAGGACTTACCGTTATCAGCGTCTCACCTTTCAACGAGCCAGACTTTGTATGGGAGCAGGCAACGAGCGAGACACAAGCCATGAAGGATTTCCTCGCCATTGCCAAGCTCATCAAGGAAGACCCTTTCTTCAAAGACATACGAGTGAGCGGAGGAAACACATTGAATAGCGACCGCGCACTGCCTTGGTACAACTACCTGAAAGAATATATAGACGAAGGAAACACACATCAGCTGGCCGGCTCATTTGACACTTATGCCGGATTTTTTGCCCAAGTGAAAGCCGACGGACGAATTGGAACGGCTGACGAGCTTCACAATGTGGGAGAAGCCATCGTTGGAGCAAACTACGGCATGGAAAATGGCATCTGGTGGGGCTTTGACTCGAAAGCACGAGGACAGTTCTGCATAGACTCCAACGAAGGTGTGCGCATCGGCTACGGAGAGAACCGAAATGCATGGACGGATGCCGCGGTCTATCGCAACGAGAAAACGGGCGAGGTACATGGCTATATCGGCTCCAGTGAACGACAGGCTTCATCCTCTTCCTTTGCCTTCATCAGCACGACAAAGGATGTTTATTTCAACGGATACGGTCCTACACGAATGTATGTATATGACGTGCCAGGAGGAACAGGATACCAGAAAGGGCAAATCAATGCAGAACGCTTGTTTGACATTACCTGGGGAGAAGATGTTGCTCCATTCGAAGTGAACGGAACCTACCAAATCCTGAACGTGGCAAGCAAGAAACTGCTTACCATGAGTGGAGGGAATGCTACCAGCAGCACCAGAAAGAGCAGCGGGAAAACACAGCAATGGAACGTTTATCCAGGCTACACCGATGGCGACATGTCCTATTGGTTCTTCGACAATGCAGGCAACACCAACATGCACCTGAACACAGAACTTAACTGGGGAAATCTGAAAAACATGTTCACATCTTCAGCCAATGTCATAGTGTATAGCGCAGGAACCAACCACCCAATGGAAGAACAATGGTATATCAAGTATGCCCAAGAAGGTTCCTTCTATATCATCAATCGACTAACCAATAAATATCTGTACTGCAGCAGCCTGACCGACGGAACCCGAATTTCATCGAAAAACGAGCCAGACAGCAATACATCCGAGAGTGAACTCAAAAAATACCTCTGGCGCTTCCTGCCTACAGACGTGAAGACTCCATCACTGACTGTACTCAAGGCTCCAGAAGCTCCAACAGCACTCTATGCCAAGCAACGAAACGGCAGCATTGAACTGAATTGGACTGCCCCTGCCGACGATGACGTTGCGTCGTACACCATCCTGAGGGCCGAAGAACCTGCCATAGAAGGCGGACTTGCTGAATACAACACCATCGGCAGAAACGACACGTTGACGACTTTCATTGACAACACAGTCATTGCCGGAAAGAAATACATCTACAAGGTACAAGCGGTTGACTATCACTGCAATCGTTCCGAAGCTTCCGACACGCTGCACGCTGCACCACTCGCAGAGCAGGGTCTCGTCTGCCAATTGCAGTTCGACGGCAACACAGACGACTGCACACCTAACAGCCTCAACGCATCTCTCTTTGGAACTGCTTCTTACTCGAGCGTTTCTGCGATGATAAAATCTGGCACAAAAAGTCTTAACATGAAAGGAGACATCTATGCCATGCTGCCTTATGCTGCCACTCACCACGATGAAATGACTATTACGACATGGGTACGCCACAGCAGCGGAGGCAGCAATTGGCAACGCATATTCGATTTCGGCAATGGTACCAATCAATATATGTTCCTCACCCCTAACAATGGCAGCGAGATGAGATTTGTCATGAAAAATGGAGGAGAAGAAGAAATACTCTCTACAGGCAAAAAACTGAGCACGACGGCATGGCATCACATCGCCATTGCCATCAAGCCCATGGGCAACAATGTACAAGCCACACTCTACCTTGATGGCGAGAACGTTGCACAAAGCGACAAGTTCACCATCAAGCCATCCGACATAGCCCCATCCCTTTGCTACATCGGACGTTCCATGTTCAGGGGCGATCCACTCTTCGAGGGTAGAATAGATGACTTCCGTATCTACAACCATGCTCTTTCTGCCGACGAGATTGCAGCCATCATGACAGACATCGGAGAAGTTTCCAACGACATCAGCAACAGCTACGAAGAGACGCTCAGCACGGACATCCAAGCAATACATCCAGATAACGGACAGCAAACAACAGACAATGATGCCCTTTACGACCTGAGCGGCAGACACATCAGCACGCCTGCCAATGGCATAGTTATCCAAGGAAAGAAAAAAATACTCTACCCGTAAGATATTAAAATACAACAGATATACAATATCAGAATGAAACAGCTATCCATCACCCTGCTCACACTTCTGTTCGCACTGCCTACAGTCTATGCACAGAAATACACTTCCTATCTTTTTGCCTTCTTCTCCAACAATAGTCCAGAAGGTGAACAGATACGATTTGCCATCTCTGACGATGGATTCAACTACCGCTCTCTCAACGACGGCAAACCCGTTGTCGCTTCAGATACAATCTCCCTGAAGAAGAGCATCCGAGACCCGCATATCATCAGAGCGCAAGACGGCAAGACATTCTACATGGTACTCACCGATATGCGCTCCAGCCAAGGATGGCAATCCAATGACGGGCTTGTCCTGATGAAGTCTACAGATCTCATCCACTGGCAACACACTGCCATCGACTTTCCCACCCGATTTCCTCATCTCGCGGGATTCGACCGAGCAAACCTTCATGCCGTATGGGCTCCACAGACCATCTGGGATCCTATAGCAAAGAAATACATGATTTATTACTCCATCGGACGCCACGACTGGGAATACGAGACCAACGACTGGGAAGTCAATCGACGCACAGGCGAACGTAAGAAATTCAACCAGCCCTATTTCAAACTCTTCTACTCCTACGCCAACGAAGACTTCACTGACATCAGCGACCCCCGTCTTCTCTTCGACTTTGGCAAAGCAGCTATCGATGGAGACATCATCTATGACGAGCAACATCAAGAGTATGTGCTTTTCTTCAAAGACGAAGGGCGAAGCGTCATCAATCCCGCAGGACCTGATGGAGGTTGGCGCACCCGCCAGGGAGTCATGCGCGCAACCAGCAAAACTCTCACAGGACCTTACACTGTAGAATGGAAGCACCTGCAAAAGGAAGGGCAGTATCCAGTCGAAGGCTCGTCTGTATTCCCGCTCATCAAGAAATCCAAAAAACAGCCTGCTGAATACATCCTCATGTATGACTGTTATGCCAATGGACACTACCAGTTCTGCAAGGGAGACCTAACCACCTTCCAGTATGTACAGGACACCCCAACCCAGGGTAACTTCACTCCACGTCATGGCTCTGTCATACAGATTACACAAAAAGAACGTAAACGACTGGAGAAACACTTCGGATATTAACATATATATTATATAATATATTCAAACACAAATAACCAATATTTATTAATTCTTATTATCTATGAAAAAGAAAACATTCATTCTTTCTCTCCTCTCCCTCTTGGGTATCACTTATGCTCAAGCACAGACCGTAGAGTTCTACACACCCAACACGGTACGTATCGTAAAGGAAAACGGGCAAAAAGTAGAAAAAACATCGCTCGTAGTCATCGCTTCTCCACAGAAAGTGAAAGTAAAGCAGACACAGCAAGGCACAGCTACTATCTACAAGTCATCAGCATTGACTGTCACAGTAGATAACGGCAAGGTTTCATTCGCCGACAGCAAGGGAAACCTCCTCACCAGCGAAGTGAACAGCGCTTTCACTCCTATCACCAAAGGTCCAGACCAGGACGCCTTCCGAGTTCGCCAGACCTTCAGCGTTGAAGCAGACGAAGGTATCTACGGTGTAGGTCTTCTCCAAAACGGCAAGATGAGCCAGCGTGGCGAAAATCGCCGAATGGAGCAGAGCAACCTCGAAGACTTCGCTCATTTCTACCAGAGCATCAAAGGCTACGGAATTTTCTGGGACAACTATTCTCCCACACGCTTCGTCAGCCCAGCAGAAGGACAGGCAGGCGAGATTGTCCTTGAGTCAGAAGTCGGCAAGCTCATCGACTACTACTTCATCTATGGCGGCAATGCCGACGGCGTCATCGCCGAGATGCGTAGCATTTCTGGCCAAGTGCCAATGTTCCCTCTCTGGACCTATGGATTCCATCAGTCACGCGAACGCTACAAGACACAGAATGAACTTCTCGAAGTTGTACACAAGTACCGTAACCTCAAGATTCCATTCGACGGCATCATCCAAGACTGGCAGTACTGGGGCAGCAACTACAACTGGAACGCCATGGAATTCATCAACCCAGACTTCGACCGCGCACAGGACATGATTAACGAAGTGCATCGCCAGAATGCTCACATGAGCATCTCTATCTGGGCATCCTTCGGACCAGAAACCAAGGCATTCAAGGAACTCAAGTCAAAAGGTCTCATGCTCGACTTCGACACCTGGCCACAGAGCGGACTTCCACAATGGCCACCACGTAAAGACTACCCCAGCGGTGTTCGCTGCTACGACGTTTATAGCAAAGAAGCTCGCGACATCTACTGGAAGAACCTCACACGCCTCCACGAAATGGGCATCGACGCATGGTGGATGGACTCAACCGACCCTGACCAGATGGACCTCACAGAAGAGCAACGCGACCAGCCTACCGCCATGGGCTCTTACCGCAGCGTGCGCAACGCCTTCCCGCTCTTGACAGTCGGCGGCGTGTATGACAGCCAACGTGCAGTTGACAGCACCAAACGCGTCTTCATCCTCACACGTTCTTACTTCGCAGGACAGCAGCGCTATGGCGCCAACACATGGAGTGGCGACATCGGCTCTTCATGGGATAGCTTCCGCAAGCAGGTGCCAATCTGCCTCAACTACACCCTCACAGCCAATCCTAACGTCAACGCAGACATCGGCGGTTTCTTTGCAGGCTCATACAACACACAAGGTCACAACTCTGCACCACGCAATCCACAGTATCAGGAACTCTACGTTCGCTGGATGCAGTTCGGAGCCTTCACGCCTATGATGCGCAGCCACGGAGCCGACATCTACCGTGAAATCTACTACTTCGGAAAGGAAGGCGAGCCTGTTTACGATGCACTCGTAGATGCAGTGAAACTCCGCTACCGCTTCCTCCCATACATCTACAGCCAGTCATGGCAGGTAACCAGCAACAACGACTCCTTCATGCGTGCCCTCTTCATGGACTTCAAGGACGACCGCAACACATGGAACAACAACCGTCAGTTCCTCTTCGGACACAACGTCCTCGTATGCCCAGTTATTGACCCGCTCTACACAACAGAAAAGATTGTCAGAACCAATGAAATGACAGGATGGGACCGCCAGGACCTCCAGCGCGAAAACTACTCACGCATCAACTGGAATGAGGCAAAAACCTTCGACGTCTATTTGCCAGCAGGTGCCAAGTGGTATGACTACTGGACCAACACGCTCATTGACGGCGGCAAGACCATCTCAGCAGCAGCTCCGCTCAGCAAGGCTCCACTCTACATCAAGGCAGGTTCAATCCTTCCACTCGGACCAGACGTGCAGTATGCCAACGAAAACAAGTTCGACAACCTCGACATCGTAGTATATCCAGGCGCTGATGCAACCTTCACCCTCTACGAAGACGAAGGCGACAACTACAACTACGAAAAGGGAGAATACAGCACCATCCAGCTCAAGTGGAACGACCGCTCCAAGACGCTCACCATCGGCAAGCGCACAGGCTCATTCAAGGGCATGCTCGCCACTCGCACCTTCAACGTGAAAGTCATCGGAGGCAAGGAAACGACCGTAACTTACAGCGGCAAGGCTATCAACGTTAAGTAAAGAAACAACTCATACCTTTATACAAACGTGCGGCTTAGGCAACCCCTAAGCCACACGTTTTTTACCGATACTATGAAACCATCACCTCGTCAACACCTTCTTCCCGTTCTGAATATAAATACCTTTCGCAGGAGCTGCGACAGGACGGCCCGTGAGGTCGTATAAAGGCGATTTCGTGAGATGGTTGCTGACAGCACCAATTACATCTGCAATCTTTGTTACTTTATCCGTCGGCCTTTCATTCATGTTGAAATGCATCGTGTATTTGCCGCTTTGGGGCTCTGGAAGTCCATAGTAATAAGCGATGTCTCGATACCATACAACGTAGCCAGCATCTGTGGCAGGATTCAGATTCCATACGTATGCACAATAGAGGTCATCGCCAACACGATAGAAGCAGGTGTATTCGCGGTTTGGCGAGCGGTATCGCTCATCTTCTACAACAAGAGTCCCATCCTTATAGGTGCAATTCACGAATAAGTCATTGAAAGCTCCAGATTCATCCCTTGGTGCGCCAGAATCATGCGCAAAGAGAGGGTCTAAGGATATTTCACGAGTTAAGTATTGACCTTCCTCATATTCCATCCAGAGCGTCTGAGTCTGCAGAGTTTCATTCATCGGAAGAATCATGAAATGGTTGGAAAACGAGCCAAAGTCTTCAAGCCATTGGTCGGAATATTTGCCATCAACCGAACGCACTTTCAGAAGTCGCTTCGTGCAGTTTTCACCCATACCCATGTAAGATGTATTAACAAGCGTATCAGCAGCCGCTTCTATCGTCCACTCCATTCCGTTGTATGTAGCAAAGCGGTCGCCAACAGTAAGCGTGAAGTCGAAAGCAAGGCGTTCCTCTTCTTTCTCGAAGTCATAGATAAAGATACGTTTATCTTCCATTCGATAGCCGTACTGTAGTTTTACAGGATTATAATATTCTTGTCGTATCTGGAAGCCCCAATCATACATTCGATAATAATCAACCCCATTTGAAGCTTTTTCAGGAAGACAGTGATACTCGGTGATGGATGGCGCACTCTCTCCTGCTTTAAGCGTAGCCATAGCCCAGCTGTGCTGAGCTCGCATGACAGCAGCATTGATTAAAACTAATGCAAATACCTGTATTTTTAACATACAATTTGTTTTTTGTACTATTTTTACGTAATTTATGTTCATTTTTTGCAAAGAAAATACAATTATATAAAAAAAACAAGTCAAATGGCGTTTTTTATTTTTTTTTTAACTATTCCAACAACTTGACATACTACTTAACAACAAATTAAGGGTACAGCAAAGATACAGAAACAGGAAAGGTGTCTCAACGTATATCCATCCTTTACAATCCGCCATCTCACACCCCTTTTTAACACCTCAGCACCTCTAGAGGCACTAAAGTAACGTGAGTTCGGTATAATAAAGATATGTTTTTTTAGTGCCTCGCAAAGCGACTCTTTATATCAAACTGACGTTTTAGATAACGTGTCGTACCCGAGGGGTGCTCCGCATCGCACCCCTCGGGTACGCTTTTTGTGCCCTTTTCCCTCCAAAATTCCAAAGCGTTGATACTCA